>Ga0187779_10000773_pt1 | contig 20886 bp, 24 predicted proteins | sample 1015_Q2_SP10_10__FD_132435 | JGI IMG/M metagenome (GOLD analysis project Ga0187779, IMG submission 132435) | Tropical peat soil microbial communities from peatlands in Department of Meta, Colombia - 1015_Q2_SP10_10_MG | ecosystem: Environmental > Terrestrial > Soil > Wetlands > Peat | place... | reverse complement strand
GTCCGGTTCAACAAAGGCCCCGATGGGCACGACTGCGATCAGCAGGCCCATCGATCTCACCCGGATCCCTTCGATCCGGCAGAGGATGGCGTGACCGAACTCATGGACAACCATCGTTATGATTAGCCCGAAAATCACGGCAAAAGTGAGGGGGATAAAATCGTTCAGGCCGGGAATTGCAAAGACATTGCGCAGTTCGTTTGCAGCAGTGGGCGGCGGTTTCTGGACGATCGTCATCTGGAGCGAACTGAAGAGCAGAAACGTCATCAGGACCGAGACGACCGCGACCATGAGGACACCGACGGTCCCGTAGATCCGGAGAAAGGTCCTGAACCGGGAAAACCAGTCGAAGAACCCGACACGGGAGGTCTTCAGCGCCATAAACGGGCCATAGAAACTGATCCGGTCCGCCCACATCTTTCGTGCGTAAATAACGATCGCAACGCACGCATAACCGGCAACCAGCAGGATCGCAAGGATGACAGGCCAGTCCATTCTTTATTCATTAGTGCCGCGTGGCACATAAATGGATGGCCCTGACCGCCATATTTTAGAGGGCGCTAGAAAAAACGGGAGAGATCGCTCTGCTCCTTCCGCCCGATCATCGCCGTAACCGTTTTCCAGCTCTTCCGGGCGATGGGAGGCGGGTGGCGGTGCTCGTCGATATATTCGTCGAGGAACCGGACGGTTGCGGGGTCAGAGGGGTAACCGCTGCCGATCTGGCCGTAGGTCTTTGCGAGCCTGCGGATTTCGCGGTCCCGGGTCACCTTCGCGATGATGCTGGCCGCCGAGACGATCCTGAACGTGCTGTCGGCATGGTGTTCGGAGACTATCTCGCACCCGCGGGTGAGGCCGGCCCGGACCATCTCCGCGTACCGGAACGGGTTTACGTCGCACGCATCGACGTACGCCACATCGGGGGCGATCCGGTTGATCGCTTTCGCATGGGCCCGGGCTACGCAGGTGTTGAGGGTCATCTCGGTCCGGATGGCGTCGATCTCCGGTGCATCGATCGTTACCGTGGTTACACGGCACTCCTTCCGGATGATGCGGGAGAGGCGTTCGCGTTCCTTTGCAGGCAGGAGCTTCGAGTCTTTTACCGGGATATCGGCAAAAACCTCTTCGGAAAGGGTGCCGACCGCGGCGATCACCATCGGTCCCAGCACCGAGCCTTTTCCCGCCTCGTCGACCCCGCAGATCATGGAAAAGGGTTGATGCGCAAGATATTTCAATGGCTGTGGTCGTAACCGGTAACCATGTACATCATCATCGTGGGGCTCGGGGGAATCGGGAAGAACCTGACCCGGCTTGCTGTCGAACACGCCCATAACGTTGTTGTCATCGACCAGGACGAGTCCCGGTGCAGCGAAGTCCTCGAGCACTACGATGTACTGGCGGTTACCGGCAACGCGACCGATAAGACGACCCTCGAAGAGGCAGGGATCGACCGGGCGGACGCCCTCATAGCGACCACGAGCGACGACTCGGTCAACCTGATGACCTGCTGGCTCGCGAAGCGTTTCCGGGTCCCCAACGTTGTCTCCATCGTCAACCAGCCCTCCCACTCGGACTTTTTCAAGGAAGTCGGGGTCAGGATCAGCGAGAACCCCGACGAGCTCGTTGCATCCCGGCTCTATTACTGGACGCAGAACCCCCAGCTCCAGCAGCTCGCATCGATCCCGGGGGGAACGATCTTCGAGATCGTGGCCGAGCAGGGCGCACCGATCGTCGGCCACGAGATCCGCGAACTCAAGGTCAAGGACTTCGTCTTCATCGCGATCCGCAGGTCCGGCGGGGAACTGATCATCCCGAGCGGCAATGTCCGGATCCAGGCCGGCGATATTTTCACCGTCTTTACAAAAAAAGAGGCCGAGGACGACTGCCTCCGGCTCCTCAACAAGCAGCTCAAAAAATCAGCGGAGTGATGCCGCAAGCGCCCCGAGCTCGACTACGAGTTTGGGGTTGATCCGGATCAACTCTTTTATCAGGGATATCGTGGAGAATTCCGCGAGGTTCAGTTTTGATACCGAGCGGATGATCGCATTGAGTTTATCGTCGGGCTGTTTGATCATATACTCCTTGATGTGATAGTTGCGCTCGATGGCTTTCCCCATCTTCGACGCCCTCCAGGTCTGGTCGTACGGCATAAGCGCTTTTTTCGAGGTGTCGCCCCTGCCGATTGCGTCGGCAGCAACCTCGGCGGCGAGCTTTCCCGTGTACATGGCGTTATAGATCCCGCCGCCCGTCAGGGGGTCGACGACCCGTGCTGCATCGCCGGCGATGATCAGGCCGTCAGCGACCGTGCAGTCGAGCGGGCGGCAGACCGACACGCCGCCGACGATATGCTCGATCATCTTTCCCTTCGGGAACGTCTTTTTGACAAACGTGTCGAGGTAGTCTTTCGCCCGGTGCCCGGACCCGCTCTTCTTACCGGAGATCCCTATGCCGACATTGGCCGACCGCTCCCCCTTAGGAAAGACCCAGAGATATCCCTCGGGTGCCACTTGGTTACCAAGGTAGAAGACCGTCGAGTGCGGGTCGATATCGATATCGGCCAGGATATACTGGGCCGAGCTCATGATCTCCCGGACCGGGACGGTCGTATCTACGCCGCACCACCGCGAAAACTTCGACTCTACACCATCTGCAGCGACGACGACGCTGGCTGATACCTTTGTGACCTGCCCCAGGTACTCGATCTTTGCGCCCCTGACAGCCCCGTTCTCCACGATAGGTGCCGATGCACGGCTCTTGACCACCACGTCGGCCCCCGCTTCTGCCGCTCTCCAGACCAGTTCGCGGTCGAAGAACTTCCGGTCGAGCACGTATCCTACCTTGCTTCCCGCCTGTGCGGAGGAGAGCTGCATCTTCGTGCCGTCCGGAGCAACGATGGCGGCCCCGGTCATCTCCGCCGAAATCCAGCAGGGGTCCGGGTCGATGAACTCGGTGAGTGCCTCCCTGCCAATCCCTTCCGCACACCGCACCGGGGCGCCGATTGCCGGCCGCTTCTCGACAATGCACGCCGACAACCCTTTCTCGACCGCGGTCTTGGCCGCGAGCGCTCCTGCCGGGCCGCCGCCGATAACGAGGACGTCGTACTTATTTTGCATGCCCCATCTCCAGTGCCCCGACCGGGCAGACCTTTGCACAGATGCCGCAGTCCGTGCAGTTCTTCTCAACCGAGAGGTATGCATCGATCAATTCCAGCGCCCCCTCGGGGCAGACCGAGACACAGCACCCGCAATATCCACAAATATCCCGATGTACTCTGAGCATTGAGTGATCATGTTGGTGCGGAGATTCATTAATAGTTACTCCAAAATGGGAGGTGTTAACGGGGCAGATTCGATTGTGCACCGGGGTTGGCCGTGTCCCTCCGGATTGAACGGAACCAGCAGAGTAATAATCAGCGTATTTAAATAGCATTAGTAGGAAATAGTCTTCCTAGTGCCTTAGGGCATTGAACGGTTACGGTACAGGTGCCTCTCCGCCCGCGTGCCGGGCCGGATATCTCCAGGTATGGGTGAAAGCATGGTGCAGAAGGCCAAGACATCAAAACCGGTTACAACGAAGGCAGAGATCAGCGCGATCCACTCCCTGATCAAGAAGAACAACCTCAAGATCGTGGATTTCAAGTTCAACGATCTTCCCGGGCTCTGGCAGCATTTTTCGATCCCGGCAACCGAAATCCTCGAATCGTCTGATCCTGATTCCGGGATCTGGGCAGAAGGCATCGGGTTCGACGGTTCGTCGATCCGCGGCTTCCAGAAGATCCAGGAATCGGACATGGTCCTGTACCTGGACGCTTCGACTGCCGTCGTGGACCCGGCATGCGAGGTGCCGACGGCGAGTATCATCTGTAACGTCTTTGACCCGATCAACAAGGAAGCATACTCCCGTGATCCCCGGTATATCGCGCAGAAAGCCGAGGAATACCTCAGGACCACCGGGATCGCGGACACCAGTTTCTGGGGACCGGAGTACGAGTTCTTTCTCTTCGACGATGTGAAGTACTCTTCCGGAGTAAACCAGGCCTCCTATTCGGTGGACTCGGTCGAAGGGATCTGGAACACAGGGAGGGACGAACAGCCCAATCTCGGGTACAAGATCCGGCACAAGGAGGGGTATTTCCCGGTGCCGCCCCACGACACCCTGCAGGACATCCGGAGCCACATCATCAGCAAGATGATCGAGACGGGCATCCCGGTCGAGGTCCACCACCACGAGGTGGCGACTGCCGGCCAGAACGAAATTGACATGAGGTACAGCCCGCTTGTGAAGATGGCAGACCACTGCATGATGTACAAGTATATCGTGAAGAACATGGCCCGCGAGTTCGGCATGGTCGCGACGTTCATGCCAAAGCCCCTCTTCGGCGACAACGGCTCGGGGATGCACACCCACCAGTCACTCTGGAAGGGGGGGAAGAACCTCTTCTACGATGCAAAGGGCTACGGCATGATCTCCCAGACCGCGAAGTACTATATCGGCGGTCTCCTGAAGCATGCGAACGCCCTCATGGCGTTCTGCGCTCCCTCAACCAACTCCTACAAGCGGCTCGTGCCCGGTTACGAGGCCCCGGTCAACCTCGTTTACTCGCTCAGGAACCGGTCCGCGGCTGTCAGGATCCCGATGTATTCCGAGAACCCGAAATCGAAACGGATCGAGTTCCGGCCACCTGACCCGATGTGCAACCCGTATCTCTCGTTCGCCGCCCTCCTGATGGCGGGCCTCGATGGCGTGAAAAGGAAGATCGACCCGGGCCAGCCTTTCGAAGGAAACACGTACGAGCTCGAGGGCAAGGCGGCAAAGAAACTCCCGACCGTCCCTGGCTCGCTCGATCAGGCAATCGATGCACTGGAGGCGGACCACAAGTTCCTCCTCGAAGGCGGCGTCTTTACGCAGGACGTTATCGATGTCTGGATCGAGTACAAGCGGGCCGAGATCGATGCCGTCCGGCTCCGCCCCCACCCCTGGGAGTTCCAGTTGTATTTCGACATGTAAGGGGAAAGTAATTTTACTTTTTTATACCAGCGAGAACGTCCCGTACTTCCCGCCGCCACCGGGATGAAGTATCACGCTCCCGTTCCGGAGCGCTGCGACAGCGTCCGCAACTTTCGGATGAACGGAGCGGATCTCGGGGACCGGAACATCCACCAGCACCGCGATCTCGTTCCCGAACGTCCCGATGAAGGCTGCATAGATCCCCCGGCATTTCTTCGTGTACGGGGACGAGGCGCCCTCCACGACCTGGATGATCTGGCCAAGGGAGATGATATGGAAGTAGGGTGGCCGTGGCGTGGGTTTGCCACCGAGAGAAAGCTCCTTTGCCCGGTCCGCCACCCCTTTCTTGATGATCCCGCCGTCTTCCGGGCACCGCCACCGGAACTTCACCGCGTCCTCGTACGTGTACTGCTCGAAACACCGGGAGCAGGCGGTCCGGTTGTACTTCCCCTCCTCCGGAAAGAACCCTGCGTTCAGCGCGATATCGCCACGCTGTAGGCACGCGAGCACGTCCTTTGCGGTATCCTTTTTCAGGTTCAGCCGGTTGAACTCCCGGCCGATCTTCTCGGGTGAAGGACTGTGGGCATCGGAGTTGGTGAGGAAGGGGACTTTTGCAAGCTCCGGGATCGCGGCGCCGTACGAACTGTCGGCTGATAGGCCCAGTTCGAGAAAGTCGATCTGCTCGCTCCCATAGCAGTCCGCGACCCGGTCGAAATACGCGTAGAGAGCGGTCCATGGCGTAAAGGCATGGGCAGGCCCGATGAGCGCCCCGACATCGTGGGCAGCAGCCGCAATCTCCTCGCCGCTCAGGTAGAGATGGGGCCGGCCGCTCGTTGTGAAGCTCTTGGTCTTCCCGGCAAAGTGCTTCCGGAGCTGGTCGAACTGCGCGAGCTCTTCTGCAAGGATGAGGTGGTGCACACGGCGCTCGTCCTCGACCTCGGTTGTCGGAACGATCACGATACCGGCCTCGTTTTCCAAAAACGGCCCCCATCCCTGCTGCCAGTCAGGCTGGAGAGCATCGCCGGTTCCCAGCACATGGAGACCTTTTGTCACGCAGGCTGCGATGAGATTTTCCGGTTGCATGGCTCCGGAGACCGCCATGGAGTAGGGCGAATGGATGTGGAGGTCTGCGTTTGCCGGCATGGTTTCCCATTCATGTACTCACCGGGATAATATAAGCGAAATGATTGGTCTTTTTGGTACCGCCCGGTGAAAAAAGGACGAACGATTCCTCCAGGAAGGGGGTCCGGATCAGGAATGATTCAGATTCCCCTTCAGACCCCCATTCGTCCGGGAGAACCCGGCCCGCAGAATTTTTCTGCCATCTGATTGTTGTAACCTGATCCAAGGGAGCACCGATCGCCAGCCGGAGGCGCTCCCGGACAGCAAGATATAATTCCCGCCCGGAAGAGCTTATCCCTACTGTGGAACGGATAATGGCCGTGGCACGGGGCCGTGTGCAGGGCGTGGGGTACCGCTCCTTTGTCCAGATGTGCGCCCAGGCAACCGGGGTTCACGGCTGGGTGAGGAACATGCCGGACGGCACCGTTATGATGGTCGCAGAGAGTTCCGGCGCCTCCCTCGCGGATTTCCTCCGGCTTGCCCGTGCTACCGGGGAACAGGTTATCAGGGTCGACGAGATAATCGTTACCCCAGGCCCGGCTACCGGCGAGTTCCGGGGGTTCCGGGTGGAGTGGTGAACAGGACCCGGAACAGGTAAGAAAAGATCTAATACTTTTTTTGATTTTCCCGGGAAGACCTGCACGAACAACCAGGAACGGCACCGGCCGGAAGTTATCCGATATACGTCAGTTCCTCTTCCCGCTGCGACCGTTCGCTCTCTGCGAGCCCCTCGATGGCTTTCTCCATCTCGGCAGCACGGTCGTTGAGCTGGGTAGGGTCGACCGGGACGTCGATCAGCTTCGAGAGGACCGCAAGGACGCTGGTCGCGCTCAGCGGGTCGACGATATACCCGCTGGTCTCGCCCATAAGGCAGACGGCATCGATGTTCCGGAGCGCCGCGAGCCCGAGGATGAGGCCCGCTGCACCGACTATCCCGCTCCCCTGCTGGTCCCGTTCGAAGGTCACGCCCGCAGCCTCGATTGCGGCCCGGAGCTCTCCCCGGTTCACCGCTCCCACGACCCGGGGTTCGGCGACGAGCCTGCCGACCCCGAACCCGCCGAGAGTGTAGATACGCTTTACCTTGAGGGTTTCGGCGATGTCGATGTACTGGTCGGCAAGGATGTAGTGCCCTTCGCCGGAGGTGCTCTGGAAGTCCCCCACGAGGAAGATCAGGCTTCGGTTGTCCGCTTCGTAGTACCAGATCTCGTTCCTTGGGAGGCGGACCGTGCCGTTTTCATCGATAATCACCTGCGGGGGAAAATAGAGCGAGTGTATCTCACCCACCTTCTCGGCGCCGAGGATGTGGATCATATACTCCGCGACCAGCTTGCCCACCTGGCCTATGCCGGGGAGCCCCTCGATCAGGATCGGGTCGACCGGCCGGCGGTCCCTGAACGTATCGAAGAACCGGACCGAGATATCCTCAATCATGACGGGCCATCCTCCGGTATTTCCCGTACCGGTCCTCGATCGAAAAACGGGCCGGGTAGGCGGTCGCCGTAGGCTTCCCGCACTTCGGGCAGGTGGGAGAAAGAGTGTAGGTATGGTCTTCCGGGCACCGACGGATCCGGCCGCTCATTGGCTCTTCCCGGACTTCGGTTTCTTGACGAGCTTGCCTTCACCGCCCGTCTTCTCGACGACCGCTATCGCAGCTCCGGCAGCCTTCTCAATAGCCTTCTCCGCTTTCTTGTAGTCGGGAGCGGTCACCTTGATACGGTAGGTAGGGGCTCCAAGGTAGAGAATCTCGATCTCCGCTCCCGCGCTCTTCGATTCGTTCGCCTTCTTGAGGGCATTTTTTATGACCGAGATGCCGTCCGGTTGCGTCGAGGTGAGGATAAGGTGTCCGGTCACTTCGACGCTCGGGACCTTGACGCTCTCCTGTGCGACCTTGAGGAGGACCTCGGTAACCTTTTTCGAGAGCCCCAGTTTCTTTAAGGTCGCATCCGGGTCGATGACGATATCCTCGAAGATCGGGTAAAAAGCCCCGTACTTGTTATAGATTACGTCCTCGATCGCTGCCAGCGGCTCTCCGGACTGCTCGGCTACAAACCCGAGCCACTTCTTTGCCTTGGACTCGTTCTTCCACTCGCGGATCTTTTCCCTCCGCTGGTGCTCGTTGACATCCTTTAAGGAGAGGTCTATATGACCGCGGACCTTGTCGACGTTGAGAACCTTGCAGACTATCTTCTGCCCTTCGCGGATGTGGTCCCGGATGTACTTGATCCACCCGGTCGCGATCTCAGAAATGGGGATGAGCCCCTGGCGGCCCCCGTACTCGTCCAGCGAGACGAACGCCACGAAGTCCTTGACGTTCTCCACTGTGCAGACGACGAGTTCCGATTCTCCTGGCCACTCCCTGTCCTGCATGGCGGGGCTCACGAGAGCTCTTGGACGATCTCGGCCTTAAGGCTTGCTTTCCCCCCCGTGGGGGTTGCAAGGTCGTGGCCGCAGACGATGCACTTGACGACCGTGCTCGCCTTCGAAAACACCGTCTGCTCGTTCTCGCAGTCAGGACACTTTACCTTGTAGAATGTGCTCCGGTTCTCCCGAATCTCTTTTACCATGGTTGTTTCACTCCGTCAGTTCGAATTTGGCGACCCGGTAGCCCTTCCGCAGGTGAGCCTTCCCGCAGGTGACACAGCGGTACCGCACATTGATCTTCTTGGTCGGCTTGTCGCCGCCGGGCACTTTCGAGAACTTGCCCATGTTGCCGATCTTGCCCCTGCGTGCTTTCTGGCGGTCGATCCAGTGGAGGCCGGTCGTCTTGCCTTTCTTGACCTTCTCGACCTCGTGCACCTGGTGGTTCCGGCAGAAAGGACAATAGGTTGTGAATTTCGCTGGCATTTTCATGAAAATTTCACCGATAATCCTTGGGTATCGAATACCTACATTATTTGCAAAGATTGATATTTAAGACTATGTTGCGTTCCGACAGGACCGCAGCATTCCGCTCCGGAAGCGTCACTATATCTCCCTTTGAGAGAGTATAAATCCTCCCGTCAACCCCCATAAACGACTCCATGTCCTCGAGGACCTGGACGAGCACGCAGGGATGGTTGAGGGGCGAGACCATCCTCGCGCCGGGGTTACCCTTATCAGCAGCACCTCCTTCCTCTTCCGGACCAGGTTCCCCGTCTTCGTCAAAAGCCTCAGGAGTTACCTGCAGGTACCCTCCGGCTTCTCCGGCCGGGCTGCCCGGGACCGCTGCGTGGCGGTGCAGCGGGGAAGGGTGAGACTGGTTGAGGAGCGCGGTGTTCCTGCAGGCCTCGACTGCGGCGGTTATCTGGTCGAACATCTCCTTCTCGGATGGGATCATCCGTTTTACTTCTTCGCGGTCGTAGTAGGTGCCTTCCGCGTGCAGGATCGTGAGGGCGAGGATCTTGCGCGACCGTATCGCGAAGATGTCCTCGAGGGTCTCCCGGATCGCGAGGGTCTCATCGATCTGGGACCGGGCCTCATCGGAGAACGGGTCCTCGAACGCGTACACCTTTTTCGTGAGCGCCGCAAGTTCGGCGTGGGCTTTCCCAAAAAAGTCGGGCGGCACGACCGTGAGCCTGCCCGTCTCACGCTCCGAGAGAAGGATACTGCGAAGATCGTCGAGTTTCAAGGCCTCACCCACCGGTCAGGATGCCGCCGGTCACGCGATCTCCGCCGCCCCGCGGGCGCAGAGGAAGACCGCTACCGCTTCAGGTACTGTAGAGATGCCCTTTTTGAGTTCATAAGTACTTCCGAGCATCGGCATGGTGAGCGCGAACCGGAGATCGATCCTGACATCCCGGGTCCCGAAGACAACGGCATCGACCAGCGGGTCGAAATCATGGAGCTCGCGGAGCTCGAGCGACTGGACCCGCATGCCGCTCCCGCCGTGGAGCGACGTCGGCATCCGGATAAGGCGTTTCGTGTCGGTGGTGACCGGTTCGTCGGCCAGTGCGGCCCGGGAGAGCAGCCGGTCCCGGAATTCCCCTTCCTGCTGGCCGGTCACCGCGCTGAGTACCCGGTCGTTCAGGATCTTTCCGGTGGGGTTGTTCCGGATGGTGTCGAGGATCGCTTCCCGGTTCCTGAGGAAAGCTGCCGCGGATTCCTTCCCGATCCCTTCCATTCCGGTAAGGTGAGCCATTGCATCAGCGGGGGGGAGCGTACCGATCCATTCGATGTACCCGGTCAGCGCCTCGCGGTACCGGGCCGGCCATCCGGGTGTGCCGGGGAGTTTTCCCGAGAGCATGATGGCTGGATCGATCCCGATCCCGCAGACGTAATCGATGAGCTCCCGGCGCTCGGAGCTCCCCCAGTTCCGGAACGCGATATCCAGTACATGCACGTGGTATCCCCGGCCGCCGGAGAAGACGAGCTCGATCTGTTTTGGATCCATGCCGAATTCTCTGGTGAGGATCGCGAGGAGCTTCTCAGTCTCTTCCTTGACCCGGGCGAGCATCGTGTCATATGCACCCCGTACAATATGGTCAGCGTCGAGATCGAAGATCAGCTCCGCCCCGCACCAGCCCTTCTCGGCCATCGTTCCCGCGTCCGGTTTCTCGTAAAAAGCAGTTGAATAATACGCGTGCCGGGGCACGAGATTCCGAATGTAATTGATGAGCTCTTCACGGCTGCCAAACCCGATATGCCGGCGCATACGGACATCGTCGGTGCCCGGGCTGAAGAGGACGAAACCCCACTCCCGCTGGGCGAGCGAAGCCGGGGATACGATCACAGTCTTTTCGTAGTAATCGGAGAAACGCTGACGGAGGAATTCTGCAGTCGCCGGGTTCATGCCAGATCCCTGATCATATAGGGCCCCCTTCGTTCATATCCCTGTCTTTGGTAATAGGGCCTGACCCCGACCCCGCTCATGATCGCGAGCCGGGCAAACCCTGCACCGGCCGCGATCTCCTCCGCCCGGGCAAGCAGCATCTTCCCGAAGGCCCGGTGCTGCTTTTCTTCGCATTCCGCATCCCTGCCGATCGGGACGAGGCTGCCATAGACATGCAGTTCCCGCATCAGTGCCGCATCCTCAAGTTCGGGCCGGTAAATCGCCGACGGGAACCGGAGCCGCGAGAACCCGATGAGCGAGTCGCCCGAGACCGCGGAGATGAAAAATTCCTTCCCGCCAACAGCCCCGTACTCCATCACCTGGATCTCCGGGATCGCATCCGACGGGAGCCGGCCGATCTCCCGGCACCGGATGCACCGGCACGCCTTCCCCGATTTCCGGAGCCGGTCTGCAGCAAGCTGCCGGAAGTTCGAGTGCCGGGAACCGGCTACGATCAGCTTGGCCGGGATGTCGCGCTGGACCCGCTGGAGCCGCGAGTACCCGGGAATGACCGATTTTGCATACGCCACGAGGTCGATGAGTTCGTCCTCCGGGTACGGGGCATACCCGCCCGCCTCCCAGAGGGCGGCGATCTCCGAGCCCGGGGTAACGAGCGTAGGATAGATCTTGAGGAAGTCGGGACGGAACCGCGGATCCGCATACAGCGTCTCGAACATCCGCCGGTCCTCCCCGATTGTCGAGCCGGGGAGGTTGGGCATCATGTGGAAACCGACCTTGAGACCCGCGTCGCGGAGGAGCGTGTTTGCATCAACGGTATCCTGCACGCTGCACCCCCGCCGGTTAAATTCCAGGATCCGGTCGTCGAGCTGCTGGACCCCGAGCTCCACCTTGGTGACTCCGAGTGCGAGCATCCGGTCTATGTGTTCCCGCCGGCACCAGTCCGGTCGGGTCTCGAAGGTGATCGCCACGCACCGGATCCCCGCGGACTCATTTTCTTCCTGCACAACCCCGGACGCCTGCGGGGCGTCTGCGGCACTCCCCCCCGGGTATGCGTTCATCGCCTCTATGCACCGGGAGACAAACGTTTCCTGGTATTCGGGCGTCCGGGCGGTCATCGTCCCGCCCATCACGATGAGCTCGACCTTGTCGACCCGGTGGCCGAGGATCTCGAACTGTTCGAGCCGGGCGTGCACCTGCCGGAACGGGTCGTACCCGTGCTCCCGGGCCCGGAGGGCCGCCGGCTCCTCGCCGGTATAACTCTGCGGCGAGTGGTACATATGGTCAGGGCCGCCCGGGCACGGCAGGCACTTCCCGTGGGGGCAGGGCGCCGGCGAGGTCATCACCGCAACCGGGGCAACACCCGAGAGCGTCCGGGTCGGTTTGACGAGGAGGATCTTTCGCAGGGCTTCCCGTTCACCGGGCCCGGCTGCGGCAAGGATCGCGGAATTCTTGGGCACCGCTTCGAGATGATATTTCCGGCAGACCGCTATCTTCGCGGCAACAATCGCATCGTCACCGGGACCGAGGGTGAGGATACGGGAGATCATCTCCCGGAATGCCAGCTCCTCGTGCATGAAAATTAATGTTCGGCTGCAACGCGGGGGGATGCAGTCTCGGCAGAATAGTTTACCATGGGCATCCGGTGCCCGTGGATGTGGAGGACGATCTCGTCTCCGAGCGTGAGGAGTGCGTCCTTGTGAGCTTTCTTGTCCTTGTGGATGTGGACCGGAGAGATCTCCAGTGAATTGTACCGCTCCGTCGCGATCTCCTCGCTGGTGATGCCTTCGTAGTATTTTTTGATGTGAACCATCAGCATATGCAGATGAAGCAACTCTTCCTTTTGCACACTATCACCTTCTCCCAGAAAATTACTTTTTTTGGTGTGCAGATATACCTTATTGGTGAGATTTATATCAGGAAACCTGCGGCCGGCCGGATCCCTTGTTGCGCTTGCAATTGGGGACGCTTTGGGTGCGCCTTTGGAAGGATCTCCGCAACCTGAAGCGTGGGTGACTGAAATGCGGCCCGGTGGGCGCCATTTCCGGAAAAAGGGTTCGGTCACTGACGACACGCTGCAGGCTTGTGCGGTCGCGGAATCGCTGGCTGCGTGCGGCCGGTTCGACCAAAAAGACCTTATATTGCGATTAATTGCCGGGTACGAAAAACGGCCGGAATGGTACGGCCCGACATCATCCATGTTCTTTGATCTGGTGACCCGCGGCACCCTGCCGCACCGGGCCGCACTGCTGGTACACCACCGGCGGGGGGGTTCCCGCACGAACGGGAGCGTGATGCGGGGATTCCCGGTCGGGATCTTCTGCCCGCCCCCTGAGGTATATCCGGTAAGTCTTGCATGCTCGGCGCTGACACACCATGATCCCGTCGCGGGGCACTGTTCGGCCTTTCTCAATACCATGGTGAGCGACCTGTGCCGGGGATCTTCCCGGGCTGCAGCCTTCCGCCACGCCCGTTCGAACTGTTCTGAGATTGAGGTGCGTACGGTTCTCGGGAATTACGATCAGTATGATCCTGTACCTTCCTTAGATAGTGTACAGTGTTCGCACGCTGCCCTGTACAGCTTCATGCATGCTTCCTCCTTAGAATATGCCATTCTTTCTGCCATCAATCTGGGAGGGGATTCGGATACGGTCGGCGCCTGCACCGGGGCGCTTGCCGGGGCCTGCTGGGGGCTGGATGCAATCCCTGCCCGGTGGAGCGGGGTGCTGGAGGGGTACCGGGATCTGGTAAAGCTCGGTGAACGGCTCTGGGAGAGGGCGAAGGGAGCCAAAACAATCAACGGAAAACGGGATAGACGGAGCTTCAATTTCAGAGAAGTTTAAAAACCCCCGACTTGCGAGAAGGGAGACTGCGGAGCCGACCCCCGCAGTCTTGAGAACTTTCCGGATTGTCGAAGAAATTCTTATTTTGTTCGTGATCTTATTTTAAATATTGATAATTATTCTGAATTAAATTCGGAGAAACAGTTCCCGGCCCTGTCCAACCAACCCTTACCATTTTAATCCACGGCACCGAACATGTACGCACATGGATAACCTCGTCCTCGCACTAGCCACCATCGTAATCGGCATCGCCCTTGCCCTCGTAGCGCGGGCAATTGTCAAGTGGCTCGAGAAATACGCGGAGACCACCGAGACCCAGTGGGACGACATCATCGTTGCAGCCATCGGAACGCCCGTCCAGGTGGGGATCGTCGTCATATCGCTCTTCACCGCGGTAAAGTACGAAGGCATCGTCCCGGCGCAGTACGCCTGGATCATCTCAGACAAGGTGCTCAACTCGGTCTATATCCTCCTCGGGACCTGGATTGTCTCGTCACTTGTCCACGACATTATCGTCATTTACGGCCACTGGTGGGCCGACCAGACCGAGGGAGATCTCGATGACCGGATCATCGAGTTCCTCGAACTTGCTGCCCGCTACGTCATCTGGTTCGCCGGGATCATGCTGGTCCTCGTCAACCTCGAGATCAACATCACCCCGTTCCTGGCAGGCGCCGGTATCGCCGGCCTGGCGTTCGCCCTCGCAGCGCAGGACCTCATCTCGAACTTCTTCGGCGGCGCGATCATCACGGTCGACAAACCGTTCAAAGAAGGAGACCGGATCAGGATAGACAATTACGTGGGCGAAGTCATCGGGGTCGGCCCCCGGAGCACCCGGCTCCGAACCCTCGACTACCAGATCGTGACCATCCCCAACAACAAGATCACGTCAAGCTTCATTGTGAATTATGCAGAACCCGACGAGAAGCTCAGGATAACCATCCCCGTCTCCGTTGCATACGGAAGCGATATCAGGAGAGTAAAGCATATCCTCCTTGAGATTGCTGCAGACGCAGGTGAAAAGACCGGGTATATCCTCGCCGATCCGGCACCAAAGGTTTTCCTCACTGAACTGGGCGGCTCCAGCCTGAACCTGACCCTGTACGCCTGGGCGCGGAAATACAACCTTCCCGACGAAGTCAAAGACGCGATCAACAGCCGGATCATCGCCCGGTTCGCCGCTGAGGGCATCGAGATCCCCTTCCCCCAGATGGACGTGCGGATGCGCACGTAATTCTTCCCGGCAATTTTTCCCTTTTTTTCTCACCGTAAAAGGAACGTTTCCGGAAGAACTCCCCGAACAAAAAAAACGCCGGGCCGGAACGTTACTCGATGAACTGGTGGGTGAGGTTCATAACGTCCCGGTACGGAATTGCCCCGACCAGCCGTTCGTCGTCATCGATGACCGGCAGGGCGCGGAACCCGTACCGGGAGAACTCCTGTGCAGCTTCCTTGAGCGTGCTTCCGGACGGGAGGCTGATCACGCTCTCGACCATGATGTCGCGGAGGGCTGACTTGTCGTCTGCCTGCAGGAGCTCCTTGAGATCGACGACGCCGAGGAGATGGTCATTCTGGTCGGCGACGTAGATGTACATGATGACATCCTTTCCCCGGGCATGCCGCGGGTAATCGTTCTGGACGTACTCCACGGTCGTCTCCGGCGGGAACCTGAGGATCTTCTGCGTAGTGTAGTGGATCACCTTCTCTTCCTGCCGGTTGATGATAGCCTGTACCTTGCGGGCGCTCTCCGCGTTCATGGTGTCGAGGATGACGTGGGCCTCGGCAGACGGCAGGACCGAGATGATGTCCGCCGCCTGCCCCGGGGTCATGTCGTTGAGGAGCTGGACGACCTTGTCGGTCGAGAGGGATGAGATGATCTCACGCTGGACCTTCGGTTCGATCTCCTCGAGGGTATCGGCCGCCTGGTCATGGTCGAGACTCGAGAAGACCGCGACCCGCTGCTCGTGGTCCATCTCCTCGAGGATATCCGCGAGGTCAACCGGGTGGATCTCCGCCAGTTTCTCCTTGAGTACGTTGAGTTTTACGTTGCCCTTGAAGCTCCCGATGTTGGTCGGGAGCGGCTGGATATAAGTCCAGGATATCATCTGCTCGGACTCAGGCCCCTCCGGGGGATAGAGGAGGCGTGCAAGCAGGCCTAGGCGCAAGCGCCGGAGCCGTGCAGACTTTCCGGTATCGACGTCGGTGACGTACAGTTTCCGGTTCCGGAGGACGAGCCGGATATCGTACACCACCTCGACCTCGCTCTCCTCGAGGTCGATGACTTTCTTGTCGAGGATGTAGTCCCGGAGGAAGATGACGTCTTCGGCCGGTTCGGTCTCATACGGCCTGAGATCCGGGATGGAGACTTCGATCCCCCTCGGTGAAAACGAGGAAACATTTTCCCAGGGAACGAGAAGGCTCGGGTGCCCGAACGACCGGGTCACGTACAGGGACCGGACTTCCGGCACTTTCGCCGTCTCGACTATCACGAAGTCGCCAAGGCGCCCTATCTTCTTTCCTGCCAGGGTCACCGGGGCGTTCAGGATCGCGGAGAGGAAGATCGCCTGGTCCTGCGTTCCCGAAGGAATGTTTGCGTTTGCGTTCGTGTCCGCCATCATGCACCCCCGGAGACGACGGTATAGAACTTGTACGCGAGCAGGATAACGAGGAAGAACAGGTAGAGCTCGAGGAAGAGCAGGGCGAGCTTTGCGCCCTGCGACAACCGGATCGTGGGCTTTGCGTACTTCCGGTTAATCTGCGCAATTTTCCCGGCCGGTCCCCGGAGCGCGCTGCCGATGCGTTCCCCGAAGATCGCTTCAAGTGTTGTCATTTTTTGCCTCCGGTTCCATTCACCCGAACAGGTTCGGGAAGAGTGTGCTGATGCCGTACAGGGACGACAGGACGATGATGCACACCACGATCGATATGTTTGCGATATTGTCAAAGAGGGTATTTTTGTATTTCCCCATGATATCCTCGTTGTTCAGGAGGATGATCAGGAACACCAGCGCCGCGGGCAGGAGGGTCACTGCTACGACCTGCACGAAGAGGGTGATCAGGACGAGCGGCGCCCCGGGGATGAGGACGACTCCTCCGGCCGTGACGAGGCCGGCGAAGAAGAAGACGTAGAACCAGAACGCCTCCTTGACCTTGTAGTTGAGCGAGTGGGCCCACCCGAAGACCTCCCCGAACGCCCACGAGCTCGTGAGCGCAATGCAGATCGCCCCGAGGAACCCGGCATCGAAGAGGCCGATGGCGACCAGCGTCCCGACGTACTGGTGGGTGCCCATGATCACATGGATCGCCTGTGCCGCACTCTCGATGTCCATGCCGTAGAGGAGCGTCCCGGTCACGATGATCACGAAGACCGCGACGATGATAGTGAAGAGTGCGCCGACCACGGTGTCGAACTTACCCCAGGGGATATCCTTCTCCTTCATGTTCTTGTCGACGACGGCGCTCTGCTGGAAGAAGATCATCCAGGGGGCGATCGTGGTCCCGATGTTTGCCATCATGAAAAAGAAGAGGTCTGAGTGGAGGCCTCCGGGGAACGTGGGGATGAGCCCGGTCCGGAGGACGTCGGAGATCGAAGGGTGGACGAGCACTGCTGCCGGAATGTAGATGAGATTGACAAGGCAGAAAGCCATCGTGATCTTCTCCCAGGTCCAGTACCTGCCCGAGAGGACGATCCCGAACATCACGAGAATGACAATCACGACCGTCACGGCCGGCGGGATGCCGAAGATGCTCATTGCCGCCGTCATCCCGATGAACTCGGTGACGATGGTCAGCCAGTTCACGATGGTCAGGTCGAGGAGGGAGAACCAGCCCCAGAAGGGGCCGAAGCCGCTGAAGATCGCCTCCGCGTGGCCGTGCTTGGTCACTGCCCCGAGGCGGACGGTCATCTCCTGCACGAAATAGGCTACCGGCCCGAGCAGGACCAGGAACCAGATAAGAGAGTACCCGAATTTTGCCCCCGTAGCTGCATAGGTAGTAATGCCGCCTGCATCGTTGTCGGCGATCATTACGATGAGGCCCGGGCCCGCAAGCAGCAGGTAAATCTGGAGTGTTTTGATGAATTTGCGGTAATTAAAATAAAACTTCGACAGGAGATCCATTGACGTGCCCTTCTTCCTTCGCTTTAGTCCATTGTGTCGGTCATCCCCCCATTCGATCCACTCGATCCGAATGGCAGTTGAAGAAAGGTATCCCGGAATTTCCGCGAATAGTTCCTACCGCTGAACAGGTGGAGAGTAAGATCTTATATAATTACCTCTCACAGCAGCCTCTTTTTCGCTATTGATGACTCAATAGGGCACAGATTTTTATCATCGGCAAAAATTTCCTGCCGTTATTCGAATAAAACCCGGATTGAACGATTTTAATCGGGTTGCGGGAATTCCGGGATATGGCAGGCAGTGGGAGTATTTTCTCACCCGTATCGCCCGGATTACCGGAAAACGTCGTAATAGTCCTTCGCCAGCGGTCCGGAACCTCATATCCGCACCCTGCCGTTTCCGGACCGGGAAGTTCAGAACCAGGATTCGAGGGTACGCTGCCCTGCCTTTACGCAGAAATTCTCCAGCGCCTTTTCCACCCGTTCTTCCGAGAAGTCGTACCCGTCGCAGAGCATCCGCTTGATCGCGGGGACGTCGGGGTGCTCCCACGAGAGGGAATAGCCGTCGGTGACATCGGGGTGGAGGAAGATATCCATAACCGGTTCCGGGTCGAAGCCCGGGAGCTTCTCTACGAGTTTTTGTGCAAATTCGCCCCGCTGCACGATCTTCAGGCCGGTCTTTGCCCCAACCCCGGTGATCCCCGGGTTGAAATCGGTGCCGATGAGGATGCCGACCTGGACGAGCTGCTCCCGGCTCAGGTTCAGGCCGGAGAGGACTTCGGCAAGCACGATCCGTTCGGGATTGACGGTGACCGTCCTGCCCCGGATCTTCCGCTTCCCGCTCACCGTGAGGTTCCGGACGAGGTTCGGCGCCCCGAAGAGGAGCGTGTCATAGTCCTGCGAGACCACGTACCGGGCGTCTCCCTTTGCCACCATATACGAGGCCTGGGCCTCGCCCTCCCCGGGCGCCTGCACGGTCGGCAGTCCCATGAGCCGGAGGAGCTCCTTTGAGCCCTCGATGATCTCATCGTCGACCCGGGCCGAGGACCGGGCCTGTTTGTACGCCTCCTCTTCGTCGCCACGCTCGACTGCTTCCCTCCACTTCTCACCTGCTGCGGTCCGGATCTTCCTGCGCTCTTCGATCGTCTCCTGCTTGAGTTCCGCGGGCACCCCGTCGAAGACAAAGACCGGCTTGATCCCCTTCTCCATGAAGTTCGAGACCCGGAAGAGGATTCCGGAGAGGTGGGAGGTGATCCGGCCCTTGCGGTCCATCAGCGGCGTCCCGTCGGGCTGGCGGATGATGGTCAGGAACTGGTACAGCGCGTTGTTCGCATCCACGGCCGCTATTCCCGGCAGCGACTCCCATGTGACCGGTGCCTTGTACTCGGCGATGATATCCCGCAGTGCGACTCCCATCGTGGTTCAGTCCCAGGGGGTTCAGCGGTACGCACGCCGCGAGAGCTCGGCGACCAGGTCGTCGAGGTGCGCACGCGCTGCATCGTACTTCTGTACCATCCTCGAAGATATCTCCTCGAGGCCGGTCCGGATCATCCGTTCACGGACGAGCATGTCGTCCTCCAGCTTCCTGACTTTCGCGTGCATCGAAAGGAAGAGCCCTCCGATGGAGAGCATCATGAGGCTTGCCGCTGCCGCGACCGCAGGATCCTGGGTATAATGGAATACGAGGAAGAGCGTAGACACGATCAGGACTGCGGTGAGCAGGATATCCGTGGCGTACGGCCGAATTTCCATGCTGTTAGATGATGAGAGCAGCGTAATTAATCTAACTAAAGCGCGATATCAAAAGAGATAGTATGGATTTCAGACGCCTCGTCCCCTTCCTTGCAATGCCGCTCCTCCTCCTCGCCGTCGAGATCGGGGCCCTCATCATCTCGCTGCCGGTCCAGGCCACGGGGATCGTTGCGTTCCAGAACCCGTCCGATGTTGCAAACCCGTTCATCTTTATCGGTATTCTCCTTGTCTTCACGGCGTTCCTGCTCGTGCTGATCAAGTATTCCCTCAAAAAAATGATCGCGTTCATCATCGGCGCATCGATCTTCCTCACGTTCGTGTACATCTTCGCGGCGATCGTCTTTGCTGCCTTCGGGCTGATCGCCTCATCCGCTCAGGGCTGGTGGGACGCCATGGTCCCGGGATTTGTTGTCTACTCCCTGAATGCCGGGACCCTCGTTGCGACGGTAACGGTCCTCATCCTGTCAGTGGTTGCAACCGCCCTCCTGTACCGGTACCCGGAATGGTATGTCATCGACATCCTCGGGATCTTCATCGGCGCGGGGGTCGCCTCGATCTTCGGCGCCTCGCTCGATATCGTCCCGGTCCTGATCCTCCTTGTCATCCTTGCGGTCTATGACGCGATCTCGGTGTACAAGACAAAACACATGATAACGCTGGCCGAGGGGGTCATCGACATGAAGACCCCTATCCTCTTTGTCATCCCGAAGCGGAAGGACTACTCGTTCATCAAAGAGGGGATCGGGAAGCTGGCCGACGGGGGCGAGCGTGCTGCCTTCATCATCGGCATGGGCGACATGATCATGCCGTCCATCCTCGTCGTCTCGGCCAACGTCTTCCTCAGCGGCTGGCGGCTCTTCGGGTTCGTCAACCTCCCGGCGCTCGGTGCAATTGCCGGCTCCCTGCTGGGGCTCTCGGTCCTCCTCCATTTCGTGAACTCGGGGAACCCGCAGGCCGGGCTCCCCCCGCTCAACGGCGGGACGATCCTCGGGTTTGCAGCCGGCTGGGCGCTCATGATGCTCGTGTGATGCGGATCGCACCGGTTTTTTCTGATTTTTTCCTAAAGTTTCTGATATTCTTCCGTATCGTTGCCCGACTGGCTTTCTCATTTTTTTTTAATGTTCCGGGAATTGACTGGAAAAAGGGCTCTTTAGAAAATATAAGTGTGATTGTCCTGGATAGCGATGAGACCACGGGCGCTCGCCGCCTCATCGGGGCTCGCCCCGTGGAGCGTGGCCGTGGATCATTTTCCGGCGGCTTTGCGAAAATTTTAATCGAAAATG
>Ga0187779_10000772_pt1 | contig 20943 bp, 16 predicted proteins | sample 1015_Q2_SP10_10__FD_132435 | JGI IMG/M metagenome (GOLD analysis project Ga0187779, IMG submission 132435) | Tropical peat soil microbial communities from peatlands in Department of Meta, Colombia - 1015_Q2_SP10_10_MG | ecosystem: Environmental > Terrestrial > Soil > Wetlands > Peat | place... | reverse complement strand
GCCCGTTCTAATCGGATGCTCCGCGAGAAACTCGGGTCTAAAGGCGCTCACTAAAACGGTGCCATCCATGTCTTCCGGCACAGGAACTCCCAGTAGGTGGAGGATGGTCGGCGCCAGGTCGATCAGGCGGGCATTCTCAAGCTCCGCCCCAGTTTTAAAGCTTTGCGCGCGAGCAACCAAAATGCCGTGAAGGCGATGGGTACCACCCCATTCCGAAATCTCAGATGGCTTATGCTCTCGAATAATCAGGGCTGGCTTGCCAGTATCCTCCGGAAAACTTGGTTGAGTAGAGAAAAGGCTGTTTTCACTCCACCAATCCAGCACGAGATCTGCACCCTCGCTGGCGAACGGCCCATGAAAAATTTCATCACGCCGATAGACGCGGTTAATGACCGGCTTGCCGTTACGCGGATCTTTCAACTCGGCCAGTTTTTCTGTGATGAACCTAACGAGGGCATTGTAATCCGCCGGATCAACTATCCCTTGCGGCTTAACCCCTTTTAAATTGATCCAGATGCTTGGCGGCGAAGCGAGCACTTCACTGCAATAGGCTTTGGTTCGACTCCAATCGATACTGGTAAAGGACGAGTACGCCATTTCGCTCCTCTGTCGGAGCTTCGGAAAAATTAAGGCAAGACGGTTTTTCTGACGCGAAGTAAGCGTGCTGCGGAGCAAGGAGAAGCCGAAACGCATGACCTTCTTGCCCAGTGTGCGAATCCCGGACGTTGCCTTTTGGTGGTAATGTAAAAGGCCCAGTTGCGCCAGATACCTATTGAGAAAAATCGTTCGATCGACGACTGGCCCGCCGCCGTGGTCCGACACGACAAAAACGGTCGTTTCAGGAGGAAGCTGATCGATGATTCGACCCGCCGCGGCATCAAGCCGCTCGTAAACCTTGCGAACGGCATCGCCAAACTTTGGCGCCAGCTTTGGATCGTGGATGAAATGAGCCTTGTCCATGTGGTGCCAAAAGTAGTGCTGGACGGTATCGATCGACATGAAGACGAACATCATCACGTCCTGCGGATGATTCTCTAGCAGGTAAAGCGCGGCTTTCAGCCACTGCTGATCCATCTGCTCCATTTCGGCGAGCACCTGGCTGCGTCGTTCGTCGGTAGACATCGCGCCCAGGAACCGGAGATCGAGTTGGATACCGCCCAAATGCCTGACCAACTCCTCCCGCAACTCGGGAGGATGGATAAATGGACTGCTCTCGGAAGGCGTATCCATTCCCGAAATCTGAAAGCCATTCAAAGGCTCCGGCGGGTAGGTAAAGGGAATGTTCATCGTGCCCACCGAGTAACCGGCGTTATTCAGGAGCTTCCAGACCGTCGGCGTGCGGCGCGAAGTCGCGTTTGCGTAATTCATCGCGTATCCGCCATGCTCGGTTTCGACAAAATGAAAGATGCCGTGTTTACCCGGATTTTTTCCGGTCATAAATGAGGTCCAGGCCGGCGGCGTGATAGGCGGAAGAATCGACTCGAGCTTGCCTGACACTCCAGCCTTCATGAGTTTCGCCAGATTCGGCATGCTGCCCTCCGCCATCCAAGGCCGGATAACGGTCCAGGTTGCGGCGTCGAGTCCAATGACGACGACCTTGGGAATCTTTTTCATGTGGCAAACAAATTAAACTTCATGCTGGCTTCCGTAAAGCTGGTTGGGAGGTCGGCATGCTCCTCATTTGTAAACTCTCCACGTCTGCATGCCGACTGGATCGAAGCGAAAATCGGTCACCGACGTTCCGAGGGCGTGGAGGCGCTCCCGGACGATATGCCGTTTGTTGAATGGGCAGTAAAGCAATAGATGGCCGCCACCGCCGGCACCGGTGATTTTGCCGCCAATTGCGCCAGCTTTGCGCGCCTCTTCGTAAAGTTCCTCGATTCGTGGCGTGGTAATGCCTTTGGCCATCTGCTTTTTTTGCAACCAACCCTCGTGGAGCATCTCACCGAAACGATCGAGGTCGCTCGCGAGCAGTGCCTTCTTCATTTCGCAGGCAATGGCTTTCACCTGATCCATTGCGGCCAACGGCGCCGCCTCGTTCTTTTTCGCGCTCTCCATCTGGCTGTCGATGATCGGCTGCGATTCGCGGCTGCCGGTGAAGCAAAGGATCAGGTTGTACTCGAGCTCGTTGATCAGGTATTCGCTCAGCCGAAGCGGAGTGACGACCACCTCTTCGCCGTTGAATTCCATGAAATTAAAACCGCCAAAGGCCGCAGCGTATTGGTCCTGACGGCCGCCCTTGATTCCAACGTCGTTACGTTCGATGTCGTAGGCGAGTTTGGCCATCCCAGCTGAAGTGATCGGCAGGCCGAGCAGCTCGCGGAAGAGCCCGATAAGCGCGACGGTAAAGGTAGAGGAACTTCCAAGTCCGGAACCCGGCGGAGCATCGGCGTGGACAAAGAGATCGAAACCGTCGGTCCGAAATTTATCCAGCTCGAAACGTTTGATTACTCCTTTGACCAAGTCCATCTGCCCGTCGAACTGAAAATGTTCTTCCTGTGTCCAGTAAACGACCGTCCCGTAGTCGAAGGAACGGAAGCCGATGGAGCGTTCCGACTTTGGTACCAGCGTGCCGTAAACATAACGAGAAATCGTCGCGTTCAATACACAACCGCCGTGAGTATCCGCGTAAGGCGAAACATCCGTGCCGCCACCGCCAAAACTTAAACGGAGTGGCGTCCGAGCCCGCACCATTTTGATCTGGCTGAAAAAGTTTTTCGGATTCGGGTGCATTCAAACGCTGAGCGCTAATCGTTAGGTCCGGATTGGCGTACCCTCCATGTCGATAGGAACTGGCAAACCCAGAACTTCCAAAATCGTTGGCGTCACATCGGTAATTTTTGTGCCGTTAAGTTGCCGCCCCGCCGGCAGGCCGCCAGCCGGTCGCCACAGAATCATGCCATTCTGAGCGTGATTCGCGCCGTCCGGACCGGTATCATTTTCAAAAGTGTGGATTTTTCCTCCACCGATCGTGCCTACGGAGCGCCAGTAAAGGTCCCCAAAATACACAATCAGATCTGGCGCCACGCCCCGCACCTCCTTGTAGAGCTCCTCAGGACGAAAAACCTGTGTGCCAATGTTGCGTCCCTTTTCATCCAAAATGGACTTGAGCCCAGCAATGAGTTCATCGCGCACTTTCTCATAATCCTCCGGCGCGATCGTGCCCTGCGGCTCGCGCCCTGCGACATTTAGAAAAACGCGCGCATAATAACCGCCATCGCCCCACGCCTTCGTCCGCGGCCAATCGATCTTTACCTTCGAAAGAGGGACTGCGGTTTGCGGTTGCTCCTGCAACGCGAGATAACCATTCGCCAGCAACCATTCATTCACGCAAATGCCGCCATCCATTCGCTTGGCGCCATGATCGGAGACGACAAGCACGTCCGTGCCGGCATCGGCGAACTTCAAGAGCTCGCCGATCTCGCGATCAACTTCTTGGTAGTAATCATGAATCGCATTCTCAAATTTGTTCCCCGCTTCATAGAAGCGATGGGCAGGGTCCATGTTATCCCATAAGGCATGATGGATGCGGTCGGTTCCCATTTCGACCATGATGAAGTAATCCCAATCGTCCTTGGCCAGAAGATGCCGCGCGAGCTGAAAACGCTTACGGGTCATCTCGTAAATATCGGCCAGTATCTTCTCCTTATTGCCCGAGCGGAAATCGCGCACGTCAAGTATGTATTCTCCCACCACTCGCTCAATTTCCTGTTTGAGCTCGGGCGGATAAGTGTACTCGCACGAAATATCGGGAGTAAGAAAATCGGTCACCATCGTACCATTGAGCGGCTTGGGAGGATAAGTGCCTGGAACTCCGATAACGATGGAACGCTTGCCCTTTTCGGAGAGTATTTCCCAGAGTCGATCTTCCTTGATCGCCAGTGAGTTGGCGATCGAATAGCGGTCGTAGGAATGATCCGCGCGATTACGAAATCCGTAGACGCCGAGTAACCCTGGACTCTTCGAAGACATCATGACCGACCACGCCGGCACGGTGATCGGCGGATCGCACGAACGAAGCGAGCCGTGGAATCCGTGATCGTAAAGCGATTTTAAGTTGGGGAGATCGTCGAGCCAGCGGTCGAAGACCAGCTCGGGCGCGGCGCAGTCCAGTCCAATTACCATCACTCGCCGCCGAACAGTGCGCTTTTGATTATCGATATTTGTGCTAGGAGCGAGTTTCGCTTCGCGTTCAGGCGCGTTCTTCATTAAGTCCGATAAAGCCTTCACGCTCCAAATGCAGGATGATTTCCTGCGCGGCTTCTTCTGGTGTGAGTTCGGCGGTATTGATCACCACTTCAGCGTCGTTAGGCTCCTCGTAGGGATCCGAAATGCCGGTGAATTCCTTGATGATTCCAGCCCGCGCCTTCGCATACAGACCCTTGCGGTCGCGCTGTTCGCATACGGCCACCGACGTGGAGAGATGCACCATGATAAATCCGCCCAGCGGCTCGATCATGGCGCGCACATGTTTGCGGGTAGAGTCGTACGGCGCAATCGGAGCACAAATCGCGATGCCGCCATTCTTGGTGATCTCGGACGCGACGTATCCGATGCGGTGAATGTTAAGATCTCTATGTTCCTTGGAAAAGCCCAGCTCCGAGGAAAGATGCTTGCGAACCAGATCGCCATCCAAAAGCGTCACCGGTCTGCCGCCCACTTCCAGAAATTTGGTGACCAAAACGCTGGCAATCGTCGATTTGCCTGCGCCAGAGAGACCAGTAAAGAAGACGGTAAAACCTTGTTTGTGCCGTGGCGGAAAACTGCGCCGCAGTTCCTGGACGACTTCGGGATAGGTAAACCACGAGGGAATATCGCGTCCCTCATTCAATCGTTGACGCAATTCCGTGCCAGAGAGGTTTAAAACGTGTTTACCTTTGGGAACCTCGTCCTCCGGAAAATACTTATCTTCATCTTCCACATAGACCATCATGTTGAACGGAACCATGCTGACGCCGATGTCAGCTTCGTGTTTCCTGAATAATTCTTGCGCTTCATACGGCCCATAAAACGGCTTTCCATCCGCGTCTTTGCCCGGACCGGCGTGATCGCGTCCGACGATGAAGTGAGTACATCCGTGATTCTTGCGAATCAATGCATGCCAAACTGCCTCCCGGGGTCCGCCCATGCGCATCGCGAGCGGCAACAGGGAAAGCTTTGCCGTCCCGTGCGGGTACTTCGCGAGCAGAAGTTGATAGCACCTGACCCTTGTGTAGTAATCGACGTCGCCGAGTTTGGTCACCCCAACCGAAGGATGGATCAACAAGTTAGCTTCAACCTGTTTGGCTGCGCGCAGAGTCAGTTCCACGTGTGCCCGATGCATGGGATTGCGCGTCTGAAATGCCACGATCCGTCGCCAACCCAATCGGGCGAACTCTACCCGCAATTCAGCCGGTGTTAGACGAAGACCCTTGAAATCATAATGCGCCGGGGCCCGCAGACCTTCCACCCGGCCGCCCACGTACCATGGGTTTTCCTTGTTTAGCAGATAGTTCACCCCAGGGTGAACCGGACTGGTGGAGTTAAAAATCGCCTTCGCCTCACCTCTACGATCCGGTTGCCACACGTCTTCCACGTGCAAAGCCGCGAGCATTACTCCTTCTGCATCCCGCAATGCGATCTTGCTGCTCCCAGGCTTCAGCGTTTTGGCGAAAGACTCGGGGACATCGAGAGTAATTGGCATCGGCCAGAGAATGCCGCTCTTCAATTTCATGTTGTGGCAGACACCCTCGTAGTCCGCCCTGGTCATGAAGCCGCGTAGTGGGGAGAAGCCTCCGTTGAGCAGTAATTCAAGATCGCGAACGTGGCGAGCCGTCAAATCCCAGGAAGGGAAGTCCCGCGATTGCGCTTTTAATTCAGCGGCTCTTTCGCCATCTAAATTCAGATCGACGAGTTCGCCACCGTGTGGCGCGATGAGATGACTATCCGTTGTCGAAGCGTTCAAATTTGTCCAACCCCCAGGTTCCTAAGGCAATATCTGCTACGACGAATGAAGCAGTTTCAATTCCGTCAAAGCGCTTCGCAGCAAAACTACATAGCTACGCGGTCGATCGACGAACCCCCGTATTCTTGCCATATCATCGAAGAAAGATTGCGTCTGCATTGCGTGTTAACGGCGAAGTCAAGAGGCCGAATAGTCTTACATCGTAACCGTGATATGTAAATTGAATTTCCAAGGACTCGCTGCGATTGGTCAAATAAATCTCGAATCATGGCTGATTAGCGGACTACGGCGCGCCACATCCTCGCATTCAATCGGTGCGCTCTCATCCCATGGAGTCGAACCGATCCAAATCGATCTTGCCACGATCAAGCCTCTTGACTCTTCTGTGATCGCCCGTCATTTGTCACAGATATGCGCGCGGTTAGCTCAGTGGTAGAGCACTACCTTGACACGGTAGGGGTCACTGGTTCGAACCCAGTATCGCGCACCATTTCTTGACAACCGGCATGCGCAAACCTTCCGAAATCGTCCGAAGCGCGATTTCCGCAGCAAGCGAGACGTTGCGATCGCTGGCTGATCTCGAGCTGCAAATCGCGAAAGCGGCCGACCTGGTCACAGATTGCCTAACGAGCGGCCGCAAAATTCTGGGCTGCGGCAATGGGGGAAGCGCCGCGGACGCAGCCGACTTTTGCGCCGAGTTCGCCTGCCGGTTTGCCGAGGATCGACGGCCATATCCGGCACTCAATCTGGCTGTGGGCGGGAGTTTGCTGACAGCGGTCGGCAACGATTACGGATTCGAGGAAGTTTTTGCGCGGCAGGTGGCTGCCTACGGGAGCGAAGGCGACGTGTTGGTTTGCCTAACGACCTCCGGCAAATCGAAAAATATCGTACGTGCGCTTGAGCAGGCAAAAAGAACAAACCTCAAAACGATTGCACTGCTGGGCCGCGACGGGGGATCGACTGCTGACATTGCCGATCTCGATATTTTGGTCAAAAGCAATTCCACCGCCCGCATTCAGGAAGCGCATAAATTCATTCTGCACGTGGTTTGTGAAATTTGCGAAGAGCGATTGCCGCGCGCCTAACGAATCGTGATCGGCAGCCCCGGAGTCCAACAATTTCACAGTTGTCGTTTGCGCAATCCCGTCGCGCCGCAAAAAATTAGAATGGCGGAGGAGAAACCGAAATTCATCGCTCGTTTCGGCCGCTGGATGGCAGAATTGATACTTGTCTTTGTCGGCGTTTACGCCGCGTTCTGGCTGAACAATTACCAGCAACACGGCCAGGACGCGAAGCGCCGCGATCAAATTCTCGCTTCACTCGAGGAAACACTGCGCGAAGGAATTGAGAGCGGGAAAGTCAACCGCGCGAAAGAGCAACAACAGGCGACAGAATTTCAGCGCGCGCTCGATGCCGGCAAGATGCCGCCGTTAACCCCGTTTATTTTCACGACCGATTACAACCCGGGGGATTTCGCTGCGTTGCTCCAATCGGGCGGCATTGAACTTCTCGATGTGGAGACACTCACTGCCTTGCGCAACGATGAATCGGTTATCCGCTGGGGACTGAGCCGCATGGCGCATTACCAAAAATTAAGCGACGAACTAATCGTCCCAAATCTGGACCAGGAGATCTCCTTTTTTTACGATCCGGCGACCAAAAAACTGAGAAAACGTTTTGAGATGTATCCGGAAGCTCTCCAAGCCACTGTGAAATTCGCTGATGATTTGGAACGAACCCATACCGAACTGCTCAGACGAATCCAGGCCGAACGAAAACTCCATTAACATGATCTCAATGATTCGATTCCTGGCCTGTTTTCTGTTGATTGGCAGTCCGCGCTTTGTCTTCGCTGCCGATTACCAGGCGCCGGTCGAAGCCGATTACACGATCCGCGATTTCAAGTTCACCTCCGGAGAAACGTTGTCCGAATTGCGGATTCATTATCGAACGATCGGGAACCTTGAAAAAGACGCACAAGGCAGAGCGCGCAATGCCGTTCTCATCATTCATGGAACGACTGGAAGCGGCGCTCAATTCATTCGCCCGGAATTTGCCGGCGAACTTTTCGGAAAAGATCGGCCGCTCGACGCCGCGAAATTTTTCATCGTGCTGCCCGACGGAATTGGTCATGGCAAGTCGAGCAAGCCCAGCGACGGGATGCACGCAAAGTTTCCGCACTATGGCTATCGCGACATGGTGGAAGCACAGTACCGCCTGCTCAATGATGGCTTGGGAGTGAACCATGCGCGACTGGTGATGGGAACGTCCATGGGTGGAATGCACACCTGGCTTTGGGGCGAAACACATCCCGAATTTATGGACGCGCTCATGCCGTTGGCGAGCTTGCCGACCCAAATTTCAGGACGCAATCGCGCCTGGCGCCGTGTTGTTATCGATGCAATCCGCAACGACCCGGCCTGGAATGGCGGCGAATACAAGACAGAGCCGCCGAGTCTCCGCACTGCTGCCGGGATGCTCTGGTTCATGAGCAGTAATCCGATTTTGCGACAAGCCGAAGCGCCGACCCTCACTAAAACCGATGAAGTTCTCGATCGTTTTGTCGATCAAACCGTAAAGGCAGATGACGCGAATGATGTTCTCTACGCGCTCGAGGCGTCGCACGATTACGATCCGGGCCCGAACCTCGAAAAAATTCGGGCGCCGCTTCTCGCCATTAATTCGGCCGACGACCTGATCAATCCGCCAGAGCTCGGAATCCTTGAGCGCGAAATCAAACGTGTACCGCACGGCCGGGCGATCGTGATTCCAATGAGCGGTCAGACGCGGGGCCACGGCAGCCACACGGTTGCGGCATTGTGGAAAGACAAGTTAGGGGAATTACTGAGCGAATCTGCCAGGTAGACTTAGGCCTGAAAGCGGCGGCGCGATCGAGGAGTAAGGCGCAGCTTTAAGATCGACATCTCCTTTGGAGAATCTTTCAATCGCGCGATGAAAAGCGCGCTCTTCAGTTTGGTCATTGTCTCCTCGGCTTTCGCGCAGGAGTTCGATGTTCTAATTAGAAACGGCGCCGTCTACGACGGAACCGGCGCCGAGGCACAATATGTCGATCTCGCGATCAAAGGCGATCGGATCGCAGGATTGGGCGATTTCAAAAACGCGAAGGCGAAAACGATCGTCGATGCGAAGGGACTCGCGGTCGCGCCCGGTTTCATCAACATGCTTTCCTGGTCGACCGACTCGCTGATTCAGGACGGCCGATCGCAGAGCGAAATTCGCCAAGGCGTGACCACCGAAATTATGGGCGAAGGTGAATCGATGGGGCCGGTGAACGACCCCGTGCGCGAGCATATGCTTCGCGAGCAGAAAGACATCAAATATGACATCACCTGGAAGACGCTGGCGGAATATTTGAAATACCTCGAAGGACACGGGATTTCGTGCAACGTGGCTTCCTTTCTGGGCGCCACCACAGTTCGCGAGAACGTGATTGGTTTTGAAGATAAAGCGCCCACTCCCGAGCAAATGGAGCAGATGCGCGACCTCGTCAGGCAGGAAATGGAAGCGGGAGCGCTCGGAATCGGCACTTCGCTGATTTATCCGCCGGCGTTCTACGCCAAAACGGATGAATTGATCGAAATGTGCAAAGTCGCAGCCAAATATCAGGGAAAATACATTTCGCACATGCGGAGCGAAGGAAATCAGTTGTTGGAAGGAGTGGATGAACTGATTCGGATTTCGCGTGAAGCCAAAATTCCAGCGGAGGTTTATCACATTAAAGCGGCCGGACAGAAAAATTGGCCAAAAGTCGACGAACTGCTGGCGCGAATCGAGTCGGCGCAAAAGGAGGGCCTGAACATTCGGGCGAACATGTACACTTACACCGCGGCCGGCACCGGCCTCGATGCTTGTCTGCCGCCATGGACAGAGGATGGCGGTTACCCGGCGTTGTTTAAACGCCTGGGCGATCCCGAAACGCGCAAAAAAATCGCGGCCGAGGTCAAGACCGACACCAACGCCTGGGAAAATCTTTACCTGGATGCCGGCTCGCCCGACAAAATCCTCCTGGTCGGATTTAAGTCGGAAAAACTCAAGCCGCTGACAGGCAAAACTCTGGCGGCAGTCGCCAAAATGCGCGGCAAAGATCCGATCGAAACGATCATGGATTTAATCGCCGAAGACGAATCGCGGATCGATACGGTTTATTTTCTGATGTCGGAAGAAAATGTGAAAAAGGAAATCGCCAGGCCTTGGATTTCGTTCGGCTCGGACGAAGCATCCCAGGCGCCCGAAGGCGTATTCCTAAAATCAAATCCTCATCCGCGCGCCTACGGAAATTTTGCGCGGGTGCTGGGTAAATATTGTCGCGATGAAAAGGTTATCACGTTGCGGGAGGCCGTTCGGCGGCTGAGCGGATTTCCAGCAAGCAACCTCGGGCTCGATCACCGCGGTCTTCTGAAAGAAGGAATGTTTGCCGACGTAGTTGTTTTCGATCCGGCAACCATTGCCGATCACGCAACCTTCGAAAAACCCGCGCAATATGCCACCGGCGTGAAACAGGTGTTCGTTAACGGAGTGCAAGTGATCAAGGATGGCGAGCACACCGGCGCCAAGCCCGGCCGCGCGCTGTGGGGGCCGGGGAAAACGAATTAAATCGCGGCTCAGCTGAAGCCCGGCTCGTCTAAGGAGGATAGTTTATTGCTTCGAAATTTTGGACGCACGCAGGCGCACGTCGTTAAGCGTAACCATTAGGGATGGCAGAGCGTTGGTTGAAAACCCGGAGGGCGAGAGCGAAGTTCATTTTCCAATGGATCCGATTCGGAGCATCAAATTGCGCTGGCTGCACGGCGCGCTTCACGACGTGACGTACGAACTGACTCGCTCGCAGTTTTCCCAATTTGCCCCGCACGCGTGGGAACCGGACATCAACGCCTATAGTTGCGAACAATGCGTTCGCATTTGTGTCGATCTGGCCGGAGTCGATAAATCCCAAATCGACCTGACAGTCGAGCCGCGCCGGGTGTTGATTCGCGGGACGCGCCAGTTGCCCGAGCCGACGCATGAAGAGGGCTTGGCGGTCCGGTTACTCGCAATGGAGATCGATTATGGACCGTTCGAACGCGAGGTGCTTCTGCCGAACGAAGTCGAAATCGACAAGGCCCATGCCGAACAACGCAACGGGTTGCTCTGGATTGCGCTGCCGCTGAAAAATCATGAACGAAAAACAAATCGCTGACCTGCGGTCGCAATCGGAAACGAAACCGGCGACGGAGAGCACCATCGCGGCGGACATCAGCGGCGACGCCCGGACGCCGCGGATTCCGGACGAATTATCGATCCTGCCGTTGCGCGGGTTTGTTGTTTTTCCAGGGACGATCATCCCGCTGAACGTGCAGCGCGCGGCCTCGATCAAGCTGCTCGATGAAACGTTGCCGCGAACAAAGGTCATCGGCTTGCTCGCGCAACGCGATGAAGCGAACGAAGATCCCGGGCCGCAGGACCTTCATTCGATCGGAACGGCCGCGCTCGTTCTCAAATTAATCCGCCAGGCGGACGATCACCTGCTGGTGATTGTGCAGGGCCTGCGGCGATTTTCGCTTCGCAAAATCGTTGCGACCGACCCGTATTTGCGGGCGGAAATCGACCTCGTGAAATCGGTTTCGCCCGCTGCGACCAAAGAGTGGCAGGCAACTTTCCAGAACCTGCGCGATTCCGCGGCCAGGTTATTCGAGCTCACCCCGGAGGCGCCGGAACAGGCGCGCTTGATGATTCTCAACATCGACGATCCGGAGCAGCTGGCTGATTTCCTGGCGCCAAATCTGAATGTCGATCTTGCCCAAAAACAAGCGCTGTTGGAAGAGGTAGACGTCGAGAAGCGGGTGGCGGCGGTGCAAAAACAAATTTCGGCGCAACTGGAGATCGCGCAGATTCAGGAGAAACTGCAAAAAGATGTGGCGTCGCAATTTTCCGACGCCCAGCGGCGCGCGTATTTGCGCTCGCAAATCAAAGCGATCCAGCACGAGCTGGGCGAAGGCGAGACCGGCAGCGACGAGCAGGTCGCACAATTGCGGAAGCGTCTGGAAGAAGCGAATCCGCCGGCGGAAGTGATGAAACAGGCGGAACGCGAGTTGAAACGCCTCGATTTCATTCCGCCCGCGAGTCCGGAGTTTTCCGTGATCGTCAGTTACATCGAGATCATTTCCGATCTGCCGTGGACCAAACTAAGCCAGGACAATCTCGATCTCGATCAGGCACAGCAAATTTTGGATCGGGACCATTACGATCTGGAGAAGGTAAAGAAGCGGCTGATCGAGTACCTCGCGGTCCGCAAATTAAACCCACAGGGTCACGGGCCGATTTTGTGTTTTCTTGGGCCGCCGGGTGTCGGCAAGACCAGTCTTGGTCAATCGATCGCCGACGCGCTTGGAAGAAAATTTGTGCGGATCAGTCTCGGTGGAATGCGCGATGAAGCAGAAATTCGGGGGCATCGCCGCACTTATATCGGCTCGATGCCGGGGAGAATTATTCAGGAACTCCGGCGCGCCGGAACACGCAACCCGGTTTTCATGCTTGATGAGATCGACAAGATCGGCGCCGATTTTCGGGGCGATCCGGCGAGCGCACTACTGGAAGTGCTCGATCCGCGGCAGAACAATTCGTTTGTCGATCGCTACCTCGATGTTCCGTTCGATTTGTCGCAGGTGATTTTTATCGCGACCGCGAATTACATCGACGGCGTGCCGGAACCAATGCGCGACCGGATGGAAGTCATTTCGCTGCCCGGCTATACCGAGCGGGAGAAATTGGAAATCGCAAAACGCTATCTGGTCAGGCGGCAGCTGGAGGAAAACGGGCTCAAAGCGGAACAGTGCGAATTTGAGGAAGAAACGTTTCGCCGGATCATCAACGATTACACTCACGAAGCGGGTGTGCGCGAACTGGAAAGACAAATCGGGGCGATTTGCCGCGCGGTCGCGGCCAAATGCGCGCGGGGCGAATGCGAAAAGGTCGTCGTTACGCCGGAATTCGCCGCCCAGGCGCTGGGCCCGGCCCGTTACGTTCGCGAGAGCAAATTGAAAACGAGCGAGCCCGGGGTTGTAACCGGGCTGGCTTATACGCCTTACGGAGGCGAAGTGTTGCACATCGAAGCGACTCGCTATCCGGGCAAAGGCAACATCACGTTAACCGGCCAGATCGGGAACGTGATGAAAGAATCGGTTCAGGCCGCTTTGAGCCTTGTTCGCAGCCGGGACGGCCAGCTCGGCGTGAAAACCGAAGATTTCCGGGACATGGATATTCATGTGCATGTTCCAGCCGGCGCGGTGCCGAAGGACGGGCCTTCCGCCGGCATCGCCATGTTCACTGCGCTTGCGTCGCTTTTCACTAACAAGCCGGTGCGTTCGGACGTCGCGATGACGGGCGAAATTACTTTGCGCGGGCTCGTTCTGCCGATTGGCGGCTTGAAAGAGAAAAGTCTGGCGGCGATGCGGGCCGGGATTTCCACCGTGATCATTCCAAAACTCAACGAAAAAGATCTGGTCGACGTTCCGGAAGAGGCGAAACAGAAATTGAAGTTCGTCCCGGTCGAGACGGTGGACGAAGTGCTAAAGGTGGCGCTGGAAAAGAAGGGCGCAGCTCTCTCGCCGCGAGCGAATCCAAAACCTAAAATCAAAAATTAGTGCGCTTCGCTGTCGGCGCGCCGTTCGATTTCGTCCAGGCTGGGATTGGAACTCCGGATCCAATCACGCGCATCATTGAGCTGGTTCGTGTCAACCGGGATTGCCCGCGGAACTTCTTCTGCTCGCGCGACAGTCTCGCCGTTCACCTTGACCGCTTTGGCGCGTCGAACTGGAAATTTCCAGTGATGCCCGAATTTGTAGAGCGCGTAATACATTGTTTTGGCCTCGGCCGCGCCGACACCGCTGCAACGCATCGCGTTGTAAAACATCCGGTCGCAATCCTGCCACGGGCGGTTGTGCTCGTCGTAAGAAACATCGTGAAGGACGGACGCGTTCCGATATTTTCCCTCGAACGGCCCGCCCATCAATGACCAGAGCGAGCGCGGAATCGATGCGCCGTCGACGACCGAACCGGGCGGTGCGATCCAAATCTCACCTGCCGGATCGGTGTAGCGCAGTTCGCTCAGCAAAGTCATCGTCCGCCCATCCGGGTTCCAGCGCGTTTCCGGCGAGCCGCTGTAAAAACCCCACGGGTGCGGCTGTCCGGCGTCGCTGATCCAAGCCGGCGGCTGATGTGAAGCACAACCGGTTAGCGCCCCACCAATAGTTAAGAAAACCGATAATCTGATTCGATTCACAAAGAACCTTTATTCAATCTCAACCAAGGGCTGCGCGCCGGTCTCGAGATCGCGACCGGGCGTCAACGCAACTCCCAGGCAAACGCTCGTCGCCTCAAGCCTAATCCAGCCAGTTCTTCCAGCGTTTTCGGATCGGCTTGGTGTAGCGATCGATATCGATTTTCTTCAAACGATCGACGTTTTCCAGGACTGCCTCAGCTGAGTTATTGTAATTGTCACGAATTAGTTTGGCCAGCGGCCAGAGGAACGGCAGCAGAGTCCAGCTGAACTTCCCAATCGGTTCTTTGACTTTCTCCGCGGGAGTCGAGTTCAACCGGATCGCAAACCCGATCGCCACTCCGACCAGGAGCGCGCTAACCATCATTGGGACCGGGTTTTCACGCAGGAAAAGGTTTGTCCGCTCGCGGGCGCGTCCCGCTCGTTGTTTCGTTTGCTCCCAAACATCGCCGCGCGGCTCCATTGCCGCAGCCGTTGGATTATCTTCCACCCAGTCATCGCCGTGTCCATTCATGGTATTAAGGATTCGCAGAAAAGCGCGGCGTCGCGTTTAGCAACGTCCGCGTGTTTCATTTCGAACAAAACAATAGAGAGCAAACCGAAAGGAACAACACCGACCGCACGATTCCGTTCGCGGCACCCGGAGCGATTTAGCTGGTCCAATCTCGCCTTCTATGGTGCGAGGCGATGGATTTGCCAGACACCGTCGGTCGCGCGGCTGTAAAGGAAACGATCGTGTAACCGGTTTGGCCGGCCTTGCCAGAATTCGAACCGGTCTGGATTTAGCCGAAAGCCGCCCCAGTGCGGAGGCAATGGCACCGATTTGCCGGCGTAACGTTCGTTGATTTCGGCAAAGCGGGCATCGAGGATGCGACGGGCATCGACTACCTCACTCTGGCGCGATGCCCAGGCGCCAAGCTGGCTCCCGAGTGGACGCGAATGAAAATAGCGTTCCGATTCTTCGCGCGAAGTTTTGTCGACACGGCCGTTGATTCGAATTTGCCGGTCCAGTTCGATCCAGTAAAAACCGATCGCGGCGTTTGGATTTTCTTCGAGCTGTTTTCCTTTTTCGCTTTCGTAGTTGGTAAAGAAGACGAAACCGTCCTGATCGAACCCCTTCAAGAGAACGATGCGCACTGACGGTTTACCATCCAAGCCGGCGGTGGCCAGACTCATGGCGTTGACGTCACGAATCTGCGCTTCGATGGCAGCCGTGAACCAGTTTGAAAATTGTTTGATCGGATCGGCGTCAAGATCGCGGCGACGCAAACCACGCTCAGCATGTTCGTAACGCGGGTCGCGCAGCGTATCAGGCATGGCCGAACGATATTAGCGCCCCAGACGGTTGTCGAACCCTGGCTGGCCAACGGATTCGCGACCATCTTCGCACGCTTAACGGACCGTCGAACTTTGTCCGTAAAAAACCGGTTAAAACCTGGCTGTTACGGAAAAAAGGATTGACTTCGGAGGCAGGATTTGTTTCCCTCGTGGCGGTCATTTTGGCCCCAGAAGTGTCGTGCAATCATGAAATTCCTGCCTACCACGTGGTTTCGAGGCTTTCTTAGCATTGGTTTGGTGCTCGGGGCGATTGGCGCCGCCCAGGCGACTACGTACTCGGTTTTTACGAGTGATGGTCGCATCAATATGGGCAATGACTCTCTCTTTACTGTTCTAACGGTCGGGGGTTCCAACTACCTGAGCAATTCGCTTAGCAACTCAGCCTCCATCACCGGCAATGTCGGCATCGCCGGCAAGGGCAACTATACCACGTCAAGCGGGACGATAACCGGCGATCTGTACATGAACAGTTTCGGCAATCTCAGCATTACCGGTACGGGAAAAGTCACCGGCAAAAAGCACGGCGCGAGAACGAGTCAGGGTGAAGACGGAACGGATGAAACCACGACGTTGGCGAACGCGCTGGCAGATGCTAATAGCCTTGCCTCGGCCGCAGCCGCGCTGGCCCATACCTCAAATTATTCGGTCACGCAGGGCTCGTTCACACAGGGCCAATCGATCAACATAACCAGCTCTTCGAATGCCATTACGATCAATGGCGCAACAAATAATCCGTTCAACCAGCCGGTCGTTCTCAGCATAAACTCCTTCACCATGAGCAGCGGGAATTTAACCCTGACCGGAAACTCGCACACCACGTTCGTTCTCAACATCACGGGGAATTTCACGATGAACAGTAGTGCGAACATACTGCTTACTGGCGGCGTGCTGGCCTCGCACGTCCTTTTCAACCTCGAAGGGACGACCAGTAATACTTTTACCGTCGCGATGGGAGATAGTGCGAGCGGGGTGTTCCTGGCCCCCAACCGAAATGTGTCTATGGACGGTAAGATTTATGGCCGGCTCATCACCAACCAATTGTGCATGAGTTGCGGCGGCCAGGTCGTCAGTCAGTAATTTCCCCTGGCGATATCGACCCGCGACCTGTTTAGGCTATTTGACGATTCGCATTTCGGCAGGGTCAGATCTCGCAGAGAACCAAACCGTTCTGAATTAGCTTTTTCGAATAGTTTGCTCTAGTTGACGGCCAAGATTCGACTCTGCTTCGGCGTCATTCTCGCAACCCCAGACACCGACCTCGAGCATTTGCGCGCCGATTTCGCGCCGACCGCGCAGCGCCGCGCGCACACGCCCGCGCGCGCTCCAATCTTCTTCCTCGGCGGCAGCAACGGTATCGTAATTTGAACGCGCATCCCAATAGCAATAAAAAATGTGCAGTGGGACGCCGTGATCGTCGAATCGGTAGGAGCGCACCGGTAAATTGACGCCATTGACGGAGAGAACCTTGATCCCGTTATCGTGTTCCATCGTCAGGCCACTGGCCGGAAGACAAATGTCCGGCCGATGAATCTTAACAAAGAGAGCGGCAGCACGCCCTGGAAACCAGCGAAAGAAGTACATCATCCATCGCTTCCCGTCCTTCGTCTGCCAGCTTGCGCCGCCACCTTCGTTATAACGAAGCAAGCTTTCCGCTTCGGGCGAGATCGTCACTGGTTGATAATCGTTCTCGGAATCCGGCCACTTCACTGTCCATCGCGAAGCCGCGATCGACGATTGATGAAGCCGGTACCAACCTTGCACTCCAGACTCAGCCAGTACAAGCCAAAGCGTAAGCGATGCCAGCAGCGGCCAGGAAAAACGAAGTAATGAAGGTTGATTGGCCGCGGACGATGAAGCAACAGAAGCGGCCCGACTGCGGCGCATAATGAGGCTGATCGCCCAAAGACCAAAGAGACAAACGAGAAGGATGGTTAGGCCGGCAGGATCATGCCACGCTTCGATCGATTTCGGGCCGTTCTTTGCGCCTATCCAAACGAGTAGAGTGGTCCGGGCGACATTGCAGGAGAAAGCGAGCAAACCGCCCGCGATGACCAGCAGAACGCGACGAGCGATCACGAACGAGTAAAGGTCGCCAAGAAAAAGCGATATCATTAGAGTGGCCTGAATCGAACGCACTCCACTGCAGGCTTCTTCAATCCCGATCAGGCCCGATCCAACTTCGATGACGTTGCCATGCTGGAGAGCCGGCACACCGGCGATCTCTAAAAAGAAAACGTTGATGGCGGTGACTCCGCGCATGAGGCCTTGAATCACCGCCTGCTCGACCTGCATTGGCCATGGCACGGCAACGAGGAAGAACACGACTGGAAATGCAAAATGGCGCACCCAATTCCAGCCGCCGACCAGGAAAAGCCACCAGATTGAGATTGCGACGGCATCGAGCGCGAACGCCCAACTCAAGAGACGCCAGTCCGGGTTTGCCTCAGCCACCAGTCGGATCGGAAAGAAAAGGAGCGCGCCAAAAACCATTAGCGCAATTGGAACGGCGCGCGAGGCCGCCGGAACAGGCGAAGGACGCGTGGGCCAGCGCTTCCAAACCAAATAGATAGCTAAAAACGGAACGCACCAGCCGTAGCCATATTGTGGGTTGAACGACCATTCGGCTTTCAAGTGATTGATCACTTCTACCCAAAGCAGGCCGAAAAAAACCAATGCTCCGATAATCGGCAAAAACGAAACCTTCGAAGCTGTTGCTGGAAACAATTCGGCGCCTGCGACCGTAGCTTTCATTTCCGGAATAGCGTAGCCCACTCCCTGCGACTTGCGATTAATTCTAACGACAGCGTTTTAGCGGTGAGGATCTAACTTAAGCTTCCTTTAAATGGCGCTGTTGCAGGAGAGATCGGTTTCACTATTCGAGACGCATCGTGTCGACTAAAGCGTTTCTCCGCCGGGCGATCGTGTGGGCAGAAATCGCAGCTGCGCAAAGCAGGGCTACGCCCCATCCTTCGGACAGCTCCGGAACGACCGTATAGGTTAACGGACCCAATCCGATCGCCTGCGCGCCAAGGCCAGAATCGTTATTGGACCACGCAAACGAGAACTGCGTTATTGGTCCCAAAAAGGTGACGGTGATTGTGCCCTGATTCGTGGAATCGCTGGCGACGGCCGTGCCGAGAACAACCGTGCTAAGGCCCGATCCCGTAATCGTATTATACCCAGAAACAGCGCTGGTGACGGTGTCAGGGCCTACGGTCGCGCCACCCTGGGCGATCGCCTGAATCTGCGAGATTTTGTCCGCAAATTGACCCGAACTCGCGTCCACGTCCCAAATCTGAAATGAGAGATTGATCACCGGGGCGTTAAACGTAACCGTCGTTTTTATAGTCGATGACAGACTACTTTCGCTCGCGACGTAAAGTTGAAGAGCATCTACGCCCGTAAATCCGCCTGTAAGTTTTGTGCTATTAATTGCGGGGTATCCAGATTTCCACGTTGCGCCGGAAGCGGAGGCGCCATTGTTATTGACGCTAACGGTGATGTCGTTAGGCGTAACGCTTGTAAAACTCTGGGCTATTGTTTGACCAGGTGCAGGCGCGCCCGCGGTCCAGCCTAAATCCGGCCAATTGAATACGGTTGCGCGAGCGGCCGCCGGCGAAAGCAGAAGCGCCAACCCACAAACGCCACCCATTGCGTGCTTAAACCAGTGGTGTGGAATGAAGACCAGTGAGAGCATATTAACGCAAACCGCAGCAGAGCCTTAGCAAGCGGCGTACCTTGCCTGATCTGATGTGACACTGAGGAAATCGCTTGGTTAACTCGGGGAAAGAAATGCCGAAAACTGCGAGTGGCCCGATCTTAGCTTTAGCAGGTATCGGTTATGAGATTTCCTGCAGGTTGCCGCTTCGGCGTGGTGATAGGAGTTTCCTTAGCGTTTGCCAGTCGACCGGCTTCGGGTACGCAGCCGACCGATACGACCCAGCCAGTCGCCTACCGGACGATCACCGTCAAACCAGATAATGGAGTGGAGTTCGACTTATCCAAATTGCGAGCGCGAGCACGCGTTGTTTATGTCAGTTCGGGTGCGATCGCTTTTACTGGTCGTATGATCGATGATGATCTGCGAACGGTCTTCCATTTTTCCGGTGCCGATTTGCACCCTACCGCCATCGTCGAGCTCGCCCGCAGCGAATCCGTCCATCACGTTGATAGCGTCTTTAACGCCGAGGATAATGCGAAGCTCGATGTCTATTTGCTGAGCGTATTGCCGAAACAGCCCGGCGATCTTAGTGGCGGGATACCATTGGCCTGCTCGATTGATCAAACCGACGTGGCCCGAGCGGCAATCGATTTCGCGCCGACAAGTGCACGCTACGTTGCGTTCCGATGGACACGGGTAAAGTCAAGCGAGGTACCATTCAACGTCGCCGATGTGAGCGTTCTGGCTTCCCTGCCGGAAGACCGCCTGCCCTTTGTATTTCCGCAAGCTGAGGTTCATTTGCTCGGAGAGACCGGACCGGACTTTAGCAACAAGCTTGGAACGCTTGCCGACCCACCCACTATTTCGACAATAAGCCCGTGATCAAGCGAAGTCGGGCGATCGACCTTCCCAAAATGGACACTCCGTCAGAGCTTCTTCGTCAGACGCACGTGCACCTGGGCAGGCTAGCCGTCGCAACCAATTCACCAATCCCGTTGCGATTCACCAGGGGACAGTCTCCTTCATTTTGCAATGCGATGTGTTAGGTGAAGACGGTCCTGCAAGCTCGAAGTAGACCTGGCGAGGGTCGATTGATTTCTCAGAACGCTGCATCCTATCGTCTTGCCCGAGTCATGGAAGGATCCGTCGAAAGAACGCAACGAACTTACGTTCGGCTTGCACTTGGCGGACTCACAGCATTCGTAGTGTTTGTATTTCTTTGTTGGGGCGGAGTCCACCTTTATCGCAATTTTGAATCGAAGCACCTGGCGCGAAGGGCCGCGGCGTACCTAAGCGGAGGCGATTTGCGTCAGGCAATGCTGACCGCACGACGCGCGAGGGAAATCAAGCCCACGGCGGAGGGCGCCCGAGTTCTCGCGCAAGTTGCAGAACGCACAAAAGAACGGGTCGCTCTGGAATGGCGGCGCGAAGCGCTCAAGCTTGCGCCGGACTCGCCAGAGGACCTTGTCGCTTTGGCAAACTGCGCTTTGCAATTTAATGAGGTCGCGGAAGCTGAGAAGGCGCTGGCTGCCTCGACCAAGAATGGCGAGACGGGCGCATCTCACGCAATCGCAGCACAGATCGCGGACGCGAAGGGAAATCAGAGTGGCGCCCAGCGCGAATGGGCACTCGCGGTTGAGCGCGAGCCCGGAAACAAATCTTACGCGCTTGGCCTTGCGCTTGCCGACCTGCGCTCGGATTCACCCGCGCTTCGGGAGACCGGCT
>Ga0187779_10000771_pt1 | contig 20953 bp, 15 predicted proteins | sample 1015_Q2_SP10_10__FD_132435 | JGI IMG/M metagenome (GOLD analysis project Ga0187779, IMG submission 132435) | Tropical peat soil microbial communities from peatlands in Department of Meta, Colombia - 1015_Q2_SP10_10_MG | ecosystem: Environmental > Terrestrial > Soil > Wetlands > Peat | place... | reverse complement strand
ATTCACGCTCATGCCCGTCCCCGGCGTGAAGCTCCAAGTACTCCTGCAGGTTCCTGCAGTGATCGCTTTGAACGGCCCGCAGCTCCAGGAGCAGTTCCGTCTCGTCTCGGGGATCCAGGCATCTCTCTGACGTCCGTTTCCAGAAGAACCGATCAGCTCCCAAAGGGGTATTCCAATCCTGTCCGATTACGCTCAAAGCTTCAGGGGCGTAGACAGCCAGTCGTGTTTCGGCGAGCACGTACCGGATCATGGCTGAAGACACTGTCACGACCGTCATCGAGGCAAGGTTCTTAAAGGATGCAAAACGCAATGGTTGCTTTTGCGAGCCGCAATAAAGTCAGGCAGCCTTGATGCGGGCAAGAGGAGTCTGGACCAAGATTTGATATCAATGGCCATTACGTTCAAGTCAGAAATCAAGAAGAATGATCCCGAGTATTGTAGGGATAAACCGAACCACGAAGCTTCGATTAGAGTGGTCTTTCCCTATCGGCACAAGACTGCTCACGAGGCACGCATATACACGCCATTTGAAATGGAGAGAGTCGTCTACTATATGTTTGCCTCAATAGTGTTCATGAACCTCGGCAGCTGAGCTGAGCCTGAGCTAAGGGACGCAGGCCTCCTTGAGAAGGATAAAGGATTGAGAAGTTGACACTTTGGCAGACCCAACAAAGAAAAATCCCTACCACTTTCGTGATAGGGATTCTTCTTTAGATCCAGTAGCGGGGACAGGACTTGAACCTGCAACCTTCGGGTTATGAGCCCGACGAGCTACCAATTGCTCCACCCCGCGATCGTCTTAAAATATAACTAAACCCTCCAACGAAGTCAAGGGGATGTGGACCATCACCTCTCCAGGTTGCGGTTAACAACTATCAGTGATGGTTATCGGACCCGATTAATATCTAAGGAAGTGCAGTTCGGCAATTCTGCGGGCAGGAGCGACAGAGGGTTGACGCCGACCTTCAGAGATCTCACGACGGGGTTGGATTTTTCACTTGGAGCGTGCCCTCTTTGGGAACACTAGATTGCCCTGAGCCTACCCGCTTCTTGGTCCGGCCGGTTGCGGAGGGGGGTCTAGGTTGATCGGATGGGGCATTTCTGGGACCTAGAATACGTACTTCCTGCGTCCGAGAAGGTTAGAGCCATCCGCGCTCCTTGTACCAGTTGAGCGTCGATCCAATCCCTTGCTCGAGCGATATCTCCTGTTCGTATCCAAAATCCCTTTTTGCCTTCGAAGAGTCGCAGGTCCAGTAGTCTTGGACCATATCCTTCGCTTTTTCGATGTTAATCAAGACCGGTTTCTTGCTGAATAGGCCAAAGAATTCAGAAACCCCGGCAATGGCATAAACGCCGGAGGCCGGGATCCGGAGACGGACCACGGACCGGGCCAACAAGCGGCGAGTGATCTCTCCCACCTCTTTCCATCCGTAAATGGAACGGCTCGATATGAAGTAAGTCTCGCCTCTTGAGACGTCGCTCTCTGCAGCCATGACAAAGCCCCGCACAAGGTCACTAACGTGGATAAGACTTACGTATTTCTCGTGTAGCCCTACCATAGGCTGAAGACCTTTGCCCATAGTGTTGAAGAACTCGAATATGTCCTTGTCGCGCGGTCCATAAACGGCAGGGGGGCGGACAATCGTAATGGGGAGGACATCCCGCTTGGCAAGACATAACTGCTCGGCACCCAGCTTACTCCGGCCGTAGCTTGTAATCGGATGACATGGAGCTTCTTCAGTGACCGCGACTTTGCTCGGGCTTGGACCTGCGGCGGTCTGGCTGCTGATCTGAATGAAACGCCTGAGTGCAGGGTTATGGTGGAGGGTTGCCTCAAGAATGCTTTTCGTTCCTTCCGTGTTTCCGCGGAAGTACTCCTCTTTCGTTTTTGCTTTTGTCACACCGGCGGAATGAAAAACGTAATCAACATCCGTAACCGCTTTCTGCAGAGCGGCTTCATCGAAGAGGTCGCCGTAAACGTATTCTACCGGCAATCCCTTCAGCCAGATCGTATCGCTTGTCTTGCGGAGGAGTACGCGAACGGCGTAGTGCTTCTTCAGGAGGAGTTCCACCAGATGACTGCCGATAAATCCGGTGGCTCCCGTTACAAGAGCTCTCACGAAGGGGTGGTCAGGTCGTTAGGCAGAGATTTGGATTGACTTTATTGGTCATGTAGACTATATTAAACAAATTTCATTTAAGCAATCCTTCAAACCGTGATTGAAACCCCGGAAAGCGCCGCACCCTCCTGCAGTGTCCCCACTGCATCAACTGAAAACCCAAGCGAGGATACCCGTCCAGTGACCAAGGCACCCAAGAAGCCAGTAGATCTGTTCCAGAAGTGCTGGTCGTTCACGCGTGCAGACGAAGTTAAAGCGTCGGGATACTACCCGTATTTCCGTCCGATCGAAGAGAATGAGGGGCCGGTGGTGCGGATCGAGGGGCGGAAAATCATCATGGCCGGATCGAATAATTATCTCGGCCTCACCGCCGATGATCGCGTCAAAAAGGCTGCAATCAGCGCCATTGAAAAATATGGCACGGGGTGTTCCGGATCGCGGTACCTCACCGGGACACTCGATCTGCATATCAAGCTCGAAGAGCGCCTTGCCCACTTTTTCGGTAAAGAGGCCTGTCTCCTCTATAGTACAGGATACCAGACTGCGCAGGGGATCATTCCGACCCTGGTGAACAAAGGCGAGTACGTCGTCTCCGACCGGGACAACCACGCCTGCATTGTAGCTGGAAACCTGATGGCGAAGGGGGCATTTGCGGAATTTGTCCGATATAAGCATAACGAGATGGACGACCTGGAACGCGTCATCGCAAAGCTCCCGCTCGAAACGCCGAAGCTGGTTGTCAGCGACGGCGTTTTCAGCACATCCGGGACGATCGTGGACCTCCCGAACCTCGTAAAAATCGCGAAGCAGTACAACGCGCGAATCCTGATCGATGATGCCCACGCGACGGGAGTCATCGGCAAAGGTGGGCGTGGCACGGCCAGTCACTTCGGGCTGGAAAACGAGGTGGACCTCACGATGGGGACATTCAGCAAGACGTTTGCCTCCCTCGGTGGATTTGTGGTTGCCGAGCGAGCGGTGATCAACTGGCTGAAGCATCAGGCCCCCGCACTTATTTTCAGTGCCAGCCCCACTCCCGCCTCTGTCGCGGCCGCACTCGCCGCGCTCGATATCCTCGAGACAGAACCCTGGCGCATTGACCGGCTGGTCGGCAACGCCCAGAAAATGCGCGAAGGGTTCAAGAAGCTGGGCTTCCACGTCATCGATGGGCGGACCGGGATCGTTCCGGTGATCATCGGCGACGACACCAACACGTTCGTATTCTGGCGTGAGTTGTTTGACGCCGGCGTCTTCGTCAATGCTTTCATTAGCCCAGGCGTTCCCAATGGCATGCAGATGCTGCGAACGAGTTACATGGCATCGCACGAAGAGAAACACCTCAACAGAATTCTCGAAGTCTTTGGCGAGATCGGCCGGAAGCTCGGCGTAATATCGTAGCTCGCTCCACAGCGTCGGCATGCGCCGGCGCTGCCGCCCTCTCCTTGCCGGTCAGACCCGTCCTATCCCATTCCGCCGAAGGTGCAATCGCCCTATGAGTACTGCAACGATTCGTCCTGTCCGCTCGAAAGCTGATCGGAAAACATTCATCAAGTTCCAGTGGGTCCCCTACAAGGGTAATCCCGTATGGGTACCTCCGATGTTGATGGACCGCCGCAAATTGATTGATACGGAGCACAACCCATTCTACAAGCATGCGGCGATGGAGCTCTTCCTGGCGGAACGCGAGGGCAAGGTCGTAGGTCGTATCGGCGCCATCGTGAACGACAATCACAACAAGGAACATAACGAGAACATCGGCTTCTTCGGCTTTTTCGAATGCATCGACGACCAAGCGGTTGCGGATCTCCTCTTTGACGCCGCACGAAACTGGCTCCGCACGAAGGGCGTCAATGCGATGCGAGGTCCTGCGAGTCCTTCGGTCAATGATGAGTACGGGCTGCTGATCGAAGGGTTCGACCGTCTTCCCGCCATCCTTATGACGTACAACCCGCCGTACTACCAGCGGCTTGTGGAACACTACGGGTTTACAAAAGCCCAGGACCTCTACGCGTATGCGCTCGACAAGGAGAAAGTGTTCAACGAGAAGTTCACGCGCATCGCGTCCGTTGTGAGCAAGCGGGAGAGCTTGAAGATTCGGCCGCTGGATATGTCCCGCTTCGCGGACGAAGTGAATTTGATCCGGGAGCTGTACACGCGCGGCTGGTCCAAGAATTGGGGCGAAGTCCCGATGACCGAGGACGAGTTCAACTATGTCGCCAAAGACCTCAAGGCGATCGTCGACCCTCGCCTGGTCATCATCGCGGAGTCCAACGGTAAGCCGGTGGGTTTCGGCATGACCCTGCCCGATCTCAACCAGATCCTTCGGTACAACAAGCACGGATGGCTCATTCCGGGCATCGTCCGTATCCTCCTCTTCCGCAAGAGAATCAACCACGTCCGCATTGTCATTCTCGGCGTCCTTCCGGAGTATGCAAATACCGGCATCGGAGCCGCCCTCTTCTATGAGACGGGGCGCCGGTCGGTTGACGCAGGATATCCGGCCGGAGAAGCGAGCTGGGTGAACGAGAATAACGTGATGATGAATCGCGGGGCGCAAATGATGCAGGCGAGCGTTGACAAGACGTACCGCATTTACCAGATGCCAATTTAGTCGATCAATCGGCGCAGCGGAAAGGGTTGCATGCCCGTTAAGAAGGTCGAAAAGATCTGGATGAATGGTAAGCTCGTGAACTGGGACGACGCCCAGATCCACGTGCTCTCGCACGTGATTCACTACGGGTCGAGCTGGTTCGAGGGGATCCGGTGCTACGAGACAGCGCGTGGACCCGCGATCTTTCGGCTTGAGCAGCATCTTGCACGCCTCTACGATTCGGTAAAGATCTATAAGACGGTTATCCCGTACGATCGGCGTGAGATGGCAGAGGCCGTGCAGGAAGTCATTCGCGCGAACAAGATGCGGGCGTGCTATATCCGACCCGTGGTCTTCCGTGGATACGGCGAAATGGGGGTCAATCCCCTGGGGTGTCCCGTGGAGGTGAGCATCGCTGTCTGGGAATGGGGGAGCTATCTCGGCCCGGAGGCGCTGAGCGGCGGGATCGATGTCTGCGTTTCGACGTGGAATCGTCCGGCTCCGAACACTCTTCCTGCGATGGCAAAGGCGGGCGGTAACTACATCCTTTCGCAGCTCATGAAGGTTGAGGCGGTTCAGGCGGGGTTTTCCGAGGCGATCGCTCTAGATGTGAACGGGCAGGTGAGCGAGGGAAGCGGGGAAAACATATTCGCCGTCAAGGATGGTACGCTCTACACGCCTCCGCTTTCCTCATCGCTATTGCCCGGGGTGACGCGCGCCTCCGTCATGCAGCTCGCCGAGGATTCGGGCATCCGCGTACGCGAATTAAGTATTCCGCGGGAGATGCTCTACATTGCAGATGAATTGTTCTTCACCGGGACCGCCGCGGAAGTGACACCGATCCGCTCGGTGGATAAGGTTTCCGTGGCGGACGGGAAACCCGGGCCCGTCACGCTCCAGATCCAGAAGGCCTTTTTCAACATCGTCAAGAGCGCGATGGACCCCCATCATTGGCTGAAGTTCGTGTACAACGATTGAACGCGCATGCGTTCAAGATCTCACGGGAGGCGGGTCATGAAAAAGAAGGCGTTGCCCAGGCGCAAACCCATCCGCAAAGCGCGCCGCCGCGCGCGCCCTGCGCGGACGAAGGCGGGCGCTGCAGTGACGGTTGGCATTCGATCCATTCTTGTTCCGATTGATTTCTCCATCCACTCCAAAAACGCGCTCAAGTACGCGATCCCCATCGCCGAGAAATTCCGGGCGGCGCTCCACCTGATCTATGTGGTCGAACCGACGATTTATCCAGCGGATTTGGGATTCGGGCAGGTCGTGCTCCCGGGAGTCGAGGATGAACTGCGCGAAAAGGGGGCGGAGGAACTCAAGGCGCTGATCGACAAGGAAATCGCCGGACGCGTTGAGGCTTCGTGCGCGGTGCGCACGGGGAATCCGCACCAGGAAATCCTGCGGGAAGCCGAAGAGCGCGGCGTCGACATGATCGTCGTTGCAACGCACGGCCACAGCGGCGTCGAACACATGCTCTTCGGGAGCACCGCGGACCGGATCGTCCGGAACGCAAAGTGTCCGGTGCTGACCGTCCGTCCGGAGAAAACCTGAGCGTTGCAGCGCGCGTGGCGGGCTATTTGTCGCGGGTGATCACAAAATCCGCGAATGCGGCGAGAGACGTCTTGCTGGGCGATGCGGGGAAGGCGTCCAGGCGGCTCTTCGCCGCTCGTGCGTAAAATTCCGCCCGCTCTCCTGCGTAACTGAGGCCGCCATGGGCGCGGACGAAGTCGATCACCCGGCGGACTTTCATGTGTTTCCCTCCTGAACGGATCAACGAGAGTATCTCTCTTCCATCCCTCTTCGGCGCCTCGCGCAGCGCATGAATGAGCGGAAGGGTGAGCTTTTTTTCGCTCAGGTCCAATCCGGTGGGCTTTCCCGTTATGCTCCGTCGCCCGATGTAGTCCAGTACGTCATCCCGAATCTGGAATGCCAGCCCGACGTTTTCCCCGAACTCCCGAAGGAGGAGCTGTCGCCCCGGGTCGTCGGTCGCGCTTGCGGCGCCGATCTCGCAGCAGGTGGAGAGCAGCGACGCCGTCTTGTCGCCGATGATTCCCAGGTACGTCTCCTCGTCCATGTCAAGCTTCCGGCTCTTCTGGATCTGGTGGAGTTCGCCTTCGCTCATGCGCCTCACGGAATTGGAGGTGATCTTCAAGAAGTGAAAATCGTCCTTCTCGAGCGACAAGAGCAGCCCCCTTGAAAGGAGATAGTCGCCCATCAGCACCGCGATCTTGTTTTTCCAGACGGCGTTGATGGAGGGGAAACCCCGGCGCGTGTCCGCATCGTCGACGACATCGTCGTGCACGAGCGTGGCGGTATGGAGGATCTCCACGAGGGTTGCGCCGCGATAACTCTTCTCGTTGATTCCGCCGCAGAGGTCCGCGCTGAGCAGGACGAGAATCGGGCGGACCTTCTTCCCCTTTTGGCGAACGATGTATTTCGTGATCAGCTCGACAAGGCCGATCCGTGAGCGGAGCGAATCACGGAACACATGCGCGAACGCATCGAGATGGGGCTGAATAGGTTTTGCGATTTCCTGAAGATCCACGTGGTCCCTTTCGTCGTCGGCCGCTCTACGCCGCCTGTTTCTTTACCTTGCGGCGCCAGGTCGCGGCCGAGACCCAAATGCTGATTTCATAGAGACCCATCAAGGGCATCGCCAACAAGATCTGACTGACAGGGTCGGTGCCGGGCGTCAGAAAAGCTGCGATGATGAAAATCCCGACAATGGAATGCCTCCGGTACCGGCGCATGAATGCCGGGGTGAGGATCCCGATTCTCGAGAGAAACCAGGAGATCATGGGAAGCTCGAACACGACCCCGGATGCCAGGAGAACGCTCACCACGAAATTCATGTATTCGCTGATCGCGATATTGTTCGCGATGGAGGAACTCCCGAACCCGGCGAAGAACTGAAGGGCCGCAGGGAGCATCACGAAATACGAGAACGCGATTCCCGAAAGGAAGCAAACCGTGGTGAACAGAACAATCCACTTGATGAACTTCCGCTCTTTCGGCATGAGCCCGGGCGCGATGAACGCCCAGATCTCGTAGAGGATATACGGGAGGCTGATGAGCACGCCGGCCACGATCGCCACCTGCATGTAGAGGAAGAGTTGGCCGAAGGGCTTCAGATTCTGAAGATGAATCTGCTGCTGCGTGCCGCTCGCGTGCGCGTTCAGGACGATGATCGGCCGGAGGAGAACGCCGTCGACGAGCCAGTCAATAAAGAACCACGCGATGATCGTTCCCACGACGACGCTGAGCAGCGCGCGGATGATCCGCCAGCGGAGCTCTTCGAGATGGTCGAAGAACGACATCCCGCTGCCGCCCTGATCTTCCTCCGTTGTACCCAGATCGGTGAAGTCCTCAGCCATGGCTGCGCGCGCTGAATTCGTCAGGACTGAAGTTCTGCATAGAGGGGATAACGGCGACAGAGCGTTTCAACCTTCGCGGCAACAGAGGCATAGGTCTTGGCGTTTCCCATGTTGCAGAGCACTTCGTGAATCAGGTCGCCGGCGGTCTCCATGTCTGCCTCCTTCATGCCGCGCGTCGTCAGCGCCGGGGTGCCGATGCGGATGCCGCTCGTAATCAGGGGACTTTTGTCGTCAAATGGGACACCGTTCTTGTTGACGGTGATCCCGGCCTGGTCGAGCGCCTCCTGAGCGTCCTTGCCCGTCACCTTCCGGTTACGGAGGTCGACCAGCATCAGATGATTGTCCGTACCGCCGGAGACCACGTTGTAGCCGTGCTTGGTAAGCCGTTCGGCGAGGCATTTGGCATTGGCAATCACCTGGCGCCCGTAGGTTTCAAATTCCGGCCGGAGCGCCTCGGCGAATGCAACGGCCTTCCCGGCGATCACATGCATGAGCGGGCCGCCCTGGATGCCGGGGATAACCATCGAATCGAGAAGTTCGGACATACGCTTGGTGCGGCCGGATTTCGGGGCGGTCAGGCCGAACGGATTGTCAAAATCTTTCCCCATAAGAATGAGACCGCCCCGGGGGCCACGAAGAGTCTTGTGAGTCGTCGAAGTGACCACGTGACAGTGCGGGAGCGGGTCATCAAGCAATTTGCGAGCGATCAGTCCCGCGGGATGTGCAATGTCCGCGAAGAGAAATGCTCCCACGCGGTCGGCGATCTCGCGGAACGCCCGGTAATCGATGTTTCGCGAGTAGGCGCTCGCACCCACGGTGATCATCTTCGGATGGTGCTTCTTGGCTAGGTCCTCGACTTCGTTGAAATCGATGTACCCCGTCTCCGGGCGAACGCCGTACGGGACGAACTGGTAGAACTGGCCGGAGAAATTCACGGGCGATCCGTGCGTGAGGTGGCCGCCGTGGGAGAGGTTCATCCCCATAAGCGTGTCGCCAGGCTTGACGAACGTGAAGTACACCGCCATGTTCGCTTGAGACCCCGAATGCGGTTGCACGTTCGCGAACTCCGCGCCGAAAAGTTTCCGGACCCGGTCACGAGCCAAGTTCTCGGCGAGATCGACGAATTCACACCCTCCGTAGTACCGCTTGCCGGGATATCCTTCGGCGTATTTGTTGGTAAGCACGCTGCCGACGGCTTCAAGGACGGCGACACTCACAAAATTCTCTGATGCGATCAGTTCAAGCTTGGTGTCCTGACGCCGGATTTCGCCGGCAAGGGCCGCGAAGAGCTCGGGATCAGATTTCCTCACGTGCTCCAAGGTCGACATCATTCCTCCTCAAATCGAGTGAACCACACATCGCTGATGTTGAGTGAAATTACCATCCGGATGATCCGGTCTTTGACAAGGCTGGAGGATGTCGCCCCACGGCTTCCATATTCCAGTGCGATGTTGATGTGCGAATCGCCGCTGAAGGGGAGCGCAAGCCCGCCGGTCACCCCCCACTCATTGATGCCGGTTCCGTTCGGGTCATAATAGCTGTGCTCGTAGGTGAATCCGAGCCGGTACGCGATGCGATCGAACCCCGACGCCACCAGCTCATGGGACTCGGCCCGCTCCACCCCGACGCTGAAGCGGTGGCTGTTGCGAAGGTCGATAGGCGTACTCCCGTTGAAGTCGGACGTATTCCAGGGCTGCACCGAATAATCGGCAGCCACGGTCCATCGCGTCCCCGCCTTATAGCCGATCCCGATTCCAAAAGAGTAGGGAATCGACGTTCGCCCGTAGGTCGTCACGGAGGTATCGCGCTCGGCGAGGTACGCATAGGTCGTCTGCAGCGTCGTGTGCAGATTCGTCCGCGTGGTCACCACGCCGCCCAGCGAAAGAGGGCGAAGAGCCTCGCTGATCGCCCCGAATCCTTTAAAGATCAACCCCCCCGTGAAATTGATGCCGCTCAGCGTCTCCTCTCCGGTAAAAGTTCCCCCTGTCGATCCCGTGCTCTGCGAGATCTGCTCGACCGCAGTCGAAATCGTGCCAAAGAGGTAGTTGAATGAGGCGCCAATGCTGATGGCATCCCACGGCGTCCACGACGCGCCCAGCTGGGCGCGGGTCAGTCCGCCCAAGCCGGACTGGTGGATCTGGTAATTGAGCGTGTCGGGGATTCCTGTGATCGGGTTTGGCTTCCCGATAGCGGAGGAAGAGGTGTAGGTATCATAATTGACGTCGCTGTAGGGTGTGAAGCCACCGACGACAACGATACCATGGTCGGTCGAGATGGGGATCCCCAGGAGCGCGCCGTGAAAATCGAGCCTGGCAAGATAGCGGGACGCGATGCCGTCAGTGGAACTAAATCCCTCATAGAGGGCTTCGCCTTCCAGGCGCGTCCGGTCGATCATCGACCAGCTGGCAGGCGACATGCCATTGATATATTGGGGGGACTCGAGGCTCAATCCAGCATACCCCATGCCGACGCTGCGAGCGCCCGGCGTGTAGCGCAGATCTCCCAATCCGAGAATGGAATAGGTTGACCCGCCGTCGCTGCAGATGGCCGCCTGGGTACCAACGAGGAGCGCAACGACACAACAAATCTTTCTCATCTGGGCGATTCGAACTGATTGAGCGTTCATCGCGTGACGGACCATGTGATTTTGAGGCGTGGGCGCAGGGCCGCCGGGGCCTGCTCATTGAAAAACGTGAGCAAGTCCATGCTGACAGGATCCATCGTGGGATTGGGCCGGAGATTGACGCCAAAATTCGTGCCGCCTCGGGTCCAGATCTGCACCGGGCGGCGCATGTCCCCGGCATAGGTGAGCACGGTTCCGGCTTGCCGCGCGATGTTGACGTATTCCACGTCGATATTCGTCCGGTCGGAGGCGGAAAGAATCGTGGCGAGAGAAAATGTCGAGTCAGTGGTGAACTTCGTCAGACGGCTCGTGAGCGGATCCTTTTGCAGGAAGACGGTCGCTGCGTTGATCACCGCCCCCTTCGGGAGGAAAGAGACATCGAAGTTCAACGTTGACCGGTAGTCGACACCCGCCTGGAGGTAAATGAGCTGCGGATTGGTGGCGAGATTGTCGATGTTCCCGCCCCAGGAATCAATTCCCGCATTGTAGGTTGCCGTATCCAGCGGGTATCCCGTCGGACTCCCCGCAATGATCTTCAGGGTCGGCCAGTAGCTAGCTGAGTCGCCGTAGGCGAACTCCCAGAACCCGCGAACGACTGTGCAGCCGCTCGCAGGAACAAGGATGATGCCGTATTTCGTATTTGTGGTGGATGTGGGCGTCGCCAGCCACTGTCTCACCATTGCCGTATCGAGGGGGAGGGTCACGTACTCTGAATCCGAGCCGGCCAACCCGCGATAACTCCCGCGGAGAATCGTTGGATCATAAAAGCCGGCCTGTAACGTGTCCCACGTGAGTGATCCTTCCGTCCACCCGCGCGTGATGAGGTACACGTTGAATGCGAACTGCTCTGTCGAATCGCCGATGCGCGTGACAAAACGAAGCGTGAGCGTCGCAGAGTAGACCAAAGCCGTATCCCGGTTCGGGAAATCCGAAGGGTAAAACGTCAGCGCGGATTTTGCGACATAATTCCCTCGGGCCCCGACGAGGTTCACAATTCCGTTGTTGGCGACGTACTGCCGGAAGGTTGAACTCCCGTTTCCCACAATCGTTGTGTCATGCACGGCGATCGTCGTCAGCGGAAGTGCCGCCACCAGCGCATTTGCCGCCGTCGGCTCGTCGCTGCACCCGCAAACAAGGGACGTCACGCAACAGGCCAGCGCGAACGAAGCAAACACCCGCACGCGCAGGTTGGATCTTCCATCAGCCATGAGTTACAAGCGCTCCTTTGCTTTCGTGCAGAATGAATTCGACGGCTTCGGAAACCGAAGCAGCGATAAAGTCCGGCAGTACGCCCTGCGCGCGCGATTCCTGACGGGCGATCTCGCCATATCCCGTCAGCACGAGGATCCCGCGCGCGCCGACGGACCGGCCGGCGAGGATATCCGCGAGCCGGTCGCCGATCACGTAGGACCGGCGAAGATCGACTTGCAGTTCGCCTTCAGCCTGGCGCAGCATGCCCGGCTTTGGCTTTCGGCACGCGCAGTCGACATTGTACGGAGGAATGCCTTCGGTCGGGTGGTGCGGACAGTAGTAGATCCGGTCGAGGTGTGCCCCGCGAGAGCCGAGCTCCTGGACCAGCTTCGCGTGGATGGGGACGAGGGCGGATTCGGGAAACAATCCCCGGGCGACTCCAGATTGGTTGGAAATCACGCAGGCGACGAAGCCGCGCTCGTTCACTGTTCGCACAGCCTCGCTTGCGCCTGGGATGAGTCGAAGCTGCTCTGGCGCACTCAAAAATTCCACTTCTTCATTGAGCGTGCCGTCCCGGTCAAAGAACACGGCAGGGCGTGCGGGGATCATCGGTGAGAGAGGTTCCGGTACAGCGCAATGTACTTCTTTGCGGAAGCGTCCCACGAAAAGTCCTTCGCCATGCCGTTCTTCATGAGCTTCCGCCACCCGGCGCGGTCGTCAAACGCCGCCAGGGCACGCCCGATGGCCTTCAGCATGTCCGCGCCGGCGTAATTCTTGAATTTGAATCCCGTCCCTCCCGTTCCTGAAACATCATCGATCGTATCATCGAGTCCGCCGGTCGCCCGGACGATGGGAATTGTTCCGTAGCGCAGGCTGTATATCTGATTGAGCCCGCATGGCTCGTAGCGGGAAGGCATGAGAAACATGTCGCTCCCCGCCTCGATCAAATGCGCAAGATCATTATTGAATGTGAGCGCCACAGCGACCTTCTGGGGATATTTCCTCTGGGCTCTCTCGAAGAGATCATGATACTTTTTCTCGCCGGTGCCGAGCACGACCAGCTGCAGGTTCATCTTCATCAGATGATCGAGCTCTTCGCCGATCAGATCAAACCCCTTCTGGTCGGCAAGACGAGAGATGATCCCGAGAACGGGCACGTGTTCGTCGAAGGGAAGCCCCAGCTTCGCCAGGAGCGCCTTCTTATCTTCGAGTTTCAAGTCGAGCGACTTCGGGTCGTATTTCACGGGGATCAACTGATCGACCGCCGGATCCCAAACGCTGTAGTCAACCCCGTTCAGGATTCCGGACACATCGCTCTTGCGGGCGTTCACGACTCCTTGCAGCCCGGAACCGAATTCTTCCGTCGTGCGGATCTCCTGGGCATACCGTTCGCTCACCGTCGTGATGGCATCGGCAAACACCAGCCCGGCTTTGAGAAAGTTCACGTGCCCGTACGCCTCGACGCCGTCCACGCTCATGAGCTCCGCCGGAAGGAGCGTCTTCGGGAATGTCGATTTCGGAAAAGTCCCCTGGTAGGCCATATTATGAACGGTGAAGACCGATCGTGTTTCCTTGTAGAAGGGGTCGTCCCGATAAACGGTTTTCAGGTACGCCGGGATAAGCCCCGTCGGCCAGTCGTTACAGTGGATGATGTCCGGCTGCCAGCCGAGCTTTTTGAGGACTTCGAGAACCCCCCGGCAGAAGAATATGAACCGCTCGTCATTGTCCGGGTAGTCTTTTTTGGTGTCGGGATGGATGTAGAGACCTGAGCGGCCGAAGAGCGCGGGATTGTCCAGGAAATAGACCTGGACTTTGACGGTATTGTTGGTGATGAAGGACGACTTGACGCTTGCCGTGCGGGCTTTGGGGCCCATGGGGACGTCGATTTCCTTCAGGCGGATCATCTCGTGGAGCTTCGACTTCCGTTCATTAATGCTACCATAGCGGGGCATAATGACACGGATTTCGTGCTCGCTGCCTTTGATGCTCTGGGGAAGGGCTCCGGAGACGTCCGCGAGGCCTCCGGTCTTGGCGAATGGCTCAACTTCGCTTGATACGAAAAGGATATTCAGTGGTCTCGCCATGCGACTTCAGCAGGTGGTACCGTGGGTGGAACCCGTTGGGAGTTTTAAAATCTAATCAAAATCGGCCTCATAATCAACCGTCTCTCCCTCGGACGCTTCCGGGAATCGCCTTGACTTTCAGGGGGCCAGTGTCTATATTCATTTCACAACGTCGAGTTTTTCAAATCTGGAGCTTTGCCTATAGAGCTGTTCGGTTAAGGGTTGCGTGATGTGTGCGGCGCGCGGATCCGGGGGGAGTACAAATCACGCCGGGTCGAGAGTACGAAAAATCCTTTAGCGAACAGCCCGTGATCGGCAGGACGTCCAGGTTCTGACACGCCGAATGTTATGGGTTGCTAACGTTCGGTTTTTTGTTTTTCTGAGATTCCACTACATGATGGTACGCCGTCACTCGCCGTATGTAGCACTCGTCGTCTTGTCGATCGCAGTTCCGATTTCCCTTCGGGCCGGAGCGGATGTCACCGTGCTCCGCTCTGATGCGCGCTCGATCGTCATCGAGTACCGGCCCCGATTCGTCGAGGCGCAGAAGATCGAAGCCGATGGGAGACAGTTCGTATTGCAGAACGTGCGGGGGACAGTGAGGCCGGGGGAGGGTCCGGGCCCGGGCAGTCCGGATCTGAGAACTCGCTCCCTGCCGATTGCTTTCCCCGGGAGGGAGAGTAATAGTGCGACGGTGATAGCCGCCGACTACGAAGATGTTCCCAGTGTCCTGCTCGCGCCGGTCCCGCAGGTGCGCGTCGTTGCCAAACAGTTCTCCTCCACCTACGTGACAGACCCGACCCGCTACGGGTCCAACGCGTTCTTCCCGGCTGCGCTCGCGACCATTTCACATATCGGCAGAGTCCGCGACATGCTCATCGGAAGTCTTCATATCGCTCCCTTTCAGTACAATCCGGTGCTGCGCTTGTTGCGCAAATACAAGCGGATCGTCGTCGAGGTGAGCTACGGCCCCGCAAACGCGAATTTACGCCAGCGGGGGACCGATAAGCTCCTGAAGAGCGTGCCCCTCAATTATACAGCTGCCGCGGCCTGGGGAAGGCGCTCCCTTGCGGCCACGGCCGCTCCGACGCCGAGCGTTCTGGCCTCAGGGGATTGGATCCGGCTGACCGTCGCCGCCGAAGGCATGTACCGTCTGGATGCTCCGTTCCTCTCGGCCCTGGGGATTGATCTCACGTCAATCGATCCCCGTACGATCAAGATTTTCGGGAACGGCGGAAGAGAGCTGCCGGAAGATGTCACTGTTCCGCGAACTGCCGATCTGGTTGAGGACGCAATTTATGTCGCCGGAGAAAGCGACGGAAAGTTTGACCCGACCGATTACGTGGTTTTTTTCGGACGCGGCGCCCGAGGATGGTCGTATGACCCCTCGGCCAAAACCTTGAACCATTATCTCAATCATTACAGCGAGGTAAACTACTACTGGCTGACCTACGGGGGAGCACAGGGCAAACGGATGGTCCAGCAAGCGTCGCTTCCGGCTTCCTCATCGGTTCTGGGCGAGGACACATTCACCGATGGAGTCGCCGTGGAAGACGAAAAGGTAAACCTCCTGCACTCGGGAAAGGACTGGTATGGACAGGAAGTCGACCCCGGCGGCTCATTCACCTATGTCAACATTCTGCCTGGGCTCGTTCCCAACGGACGGATCCTCTATCGATATGCGCTCGTGGCAGGGGTGAGCAGCACGCCCGTCTTCACGGTAGACGAAGGTGCCGCCCAGATTGGGTTGCATTTCCTCCCGACGATCTATCCGGGGTCTAACGCCATTGCGTCGCGAGCCGTGTACCAGGTGACGGGAACTTCGACGCTTGTCAATTCCACGAGTCAGCTGAGTTTTGCATTTAGCGCACAGGGCGCGACTGCAAAAGGTTGGGTGGATTGGCTCGAAATCCTCTACCCGCGTACTCTTTCCGCGGTCAACGATAGTTTGCACTTTCGCGGACCGGACACGAGTGCGGTCGTCGAATACCATCTACAGCAATTCAGCACCACACCAATGGTGTTCGATGTCCGCGCCCACGAGAACGTCCGGATGATCACCGGGCTCACCGGCTCTTTCCTGTTTCGTGCCGGCGACACCTCGGGCGCGCCGGGCGAGTACTGGGCTGTGGCGGGCAGCGCCTTCCGGACGCCGGCGGCGGGCGCGCGCATTGCAAATGAGGATCTGCGCGGGTACTCTGGGGGCGCCGATTTCATTATCGTGACGAGCCCGGAGTTCCGCTCGGGCGCCGACATGCTCAAGGCGCGCCGGGAGTCGCAGACGAACGGCCCGCTCAAGACGCTCGTCGCCGACGTCAATCAGATCTACGATGAATTCGCAGGCGGAATGCCGGATGTGACCGCGATCCGGGATTTTCTGAATTACGCGTACAGCAGCTGGACGCCGCAGCCGCAGTTCGTGCTGTTTCTCGGACAGGGCTCGTATGACTACAAGGGCATTCAGGGATCGCGTTCAAGCTACGTGCCGACATGGGAGAGCGCGGAATCGGAGGACCTCGTTGCCAGTTATTCCTCGGATGACTATTTCCTCATGTTCAGCTATCCCTCTTCGTTCGTTCCGTCTCTCGTCTTCGGCCGCGTGAACGCGCGGAGTGAGGCAGAAGCGGACGGGTACGTGCAGAAACTTGCGCGCTACGAGGACGCCTCTGGTGCAGATGCGTGGAAGATGCGCGCCCTCTATATCGCCGATGACGCATGGAATCCGGATATGAATCCGCCCGAAATCGGCGACGGCACAATCCATGGTGACGCCATGGAGGCTCTTGCCTCCGAAACGCCGGATGAGATAGAAAAGAGGAAGATCTACGAAGCGGAGTACCCTACCGTCTGGACGGCATCCGGGCGGACGAAGCCGGGGGCATACCAGGACATTATTGATCAGGTCAATCAGGGAGTACTCGTCGTCAACTTTGCGGGCCACGGGAACCAGATGCAGTTTACGCATGAGAACATCTTTAATGTCGCCACATCGATCCCCCAGCTCACCAATAGCGACCGGCTCCCGTTCTGGTTCCTTGCGACGTGCAATTTCTCCGATTTCGATGACCCGGAAATCGTCACCGGAAGCGAAGTTCTGATCAACAAACCCGACGGTGGGGGGATCAGCGTTATAGCCGCGACGCGAGAAGTGTATGCGGGCGATAATTTGGCGCTCAGCCTGGGCACGTACGACTATCTCTTCACGACGGACGCATACGGCCGGCTGAGCATGGAGCGGCCGGCCACGGCGCTCTTCCGCTACAAGGTCTACGGGGGGAACGACGGCCAGGATGACAATGATCAGAAATATTTCTACATGGGGGACCCGACGATGTATCTGCAGTTCCCCAAGGGGTTCGCGACATTCGAGAGCGCGAACGGCATCGCCCTTGACAGCGCGGGAATTCCCAACATGACCGTAGCGCAGTTTCGCTCGCTGGGCCGCGTCACCCTCAGCGGGACGATCCGCGGCATGGGAAACGGGATCGACACGACCTACCAGGGGATCGTGCAGGTAAGCCTCAATGATGCCACGCGGCGGGACTCGATCATCGATTACTATCCCGGAGTGAACTGGGGGTACGCCGCAACAGGGGGGCTCGTCTTCCGGGGTGACAACACGGTGAAAAACGGGAGATTCTCGGCGACCTTCATTGTCCCGAAGGATATCGAGTTTTCCGACAGCCTCTCCCGCGGGCGTCTCCTGGCGTACCTCACGCCGAGCGTCAAGACGTCGTCCGATGCGGCTGCCTACACGGGCAACGTCCATATCGGGGGAGTGGACACCACGGCAGTTCACACGAGCACAGGACCGAAAATATCGGTCTATATCGGGAGCAGAAGCTTCCGCTCGGGGGACCTCATATCGCAGAATGCGGCGCTCCTGGTGGACCTGGCCGACTCAGTCGGTATCAACACGTCCACCTCCGGCATCGGTCACGGAATTGAGATGTGGCTGAACGATGCAACGCAGGGGAAGGACCTGACCAACTTCTACGCGAGCAATCTCGACAGCTACCGGAGCGGGACCGTGCAGTACCCGATGACCAATCTGCCGCAGGGGAAAAACACGCTGCGGATCCGGGCCTGGAACTCGTATGATTACTCTTCAACTGCGGACACGTACTTTCAGGTCGCATCGTCGGATCAACTGACGATCACGAACGTCTTCAACTATCCGAACCCCTTTGGCGGCGAAGGGACCGAGTTCACGTTCCAGCAGAACCAGACGGTGCCGCTCAATGTCACCGTGAAGATTTTCACTATCGCCGGGCGGCTCATCCAGACGCTGGAGAGCTTTGCCTCCGGGGATTCCTTCGTCCGGCTCCCGTGGGATGGGCGCGACCGCGACGGGGACAGGATCGCCAACGGGGTCTATTTGTACAAGCTTGTCGTGCGAACTGCAGACGGGCGCTTCTCCAGTGAAGTGCTCGGCAAGATGTCGAAGATTCAATGATCGTTCAATAAACAGTCCTACACCATCGGGGAGGATAAACCCTATGCTAACTCCAAGTCGATGCCCTCGAATGTGCCTTCTGGCGCTCGCCGTGCTTGCGGCATTGGCGATCGCCGGCAACCACGCTCAGGCACAACCGGGCGCTTCGGCTGTCCCCTTCTTGCTTATCGCACCGGACTCGCGCGCGTCCGGGATCGGTGAGGCAGGAACGGGAACGGTCGACGACGCATCCGCGATCTACTGGAATCCCGCTGAGCTGGCGTTCCTGCAGGGACAGTCAGTGAGCGTTACTCATGCAAACTGGCTTCCCCAGTTCCAGCTTCCCGATCTCTTCTATGACAACATCAACTTCCGCATGCACATCGATGGGATCGGCGGCTCGATCGGCGCCTCGGTCACCTATCTGAACCTCGGCGAGTTCTCCGTCACCAACTCCTCGGGACCGACGGTCATCGCCCAGTTCAAGTCATATGAGTACGCGATCGTCGCCGGGTATGCGACCAAAGCGTACGATGACCTGGGAATAGGCGTCAATCTCCGCTTCATCCACAGCGCTCTCTCGCCGATCGGCGCTGAACAGGAGCAGGGAAGCGGCATCGCCTCTACGGTGAGCGTCGACATTGCATTGATGTACCGCCCCATCTCCCTTGACGTGCCGCTTCTCGGGGATCTCGGGAAGAAATTCAGTCTGGGGCTGAATCTGTCAAATCTGGGCCCGAAGGTCACCTACATCGATGCGGCCCAGGCAGACCCCCTTCCCACCAACCTCCGACTTGGACTCGGCTATAAGCCGCTCGAGGATGACTATAATAGCCTCACCGCGTCGCTGGACTTCAGCAGGCTTCTCGTCCGACGGTACGACGACGGCACCTCCGACCCGCTTCCCAAGTCGCTCATCACCGCCTGGGGGGACGGGGGATTGAAGCAGGTCATTGTCAGCGGAGGTTTGGAATACTGGTACGGTGCGCCCAAGCTTCTCGCCCTGCGAATCGGGTACTTCTACGAGAACCCTCTGTTCGGCAACAGAAAATTCCTCACCTTTGGCGCAGGGATTCGGTACGACATCTACGGGTTCGATTTCAGTTACATCTCCGCGTCCCAAGACGAACCACTTTCCGACACGATACGATTTTCGCTCCTCGTCGCCTGGGGCGAGTAATACGCGTCTCCACTCCGGCCCACGCGCGGGCCGGAGTGGGGGACGGCGAAGGCTTCACTTCCACACATAGCATTCATCGCGGCTCGACATGCCCCTGATACGCCTCCTTGTTCTCACGCTCGTCTTCTCCGGCGCCGCGTTTGCTCATCAGTTTAGTCATCCACTGTCCGCATCGCGCGCGGATGCGCGCAGGACGCCGCGCGCACTCCTGGGCACGGACACCGTGCGCGTGCTCGCGGCCATGGTCCAATTTCAGAAAGACAACGATCAAAGCAAGGATGGCAACGGGCAGTTCGTCCTTTCCCCCCTTGCTACCCCGGTTATTGATCCCGCGCCCCACGACAGCGCATATTTCGCGGACCACCTGACGTTCCTCGCAAATTATTTCCGCAAGGTCTCGAAAGGAAGGACCCTCGTCCGCTGGACCCTGCTGGACACCGTCTATACCCTCCGGGGAGTGATGTACGACTATTCGCCCCGTGCGGGAGAAACGAATGTGCGCCTTGCGCAACTTGCGCGCGACAGCTGGCACGCGGTTGACAGCTCCGGGCGGGTGAAGGATTTTTCCCAGTACGATTGCTTCGTCCTGTTCCACGCGGGCGCGGGACATGACATCGACCTGATCAGTACCCTCTCGTACGATCCCGCGCCGCACGATCTCCCCTCGCTCTATATCGGACCGACCGCCTTTTCCAGCCTTCTCGGCGGCGGGATCGCCGTCGGCCAAGGAGGGTTCACGATCACCAACACGATTCTCATGCCGGAGACCGAGAGCCGCTACCTTCCCGATGTCACAGGCAACCCCTACCTGTTTCAGCTCGGCATTAATGGGCTCCTGTGCGCCTCGCTCGGCAATTATCTTGGTCTCCCCGACCTCTTCAACACGCTGACCGGCGCATCCGGCATCGGGCGCTTCGGGCTGATGGATGGGGAATCAATCTTCAGCTGGAGCGGTGTGTTCCCCCCGGAACCCTCCGCGTGGGAGAAATACTGGCTCGGGTGGGTCAGTCCGATCACACTCCCTCCCGGCAGCACGATCGTCAGTGCGCCCGCCGTGGCCCTTGCCGATTCCGTGTACCGCGTCCCGGTATCCGAGGCGGAGTATTTCCTCGTTGAAAACAGAAGCCGCGATCCGTTTGGCACGGGGCAAAAAGTCACCTCCATCTACAATGGGGTGACGCGCGTTCAGTCCTTCGCGCGTGACACGAGCGGATTCACGTTTGAGGATGTCTCAGGGCTCTACGGATCGATTGTCGATGTCGACGTGTTCGACTGGAGCCTCCCGGGCGGGGTGGATCTCAACGGAATATTTTACGACGGGGGAGTGCTCATCTGGCATATCGATGAAGCGGTGATTAATGCGACGATAGCTCT
>Ga0187779_10000769_pt1 | contig 21019 bp, 19 predicted proteins | sample 1015_Q2_SP10_10__FD_132435 | JGI IMG/M metagenome (GOLD analysis project Ga0187779, IMG submission 132435) | Tropical peat soil microbial communities from peatlands in Department of Meta, Colombia - 1015_Q2_SP10_10_MG | ecosystem: Environmental > Terrestrial > Soil > Wetlands > Peat | place... | reverse complement strand
CCACCGCGACGCCGAGGGCAATCATCGCCAGCCGCTGCAGGGCGGTCTCGAGCACTCGCTCCGGGGCGTCGACGTACTCCGGGACGGCGAGCAGGAAGCACACGGCGATGAGCGACACGGCAAAGGGGATGCGCGTCGTCCGGCTGGCGAACACCACCAGGCCGAGGACCACCCCCTGGAGCGGGAAGAGCACCCAGGGCTTGTCGGCGAACGCCCCGAGCGAGACGAGCACCAGGAGGCTCCCGGCGACGACCCCGAGCAGCCGCCAGCCGGCTCTCCACGGGCTGACCCAGGTGTCTCCGCCCGCGACCAGGAAGAGGATGACCACCAGGTAGTCCCCGTTGGGAACGTGCAGGGCCATCACGCCCCCGGTGGCGAGCATGGCCACCAGCGCCAGGCGCAGGCTGGCGCGCCAGCGCTCGGGCGACGGGCCGAGCTCGCGGAGGAGGAGGCCGAGCGGGCCGGGGTCCGGACTCGTCGCTCCCGTCACCGGCCGACCCGCCCCCCGGGCGCGGCGACCTCGGGCCCGCCGACGATGGTCACCACCGCGGACATCCCCATCCGGTAGGGGTAGCCCGGCTCGGGAGGATCGAGCCGCACCCGGACGGGGATGCGCTGGGCGAAGCGCACCCAGTTCAGGGTGGGCCGCACCTCGGGCAGGACGCCCACCGTCCGGTCGTCGGAGGGACGCACTGCCCACCCGATGCCCTGGACGGTGCCGTGGAAACGGCGGGCCGGATACCCGATGAGCGAGACCTCGGCTGCCATCCCCGGTCGGATGGAGGCCAGGTACGACTCCTCGAAGTTGGCCAGCACGTACCAGGCGCGGGTGTCGACCAGGGCGAGCACCGGCTCTCCGACGCGGGCGTACTCCCCGCGCGAGATGTTCAGGTTGGTGACCCGCGCCGGGAAGGGCGCCCGGACCTGGCAGTAGCCGACGTCGAGCTCGGCGGCCCTCACCGCGGCCTCGGCCGCGGCGATGTGGGCGTTCACCTCGCCGAACTGCGCGAGGAGCGCCCGCTGCCGCGCCTCGTCGGCCCGCGCCCGCTCCAGGGCGGCGCCCGAGGCGAGCGCCTTCACCCGCGCCTCCTCGAAGCGGTCCTGGGTGACGAACTGGTCGGCGGTGAGGCCCTGGAGGCGCTTCAGGTGGTCGGAGGCGAAGGCGGCCTCCGGAGCGAGACGCCGGAGCTCGGCCTCGGCCGAGGCCACGGCGCGCTCCAGCCCCTCGACCTCGCTCCGGGCGAGCAGGAGCTGGGCGCGGGCTCGCTGGAGCTCGACCTCGAACGGCCGCGGGTCGATGGTGAAGAGGAGATCTCCCTCGGCGACCTCCTGGTTGTCGACCACGGACAGCTCGACGATCGGCCCGCTCACGTGCGGGGCGATGCCGACGATGTTGGCCCGGACCAGGGCGTCGTCGGTGCGCGGCCGGCGGTAGCCGTTGCGGCTGATCCACACCACCAGGAGCACCGCCCCGAGGACGATGGCCACGCCCAGGGCCCGGCCGGTGGGCCTGCGCCAGGCTGGCTCCTGTGGCATCTCCACCATGCGCGCCTCTAACCCCGGAAGAGGACCATCCAGGCCAGGCAGGAGAGGAGCACCACCAGGCACGGGTAGACCAGCACCAGCGGTCCGAGGTGGCCCTCCAGGCCGGTCCGAGCGAAGAGCCAGCGAAGCAGTCCAGCGAAGAGCAGCCCGAGGGCGAGGCAGACCACCCACGAGGGGAGCACCGAGCCCCAGACGTTGAGCGTCGGGGCGCAGCCCGGGAGCGCGGCGAGCAGCAGCGGGGCCAGCCGGAGGATTCCGGCGCGCCTTCCGCCGGTCACGGCACCCCTCCGGTTCCCATGGCGAAGGCCAGCGCCGCCGAGGCGGAGAGCAGCTCCGCCCGGCTCTCGATGACCGTGCTCCGCCCGCGCGCCAGCTCGCGCTCCGCCGCCAGGAGGTCGAGGATGGTCCCCAGGCCGGCCCGGTAGGTGGTCGAGGCCGAGTCGTACGCTTCCTGGGAGGCGGCCAGCAGGGCGGCGGCATAGTCGTACTGCAGGCGGGCCGCCTTCACGTCGGCGTACGCCTTCCACACCGCGCGGAGAGCGCGGAGCTGGAGCGCGTCGAGCGAGGCGCGGGCCTCGCCGCGAAGCGCCTCTGCCTCGCGCTCGCGGTTCTTGCGCTCGAACCCGTCGAAGAGCTTCCAGGAGAAGGTGAGCAGCCCGCCGTAGAGCGGCTCGGTGTAGTGGAAGGGGCCGGTCTGGGTGCTCTGGGTCTCGGCGAGGAAGCTGCCGGTGGTCAGCCCCAGGGACCCGCCCAGGGAAAGGCTGGGCCAGAAGTCGGCGCTCGCCCGGCGGACCTCGGCCTCGCGTCCCCGGAGCTGGGCCAGGAGCGCCGCCAGGTCCGGCCTTTGGACCAGGGCCCGGTCCATCGCCTGCTCCACCGAACCCTCGAGCGAGCCGGGGAGCGGCAGACCGCCCAGCTCGACGACGGTGAGCTGCGCGGCCGGCGAGATGCCGAGCGCCTCGGCCAGGGTGGACCAGGCGTCGTCCACCCGCCGCCGGGCGGCCTGGACGTCGTACTCCGCCCGGGCGCGCAGCTCGCGGGCGAGCAGGACCTCGGTTCGGGTGGCCAGCCCGTGGACCAGGCGCACCTCGGCGTCGCGCTGGACGGAGACCGCGCTCTTCAGTGTGGCCTGCGACGCCTCCACCTCGGCGCGGGCGGCGTCGTAGGCGAAGAAGGCACGCTCCACGGCATAGGTGATCTCCTGGTGCCGGCGGTTGAACTCGAGGTTCGCCTCGAGCAGCTGCTCCAGCGCGGCGTCCGAGGTGGCCGAGCGCCGGCCGAAGTCGAGCAGCGTCCAGGTGAGGAAGAGCTGGGGGGTGACGGCCCAGCCGCGGGTGTAGACCGGGCCGGCGGGCGAGCGGGCCTCGGTGCGCGTGTAGCCGCCCGAGGCGAGCACCACCAGGGCCGGATAGTAGGCCGCCTCGGCGATGCCGAGCCGGGCCGCGGCGGCCCGGGCCTGCTCCCAGGCGATGCGGGTCTCCGGGTTCGACCTCTGGGCCAGGTCGACCAGGGCGACCAGGTCGTAGGTCCGGTCCAGCTCGGGGGCTCCCAGGCTCGGCGGAGGGGGGGCGCCGGCGTCGGGCGGCCCGTCCCAGGGCCGCGCGGCGGAGGGAGGCGCCTGGGGAAGCGGATCCACCGCAGCGCAGCCGGTGCCGACGAGCGAGATGACCAAGGAGATTCGTACGGCGCTCAAGCGGACCCCTCCGCCCCGAAGCGTTGGCTCCCCCCTCAGCGACCGGGTCTGCCCAGTGCCTCGGACAGCTCGGCGTACAGATGGATGGCGCTCTTCACCGCCTTGTCCCAGTCGCCGAGATGAAGGCTCTCGTTCTCGGAATGGGCGTTGGTGTACGGGTCCTCGACCCCGATGAGGAGCGCCGGCACGCCGCCCAGCTCCCGGGCGAAGGGCTCGACGAAGGGGATGGATCCGCCCGACCCGATGGCCACCGGCTCCTTGCCGTAGCCCTCCCTGAGCGCGCGGAAGGCGGCCTGGAACGCGGGGTGGCCGGAGTCGGTGTACCACCAGCCCACCGCCTGGTCGGTGTGCAGATCCAGCTGCAAGCCCCAGGGGACGCTCCGCTTCAGGGCCTCGACGAGCTTGGCCTGGACGTCCAGCGGGTCGAGATCCGGGACGAGGCGGATGCCGACCCGCGCCCAGGCCGAGTCACAGATGATGTTGCGGGCATCCTTGCGCGAGCTGGCCTGGATGGCGTTGATGGCCAGCGAGGGCTGGCGCCAGTTCGTCTCCCAGGGGTGGCGGCCCTGGCCGAGGAGCTGCACCCCGTCGAGCAGGCCGGCCTGCTGACGGAAGTGAGCCTCGTCCCCGGGCAGCGCGGCGATGCTCCGCCGTTCCGCCTCGGTCAGCGGGCGGACCTTGTCCAGGATGCCCGGGATGGCGATCGACCCGTCGGCCTTGGTCAGCGAGGCGAGCATCCGGCACAGCCCGCTCACCGGATCCGGGATCGGCCCACCCCACATCCCCGAGTGCACGCTCTGCCGGAGCGCCCGCACCTCCACGTCGACGGTGACCAGCCCGCGCAGCGCGGTGGTGATGGAGGGCAGCCCGGTCTCGAAGTTGGTGGTGTCGGTGAGCACGATGGCGTCGGCGGCCAGCAGCCGAGCGTTCGCCTTGAGGAACGCGCCCAGATGCCCGGAGCCGATCTCCTCCTCGCCCTCGACCAGGATCTTGACGTTGAGCGGGAGACCCCCCGCCCGGAGCCAGGAATCGACGGCCGCGGTGTGCACCACGATGCCGGCCTTGTCGTCCGCGGCGCCGCGGCCGTAGAGGCGCCGGGAGCGGTCCGGCCCACCGGCGCGCTCCACCGGCTCGAAGGGCGGGCTGCTCCAGGCGTCCTCGTCCCCGGCCGGCTGGACGTCGTGATGGGCGTAGAGGAGCAGCGTCGGACGGCCGGGCTGGTCCAGGACCTCGCCGTACACGTAGGGGTGGGCGTCTTGGACCTCGAGCAGCTGGACGTTCTTGAGCCCCCGTGCGCGCAGGAGCCGGGCGGTTCCCTCGGCGCTGGCCCGGACCTGGCCCGGGTCGAAGCCCGGGAAGGACACCGAGGGGATGCGGACCAGCTCCTTGAGGTCGTCGAGGTAGGCGGCCTTGTGCTCGGCGAAGTGGGCCAGGGCTCGTTCGGTGGACATGGCGGGCACGGGGCATAGCGCGCTCCGCCGTGTGACTCCAGAGCCCGCTGACGCGCGGCGCCATCACCGGCGCTCGGCGTTTGGCTATGGTGCCCTCTGCCCTGCGCCTGGGATCGGTCGGATCTCGGGGCCCGGGGGGCGCCTGCGCCCTTGCAGGCGTCAACGGGGAGGACAGCCATGAACCGAAGGAACTTTCTCCGCCTGACCGGTGCGGCGGCGGTGTCGGTCGCCCTGCCGCTGCCCAGGATGAGCCGGGCGCTGGCGGCGACCGAGCCCCGCTGGCGCGTCTTCGAGGTGACCACCACCGTCGACATCCTCAGGCCGGCCGGCGTCTCTCGCGCCTGGGTCGCGCTTCCGCTCGCCGTGGACACCGACTTCCAGAAGTCGCTGGGCAACGAGTGGAGTGCTCCCGGCGGCAAGGCCTGGCTCGCCCACGACGACCACTACGGGTTGAGCCTGGTGGCGGCGGAGTGGGCGGCGGGAGCGAAGCCGGTGCTGGAAGTGAAGAGCCGGTTCACCACCCGCGACTGGTCGGTGGACCTGGCCGGCAAGCCGGGCACGCAGACGCTCGACCCGGCCGCCCGCCGGCTCTGGACCGCCCCGACCAGGCTCATCCCCACCGACGGCATCGTCTTCGCCACCTCGCATCGCATCCTGAACGGGGTGAAAGGCGGCGACATCGTCCGGGCGCGCGCCCTCTACGACTGGGTGTGCGACAACAGCTTCCGCGACCCGAAGACGAAGGGCTGCGGCCTGGGCGACATCAAGTTCATGCTCGAGACCAAGGCCATGGGCGGCAAGTGCGCGGACATCAACGCTCTCTTCGTCGGGCTGGCGCGGGCGGCCGGGATCCCGGCTCGGGACGTGTTCGGGGTGCGGGTGGCGGATTCCCAGCGCGGCTACCAGGCCCTGGGCAGGGCCGGGGACATCACCAAGGCGCAGCATTGCCGGGCCGAGTTCTGGGCGGACGGCGTCGGGTGGATCCCGGTCGACCCGGGCGACGTACGCAAGGTCATCCTCGAGGAGCCGCCGGGGAACCTCCCGGTCGATGACCCGAAGGTGCAGGCCGCCCGCGGCTACCTCTTCGGCGCCTGGGAGATGAACTGGCTCGCTTACAACTATGCCCACGACGTGGTGCTCCCCGGCTCGAACCATGGCCCGGTCGGCTTTCTCATGTACCCGCAGGGCGAGACCTCGGAGGGGCGGCTGGACTGCCTCGACCCGGCGCGCTTCAAGTACGCGCTGACCTCGCGCGAGCTCAGCTTCAGCTGACCGCCGGAGGGAAGAGGCAGAGGGCCACGGCCAGCCCGCCGTGGTCGAGGGGATGCACGGCCGAGGCGGGCCGCCCCATCGTCCGGACGAGCCGGTCCGGGTCCCGGGTGAGGAGAGCCGCTCGCCAGGCCCGGAACTGGCCCCCGAGCGCCCCGGCCACGGCCTGGAAGGTGCCCCCCAGGGCGGAGCGATCTCCCAGGCGCTTGCCGAAGGGAAGGTTCGCCGCCAGGAGCCCGGGAGGGACGCCGCCGGGGCCAAGAGTCCGGACGTCGGCGCGCTCGAGCCGGAGGTCCCCGAGGACGCCGGCGCGACGTGCGTTTCGCCTCGCCGTCCCCAGGGCACCGGCGTTGACGTCGCTGCCGCGAAGGGCTGCCCGGGCCGCGGGCAGCGCCTCGGCGCCGGCCCGCTCGCGCCGCGCCGCCCAGGCCCGTGGGTCGTGGCCCGCCCAGCGCTCGAAGGCGAAGGCCCGCCCGAGGCCAGGCACGAGGCGGCGCGCCCGCAGGGCCGCCTCGATGAGCACCGTGCCCGAGCCGCACATCGGGTCCCAGAGCGGCTCGTCGTCGCGCCAGCCGGCGAGGGCGAGCATCCCGGCGGCGAGCGTCTCGCGCATCGGAGCGCGGTCCACCTCCTGGCGCCACCCGCGGCGGTAGAGCGGCTCGCCGGCGGCGTCGGCTCCCAGCATGCCCCCGCCCGGCAGGAGCTGCAGCACGAGGCGGGTCCCCGCCAACCGGTCCACCCCCCGGGCCTCGTGCACCGGGCGACGCCACCGCCGGGCGAGCCACGAGCGCAGCGGCCCCGGACCCGGCGCGCCCGCGGCCCGGACGGTGGACTCGAGCCAGACCGGCTCGCCGGGCGGCGCCAGGAGCCGGAGGTCCACCCGGGCCACGGCCTCCGCCGCTCGTTCCCACCCGCCGGGCGGGAGCCTGGCCAGCTGGAGCAGCACCCGGGTCGCGGTGCGGAGCCGCAGGCACATCTCCTGGTGGAGCCCAGGCGCCGCCGTCACCTCCACCCCGCCCTGGACCCCGGCCACCCGACCCAGAGCGCGCGCCTCGTCGGCGAGGACGCGCTCGAGCCCGGACGTGGTCCCGGCGAAGCAGGTCTCCTCGGAGGGCATGCGCATCGGACGGGTGGGTCTGTTATCAGGAGCGTGGACTGGAGCCCCAGAGCGCGTTGCCCGAGCCGACCCTCACCAAGCCGAAACCCTTCGAGGTGCTGGTCACCGAAGTCGTGCCGGAGACCGCCGACGCGGTGACGCTCGTCCTTGAGCCGGACCAGCCGGTCAGCTACCGGGCCGGGCAGTTCCTGACCATCGACCCGCACCAGTTCAAGGTCCTCGCCTCGCAGGTGGCCTTCCTCGAGGACCTGAAGGGGAAGAAGGAGCTCCCCCGCTCCTACTCGGTGAGCTCGGCCCCGGGGGAACCTCTGGCCATCACCGTCAAGGAGGAGCCCTATGCCGGCAAGGGCTGCCTCCATGCGCCGCTCCTCTCGCCCCTGCTCACCTACGGCATCGCGCGAGGGACGCGGATGCGGGTGGTCGGCCTGACCGGTCCCTACACGCTCCCTCCGGACATCGAGCAGCGCGCCACCCACGTCGTCCACGTCGTCGCCGGCTCGGGGGTGGTGCCCAACTTCAGCATCCTCAAGGACGCGCTCGGCCGGCACCCCACCGTCCGCCACACCGTCCTGGACAGCAACAAGACCTGGGAGGACATCATCTTCCGCGAGGCGCTCGACCGGCTCGCCGCCGAGCACCCGGGAAGGCTCCGGGTCGTGCACTTCCTCACCCGCCAGAAGGACCTCTCCGGTCTGCCGGGCGAGGTGCACGCCGGGCGCATCACCCGCGAGGCGGTGGACCGGGCCGTCCCGGACCGCCCGTCGACCATGGCCTACATCTGCGGTCCGGCCATCAACGCCCACCAGCGCCGGGCGGCGCTGGAGAAGGGCGTCTCGCCCGAGCCGCGCTTCCTGGAATCGGTCATCGGCTACTTCCAGGAGATGGGATTCCCGAACCAGCGCATCAAGCGCGAATCCTTCGGGTGAGTCACTTCTCGCTCTCGATCAGCGGCTGGTGGATGAACTGCTGCAGCTCCACTCCCTGCATGGGGTTGGTGGCGCGCGCCGCGGGCGACATGGCCTGCTCCGTCTGGGCGCTGACCAGGAAGAAGACGATGGACGTCCCTCCGAGGACCTCGTCGGAGAACACCAGGACCCGGCGCGAGCCGGCGTCGTCGAGAGCGATGAAGCGCGGGGAGACGACCCCCGGCTTCTTGTCGAAGGCCTGGGCGCTCGCCCCGCCCCCCATCATCTCCTTCTGGCGGGCCATGATCACCGTGGAGGGGTCCTTCCCCTCGGCCTGGGCCTTCTTCACCAGCTCCATCATGGCCATCGGGTCGCTCATGGCCATCGCCTTCTTCTTCTGCTCCGCCGTCAGCTCGGCCGGCGTGAGCGCCCGGCGGTTCCCCTTGGCGTAGAAGGCGACCACCTTGTCGGCCGCGTCCGGGCTGCTGAAGAGGGCCATCTGGTCGTTGCTGGCGAAGGGCCGGAAGCGAGCCCCGGGATAGACCGGACCCCCGAGGGCGGCGGCACCGGGTGCCTCGTCGGCGACCGGGTAGCCGGGGCTCGACGGGGGAAGCCGGCGCTCGCCGTAGCGGGCGTAGCGCGCGTCCTGGTGCAGGACGTTGAGCGCCGCCTCGCGCACCATGGCGTAGGGGCTGTCCAGGGCGGCGACGACCAGAGGGAGGAGGTCGGCGGGCGGGTTGCCGGGCAGACGCCGCAGGGCGAAGGCCTTGAGCTGCGGTGTGTCGGCGGCGAGCGCCACCCGGAGGACGTCTCCCTCGAGGCCCCGCCCGGTGGCGGCGACCAGGGCGCGCAGCTGTCCGTAGAGGCCGGCCTCGATCTGCCACTGGAGCTGCTTGCACTCCCGGGAGGTGGACCCGGTGCAGGACTTCTCGAAGCGGGCCACCGCCTCGGACAGGTCTTCGGCCGGAGGCTCGCCGTGCAGCGCGGTGCCGAGCCAGAGCGAGAGGACGAACGTCGCCGGCGAGCTCATTTCTGGCCTCCCTTCTTGAGCACCTGGGCCAGCTTCTTCACCTCGTCCGGGGTGGGGACGACGCTGACCTGCTTGCCCTCGGAATCCTCCTTCGTCGCCCGGGTGGAGCCCTCCCACCCGCACTGGGTGGCCAGCTGGGCGATGGACTTGCGCAGGTTGGCGATGCCGGCGGCGTAGGCGCGGACGTCGTAGGCGGCATAGACCTGCCAGGCGGAGAGATCGCGCTTCTGGGCCTTGCAGTCGGCCACGTGCTGGTTCTCGTGGGTGAGGAGGTAGTCGGCGACGGCCTTGCAGTTCTTCGCCCGGTAGGCCTTCTCGTCGAAGGGGACGGTCTTCTCCTTCTTCGTCTTGGAATCGATGACGTTCTTCCCCCTGGCGTCCTTGACGTAGAAGACGAGCTTGCAAGTGTCGAAGTCGGTGCCCAGCTCCGCTGCGCCCGAGCCCCCGCCTCCGCCGGCGGGCGAGTTGAGGTAGCGGTTGAAGTCGGCGGTGACCGTCTCGACCATGAAGTCCTTTCCCGTGCCGTCGTAGGCCTTGGGGACGGCCGGCACCTTCCATGCCACGTAGTCCTCGAAGGCCTTGCGCAGGAATTCCTGCTGGAAGAGCTGGGCCTCGAGCATGGGCAGGTCCTGGCACCGGTCGCAGCGGGGGGGGCCGGCGGATTTGGGCGCCGCCGACGCCGGCGCGGCCAGGAAGAGCCCGGCGACGAGCGCCCCGCTCGAACGGAGGAGCGGGGAGGTCAGGGAACGGCACATCCGGCGGGACATAGGGCCTCCAGGGTGTCGCGATTGGCCAGGGCGCGGCGATTGGACGGATCCAGATCCAGGCTCCTCCGGACGGCGAGCAGGGCCCGGTCGGGAGCGCGGGTGCGCAGCGCGTTTCCGAGATTGTTCCAGGCGCGCGAGGAGCCCGGCGCCTTCCGGGTGGCATCGGTCCAGAGCAGGACCGGATCGCTCCACACGTGGACCCGCTCCTGGACGGCGCGGCCGGCGAGCCAGGCTGCGCCCCCGAGCCCGAGGACCAGCACCAGGCGCCCCGGCCGGGAGGCCCCGACGCGCGCCGCGGCTCCTGCCAGCGCCTCCCCGGCGAGCAGCGCCCCTCCGAACCAGGCGAGGTAGAGCGGCTTCTCGGTGACCACGTCCGCCTTGGCGAGCAGGGACTGCGTGGGCAGCAGCGCGGCGAAGGCCCAGGCGACGGCCAGGGCCACCCGCGGGGCACGCCGCCGCACGAGGAACGCCCCGGCGCCCATCGCTCCGAGGAAGACCAGCGCCGGACCCAGGGGCAGCGCCGCGTCGTCGAGGGGGTGCTCGACGGAGAGCGCCCCGGGCCGCAGCCAGAGGGAGAGCTGGACGGGAAGCGCGGACAGATTGAGCGCCATCGCCTCCGGCGCCGGGTGACGGGCGAACGACCAGCCGGCGAGCTCCCGGTAGCGGGGAATGCTCCACAGGCCGAGCGCCAGGACAGCTGCCGCCGCGGCCAGGGGAAGAACTCGCCGGACGAGGTCCGGCTCCCGGCGCCCGAGGGTGCCCCAGACGAGGACCAGGAGCGGAAAGACCAGCGCCACCTCCTTCACGCCCGAGGCCGCGGCGAAGAGGCCGAGGCATGCGGCGAGCCAGGCGCGCCGGGCAGCGGGGGTGGGCGATTCGCCCGCGCGGAGGAAGGCCCAGAGCGCGGCCAGGAGCAGGAGGGCCATCAGCCCGGTGGAACGGCCGCTGACGTAGGCCACCACCTCGGCGTGGGAGGGCTGGAGCGCGAACGCGGCGGCGGCCAGGAACGCGCCGAGCGGCGAGAGCACCCGCCGGGCGAGGGCATGGACGAGGAGCACGCTCAGGCAGTGGAGCACCAGGTTCTCGGCCAGGAATCCCGCCGGCCGGGGGCCGTGCAGGGCCAGGTCCGCCTGGAAGGTGAGCGCCAGGAGCGGGCGGATCCGCCCGGCCAGGCCCGCCGGAGCCGAGAGGACGGCCCCCAAGTCGTCGAACTGGAAGGTCCCCCCGGGCACGCCGTGCCAGGCGGCGAGGCTCAGGGCGAGAAGACCGGCGGCGCCCACCCAGGGGCTCTCCCAGGACGTCCCCCCGGATGTCGGGCGCTGCGCCAGTCCGGTCCCCTCCCCGGGGAGATGGTGCCACAGCCGGAGCGTGGAGGCGGCGAGCGTTTTCGGGGGCGGGCGCTCAGGCCCGGGCCATCCCCAGCGTCCGGACCAGCTTCGGCGCGACCCCGGTCTCGGCCAGGAGCCGCTCCAGCCGCTCGCGCGCCCGGGGATTCTCGCGCTGGACCTTCCGGCCGAGGATGAGCTCGTTCTTCAGCGAGTGCTCCCAGCCGGTGAGCTCGGTGACGGTCACCGCATATCCGGACGCCTCGAGCACCAGCGCCCGGATGACGTTGGTCAGGTGGGAGGCGAACTCGCGCCGGTGCCAGGGATGCTCGGCCAGGGCGGCCAGGCTGGGCGAGGGGGGAGGCCTCTCCCTGAGCTGCTGGGCGACCTCCGCCTGGCAGCAGGGGACGACGGCGAGGTGGTCGGCGCCGTGCCGGAGGGCCCCGGCGATGGCGTCGTCGGTGGCGGTGTCGCAGGCATGCAGGGCGACGACGAGGTGCGCCCGCTCGGGCCAGGGCGCAGCCGAGAGCGGGGCGGTGACGAAGCTCATCCGAGCGAAGCCGAGCACCCGGGCACGCTCCTCGGCGCGGGCGGTGAGCTCGGGCCGCGACTCGATGCACAGGAGGCTCCCCTTCTCCGCATCCTTGAGCAGGAGCTCGTAGAGGACGAAGGCGAAGTAGGCGTTGCCGCTGCCGGCATCGACCACCGCCGGGTCGGCGAAGCGCGAGCGGATGTCGTCCCAGGCCGGGCCGACCAGGCGGACCAGGTGATTGACCTGCTTCAGCTTGCGCAGGGCGTCGGCATTGAGCTGACCGTCCCGGGTGAGGAGGTGGAGCTCGCGGAGCAGCGCCGGGCTCTGGCCCGGGAGCAGCTCGCGCGGCACGTCCGGCGCCCTGACCTTTCGCCTCGGACGGACCCCACCTGCCGGGAACGGCTCGCCGGGCGCTTTGACCTGCCGGCTCAGACGGGCATCACCTCGACGACCTCGGGCACCGACTCCCGGAGCCGGTTCTCGATCCCCATCTTCAGGGTCATCGTCGAGCTCGGACAGCCGCTGCACGAGCCACGCATGTGGAGGTAGACGATGCCCGCCTCGTAGCGGTCGAGGGTGATGTCCCCGCCGTCCTGCATCACCGCCGGGCGGATCTCCGCATCGAGGATCTCGCGGATCTTCCGCTCCACCTCGCCGTCGCTTGCCCCGTGGCCATTGCTGGCCTCGGCCAGCGCCGCCTCGGTGAGAACCGGCTCGTTGCCCCCGAGGTGCGTGTCCAGGGTGGCCATCACCTGGTCGTTGAGGGCATCCCACTCACCCGCCTCGCCCTTGGTGACGGTGACGAAGTTGCTTCCCAGCATCACCCCGGTGACGCCCTCGATTCCCATCAGCTTCGCCGCCAGGGGCGAGCGCGCCTCGACACCCTCCCGCTGGGTGAAGCTCATCGCCCCCCGCGGCAGGAGGGTGCGGTCGACCACGTACTTCAGGGTGCTCGGGTTGGGGGTCCACTCGAGCTGGATGTTCACGGACATGGGCAGGCGCTCCTGGTTCTCACATAAGCCCGGGGCCGGGCCACTTCAAGCCGGCGGCGTGGCCGGTCCGAGCGAATCGGCCAGGTCTCCGAACTCCAGGGCGGCGAGCTCGTCGTCGGAGAAGAGCGCGCCGGGGGCGACGGCCAGGGGCTGGACCGAGGCCTCGGGGTGCGCGAGGAGGACGTCGGCGGTGCGGAGGTTGCGCACCAGCTGCCGCGCCATCCCGTCCACCAGCCGGAAGGCAAACCGGTTGCCGGCGGCGAAGAGCTGCTCGAAGTCGGCACGGGCCAGGCGGAAGAGCCGCGTCGGGGCGGCGGTGACGCAGGTGGCGGAGCGGGGACCGCCGTCCATGAGCGCCACCATGCCGAACACCTCGCCCGGGCCGAGGCGCGCCAGGGTGTGCTCCCCTCGCATCACCTGCACCTCGCCCGAGGCGAGGAAGTAGGCGGCGTCGCCGGCCTGACCCTCGACGCACACCGCCGCGCCGGCGCCCAGGTCGATCCGCGTCAGCTTCTGCGCCAGGGCGAGCTTGACCACCCGCGGCAGCGCTTGCAGGGCGGGGACCTGGTCCAGGTGCTCCGGCTCGGCGCGCTCCTGGACCAGCGCCGGCAGCGGGGCCGGCCCGCCGCGCGCCGGAGGCACGAGCCGGTCGGTGGTGCCGCGCAGCCGCCCGCACAGCTCGAGGCAGATCTTCCGGAGGAGCTGAAAGGCCCCTGGATGGTACGCGTCCCGGAGCGCGTAGAAGTCACGCGCCGCCATCACCGAGGCCGGACCGCCGACGGTGACGCGGGCCGTCCCCGAGCGGGGGCCCTCGTCGACGAGGGCCATCTCCCCCACCGTATCGCCGGCCCGGAGATGGGCCACCACCACCTGCGCCGGGGCATCGGCCCAGCTGGTGACCGTGACCTCGGCCCCGGGGCCGAGGACCCACAGCCAGTCGCAGGGCTTGCCCTGCTCGAAGAGCACCTGGTCGGGCTCGAGCATCACCGCGTGGAAGAGGCTGGACAGGGCCGCCGACTCGGCCGGCGCGAGGACGGAGAAGAGCGGCGCGTCGGTCAGGGGAAGGGTCATCGGGGCGGCCAAGGGGTCAGAGCACGTCGCACGGCGTCCCGAGCGGCTCGCCCGCGTAGACGCCGAGCTCGGAATAGATGAGCTGGACGTTGTCCTCGAGCGGCAAGAGCTTGAGCGCCGTCCTCTGCTTGCCCTTCACCCAGGCGCTCTCCTTCCGGTCCAGCACCAGGCGCAGCTCCCCGGACTTGGTGGCGAAGATGTCCCCCTCCGAGTCGCTGACCACGTTGGTCATGGCCAGGGGCCGGAGCTGCCCGCGCGGGCCGGACCAGAGCCGGAAGTCCTTGATCTCCTCGTCCCGGGCGCGGTCCACGTAGTAGTAGGTCCCGGCGTCGTCCCGGGCGAGCGCGTAGGCGCGGCGCTTCCAGCGCGGCGGGCGGAAGGTGGCCGAGTCGAGGATGGCCCTGGCCTGACCCTCCTCGGTGGGGTGGAAGAGCGTGGTCCGGTCCGCGCAGCGGAGGGTGTAGACGCCGTCGCGAAGGCCGAAGCTGGCCTTCCACCGCTCGCGCACGCGCGGCTCCCAGAACACCCGGTCGAAGGCCACCTCGCCCTCGCTCCCGCCGCCGCTCACCCGCTGGGCCCAGAAGACCTTGCCGTCTCCCCAGTAGAGGTGCTCCCAGACGTCGCCGCCGAAGGGAATGACCGCCAGGAAGTGACCCTTGCCGTCGTCCAGGACGCGGAGCTGGCTCTTCACCGCGCCGATGTCCACCACCTTCTCCGGCGGCGAGGCGGCGACCAGCGGCGCCCAGAGCACGAGGAGGCGGGCGGCGGACTTCGGGTGGAGCACGATGAGCGGGGAGTATAGTCCCCGCCCAGGCATGGGGACGCACGACGGCCTGGCGGTGGGCGGTGTGGTCGGAGACACCTACCGGGTCACGCGCTTGCTCGGGCGCGGAGGGATGGGCGCGGTGTGGGCCGCCGAGCACGTGCGGCTCCCGGGCCGCCAGGTGGCGGTGAAGGTCCTGCTCTCTCCGGGAGTGGCCGCGGACGAGTCCTTCGCGCGCTTCCGGCGCGAGGCGGAGATCGCCTCCCGCCTCGGGCACCCGCACATCGTCCAGGTCCTCGACTTCAACACCCTGCCCTCCGGGGAGCCGTACATCGTCCTCGAGCTGCTCGAGGGCGAGACCCTGGCGCAGCGGCTCCAGCGTGGGCCGCTCGAGCTCGAGGAGGCCCTGGGCATCGCACGGCAGGTGGGCTCGGCGCTCCAGGCCGCGCACCGCGCCGGCGTGGTGCACCGCGACCTCAAGCCGGACAACGTCTTTCTCTGCGCGCCGCGAGAAGAGAACCCGGCCCCCCAGGCCAAGGTGCTCGACTTCGGCATCTCGAAGATCCGCGGGTCCCAGACGGTCGCCACCCAGGACGCGGTGCTCATGGGAACGCCGCAGTACATGGCCCCCGAGCAGGCGCTGGGAAGGAACGCCGCCATCGACGCCCGGACCGACGTCTTCGCCCTCGGGGCCATCGTCTACGAGATGCTCGGCGGACGGCCGGCCTTCGCCGGGAGCTCCCTGGCCGAGGTGGTCTACAAGGTGGTGCACGCCCAGCCCCAGCCGCTGGCCCAGCTCAGGACCGGGCTCCCGCTGAACATCCTGTCCTCGGTGGACCGCGCGCTGCAGAAGGAGCCTGCCCACCGCCCGGGCGACGTGAACGATTTCATCGCCGAGCTCACCGGCCGCCCGCTCACCGTTCCGGCCACCCTCCGGCCGGCGAGCGTGCTCGATGCCACCGTGGCCAGCCCGGCCCGCGCCCTTCCCGTCCCCGGCGGCGGCACCGACCAGACCTTCACCCCGGCCACCCCGGTTCCTCTTCCGCTCCGCGGCGGGGAGCGCGGCGCCACCGAGCCTCTGGCCGGCCGTCCCCCGGCCCACCCGTGGAACACGCCCACCCCGGCCGGGCGAGCACCGTCCTCGTGGGCCCCGGCGGCGAGCACTCCGGCGCCGGTCGCCCCGCTGGTCGGCACGCCGCGTCCGGTCGTCCCCGCGCCCGCGCTGGCCGCGCCGCGCCGGCGGCGATTTCCGCGGTGGATCCTCTTCGCGGTGGCCGGCCTGGCGGCCATCGGCGTCTTCCGCCGGTCCGTCCGGGCGACCATCGAGCGAGCCGAGAGCCACCGGCCCGCGCCGCCCGCCGCCGTCCCGCAGCCGCCGGAGGTCCCGACCGGTCCGGCGATTCCTCCCGTCCCCGCCGTCCCGGGGCTTCCGCCCGAGGCGCAGGAGGAGCTCCGCAAGGGCCTGGAGGACGCGCGGCGCAGCATCCGCGAGGCCCTCGGCGCGAAGGCGGCCGAGCAGGCCGACGAGGTGAAGCGCCGCGCCGAGGCGAAGCAGGAGGCTGCGGCCGCGCGCGACAAGGCCCGGGAGGAGCGGCGCTCCGCGGCCGAGCCGCTCGCCGCACGCGCCGGAGCGCCGGCCGACGTCGAGACGCTGCTCTCCGACGCCGAGGAGGCGCTCGACGACGAGGACCCGAAGCTGGCCATCCGGCTGGCCGATCAGAGCTTCTTCGCCCGCAAGACGAGCGCGGGCTGGGCGGTGAAGGCGCGCGCCTTCTGCCAGCTCAAGGACCTGGGAAATGCACGCGCCGCGCTGGCCAACGTCACCGGCAAGGCGGACCGGACGCGGGTCCTGGCCGACTGCAAGGAGCACGACTTCCCGCTGCGCTAGGCTGGTGGGGCGAGCCGCATGCGCTATCCCCCTCGCCTCTCCCACCTCGCCACCCGCGCCGTGGTGGTGGCCAAGCTGGCCCCCTCCTACGCGCGGGCGCACGCCGTCGAGGACGACGAGGCACGCACCCGCCTGTCGGCGGCGCTCTCCGGGCCGCTGCTCGAGGACCTGCTCGAGGCGACCTGGGCGGCGCTTCTGGGCGGCTCGAAGCGGCTCTCGGAGGAAGGCCTGCTCGAGAAGGTGGCCCGGTCCCTCGCCGACAGACCCCTGCGGCCGGGGCGCGTCGCCGCGCCCACGCCGGGATGGAGCGCCTTCCTGGTGCTGGCGGACCTGGCCGCCGGCACGGCCAGCGATGCGGCCCGCCGGCTGATGGAGACCGACGCCGGGCGGGCGCGCGCCCGAGCCGGACTGGACGAGGCGGGTGCATTCCTGGCGCGAGAGCTGACGCGGTGAGCGCCGCCCCGGGTGAAGGCGACGCCGGGAGGCGGATGAAGGGGCGCCTGGCGGCGCTGCTCGGGGTGGGCCTGGCCGCTCTGGCGGCGGCGCTGCTCGTCGGCCCGAGGCTCCGTGCAGTCGACGGTGCGCCGGTGCAGTTGGAACCCCAGGACCTGCTCCTCTCGGAGCTCCCCCGGCCCATCCGAGCGGTGGCGCACCTCGAGGAGGAGCCCCCGGCCCGCGCGGCGGCGCCGGCCCCGCCTTCCGCGCCGGCCGCCGTGGCGGCGCCGCGCGCGGCGGACCCCGGCTGTCCGGGAGAGCCGGCGGCCGCGCGGCTGGACGACCTCCTGCGCGAGCGCCGCGTCGAGGCCGCCCTGGAGCTGGTCGGCGAATCGCTCCGCTGCGGCTCGGCCGCCGCGCCGAGGGCGCTGGACCGGGTGACCAGCTTCCTGGTGACCGAGATCGGCGCCGGGCGTTGGGTGCCGGTGGAGGCGGCGGAGGGCGCCCTGGAGAAGCTGCCCGTCTCTCACCCCCGCGTCCGGCCGGCGCTGGTCAGGGTCCTCGGGGAGCTGGCCCACGCCGAGCTCGGGGCGGCCGACTTCGACCGGGCGGAGCAGCATGCCCGGGCCGCGCGGGCCCTGGACGAGACCGACGCCAACGTCATCGCCGTGCTCGGAGAGCTCGAGCTTCACCGCGGCGATGACGCCGCGGCGCTGGAGACCTGCCAGCGGGGTCTCCGCCTGCACCCGGACAGCCGGCGGCTGGCGGGCTGCGTGGCCAAGGTCGAGCGGGAGCAGCGGACCCTGGCCGCTTCGGATCGGCTCACCTCGCCCCACTTCGTCCTGTCCTTCGAGGGCAGCGTCGACGCCGAGGGCGCCCGGCCCACCCTGGAGACGCTCGAGCAGGCCTACCGGGAGGTGGGCGATCTCTTCCACCATTTCCCGGCCGAGCGCCTTCCGGTCATCCTCTACCCGGGGCAGAGCTACTCGCGGGGCGAGCTTCACCCCGCCTGGTCGGCCGGTGTGTACGACGGGAAGATCCGCGTGGTCTCGGGGGGCGCCACCGGTCAGACGTTGCTCTTCCGCGGACTCATGTTCCACGAGTACGCCCATGCCCTGTTCCAGCGGGTGACGCGGGGTGTCCGGGCGCCCGCCTGGCTGAACGAGGGCCTGGCCGAGGTGGCCAAGCAGCGGGCCGACCCGTCGGCTCCGGTTCCGTGCTCCGCCGGACACGGCCTCCCGCTCGGCCGGCTGACCCCCGCCTTCGGGCAGCTCGGCCGGGCGGAGGCGTCGCGGGCCTACCCCGAGGCACGCCATGCGGTGGAGCGGCTCATCGCCCGCGGCGGCGAGGATTCGGTGCGCACCCTTCTCACCGAGACCGGCGAGCGCGGGGACTTCGAGCGTGCCTTCCAGGCCGTCTACGGCGAGAGCCCCGCGTCCTTCGCCGCCTCGTTCGATGCCGAGGGCCGGTCGGCCCGTTGACTCCGCCCCGGGGCGGGCGGCGCGCTGGCCGGCACCCCCCTCGATCGTTATACCGTGGAGGCCGCGAGAAGCTCGCCGCCGCCGTCGATGTCCGGAACGCTGCCCACTCAGGTCAAGCTGCTGGAGTCCATCCGGGACGTCCCCCAGGGAGCCTGGGACGCGCTGGTCGGCCCCGAGGCGGCCCCCTTCCTGGAATGGGGATGGCTCGACGCCCTGGAGACGAGCGGCAGCGTGCGCCCGGCCACCGGCTGGCGGCCGCGACACCTCACCCTCTGGCGAGGCAACCACCTGGTGGCCGCGGCGCCGAGCTACCTGAAGGACGACAGCCACGGGGAGTTCGTCTTCGACTGGTCCTGGGCCACCGCCGCGGAGCGGGTCGGGCTGCGCTATTACCCGAAGCTGGTCATCGCCGCGCCGCTCACGCCGGCCACCGGACGGCGCATCCTGGTCGCCCCCGGCGAGGACCGGCCGGCGCGCACCGGCGAGCTCGTCCGGGCGGCGGTGGAGTATGCCCGCAGCGAGGGTCTCTCCTCGCTCCACGTGCTCTTCCCCACCGAGGAGGAAGCGGCCCTCCTCGAGGGGATGGGCTTCGGCATCCGCCACGGCGTCCAGTACCACTTCCTCAACGAGGGGTATGGAAGCTTCGAGGACGTCCTGGCCCGCTTCACCAGCAAGCGGCGCAACCAGATCCGCCGCGAGCGCCGCGCCACCGCCGAGCACGGCATCGACCTGCGCACCCTGCGCGGGGACACGCTCTCCTCGGTCGACCCGGCCGAGCTCTACCGCCTCTACGCGAGCACGGTGGACAAGTTCGTCTGGGGACGCCGCTACCTGACGCCGGAGTTCTTCGCCCGGGTGCTGGAGCGCCTCCGCCACCGGGTGGAGGTGGTCCAGGCCCTGCGCCAGGGCCAGCTGGTCGCCGGGGCGTTCAACGTGTGCGGGCCGGAGGCGCTCTACGGCCGCTACTGGGGGTGCTTCGAGGACGTTCCCTTCCTCCACTTCGACGTCTGCGTCTACCGCGGCATGGAGGAGACGGTGAGCCGGGGTCTCCGCCGCTTCGAGCCCGGCGCCGGCGGGGAGCACAAGCTGGTGCGGGGCTTCTTCCCGCGCATCACCTACAGCGCGCACTGGATCTTCCACGGTCCGCTGGACCGGGCGGTGCGGGACTACCTCGGCCACGAGCGAAGGGCCATCGCCCAGGGCCTGCCCGCCTGGCGGGCGGAGACGGGCTTCAAGAGCGCCCGCGAGGCCTCCCATGCCTGAGCGGACCCCGGCGCCGCTGGCCGTCCCGGAGGTCAAGACCCAGAGGCGGGTGAAGCGCCCCCAGCTCTACCGGGTGCTCTTCCACAACGACAACTACACCACCCGGGACTTCGTGGTCGCCGTGCTCCGGGACGTTTTCCACAAGTCGGAGTCGGATGCGGTGGCGATCATGCTCCACGTTCATCATCAAGGAATCGGCGTGGCGGGCGTATATACCCATGATGTGGCCAGGACGAAGATCGAGCTGGTGGAGAAGCTGGCGCGGGAAAGTGAGTTTCCGCTCCGCCTGACCATGGAACCGACCGAGACTTCCGAGGAGACTTGACCGCCGTGGCCACCCCCCTCATCGCCAAGGAGCTTCAGCTCAGCTTCAAGCAGGCACTCCAGGACGCGAAGGCGATGCGTCACGAGTACCTGACGCTGGAGCACCTGCTCCTGGCGCTGACCAAGGAGCCCAAGACCCAGAAGGTCCTCACCGCCTGCGGGGCCTCGGTGAAGCGGCTCCGCCAGCGCCTGGAGGCCTTCCTCCGGGACACCGTGGAGCGGCTCCCCGAGGGGGTGACCGCCGAGCCCCAGATGACCATCGGGATCGAGCGCGTGCTGCAGCGCGCGCAGATCCACGCCCTCTCCGCCGACCAGAAGGTGGTCGAGGGCGGCGACGTGCTGGTGGCCATGTTCCGCGAGGAGGAGAGCCACGCCCTCTACCTCCTCCAGCAGGAGGGCATCGCCCGGCTCGACCTGCTCAACTTCCTCTCCCACGGCATCACCAAGAACGGCGAGGCGGAGGAGGAGGCCGAGGCCCAGCCGGGCGGGCCGGAGGAGGAGGGGGCCCCGGTCCGCGACCCGCTCAAGTCCTTCGCCCTGAACCTCATGACCGAGGCCGCGGAGGGCCGCATAGACCCGCTCATCGGCCGCGAGCGAGAGCTGGAGAGGACGCTTCAAGTGCTCTGCCGGCGCCGGAAGAACAACCCCATCTACGTGGGCGACTCCGGCGTGGGCAAGACGGCCATCGCCGAGGGTCTGGCGCTGCGCATCCACGAGGGCAACGTCCCCGACGCGCTCAAGGACGCGGTCATCTACTCGCTGGACATGGGGGCGGTGCTGGCCGGCACCAAGTTCCGCGGGCAGTTCGAGGAGCGGCTCAAGGGGGTGCTCAAGGCGCTCCAGAAGCAGCCCAACGCCATCCTCTTCATCGACGAGATCCACACCATCGTCGGTGCCGGGGCGACCACCGGGGGAGGGAGCATCGAGGCCTCGAACATCCTCAAGCCGGTGCTGGCCGCCGGACGGCTGCGCTGCATCGGCAGCACCACCTACCAGGAGTACAAGGCCAGCTTCGAGCGCGATCGGGCGCTCGGCCGCCGTTTCCAGAAGATCGAGATCGGCGAGCCCTCCATCGAGGACAGCGTCCTCATCCTCCAGGGGCTCAAGTCCCGCTACGAGGAACACCACGCGGTGACCTACGAGGAGCCGGCCATCCGCGGGGCGGTGG
>Ga0187779_10000765_pt1 | contig 21103 bp, 16 predicted proteins | sample 1015_Q2_SP10_10__FD_132435 | JGI IMG/M metagenome (GOLD analysis project Ga0187779, IMG submission 132435) | Tropical peat soil microbial communities from peatlands in Department of Meta, Colombia - 1015_Q2_SP10_10_MG | ecosystem: Environmental > Terrestrial > Soil > Wetlands > Peat | place... | reverse complement strand
GCGCCGGCGCGCCCCGGAACGCGGGTCCTGGTGGAGGATCTGTTCCACGCCGTTCCGGCTCGGCGAAAGTTCCTCCGCCGCCCGGACATCGAGCTGCGCCATTGCCAGCAGGCGGTGCTGCGGCTCGCTCTGGCGCATCCCGCGGTGGGGTTCCGGCTCGAGCACGAGGGCCGCTCGCTGCTCGCCCTTCCGCCGAGCGGAGCCGACCTCGACGATCGGATCGCCGCCGCGCTGGGCCCCGACGTCCACCCGCACCTTCTGCCGGTGGACGCGCGGCGGCTCGGCCTGCGTGTGCACGGGGCGATCGCCTCGCCGGAGTATACCCAGGCCAGCGCTCGGAGCCTGTACACCTTCGTCAACGGGCGCTTCGTTCGCGACCGGACGCTCACCGCCGCTCTCCAGCGAGGGTTCCAGCCCTGGCTCCCCGCCGGACGGCAGCCGGTGGGGGTGCTCTTCCTCGAGCTCGATCCGGCGGCGGTCGACGTCAACGTCCATCCCCAGAAACTCGAGGTGCGCTTCCGCGATTCCGCCGGGGTCGCCGAGGCGATCCAGGACGCGGTGGGGCGTGCGCTGCGGGGAGCCCCCTGGCTGGAGGCGCGCGCGGCGACCGGTCCGGTCACGCCTGCCTATGCCCAGGCCGTGGAGCGCTTCCTGCGGCTGGCCCGTGATGCGGACCGCTTGCCGCTGGCGGCGCCGCCGCTCGGGACCCCCGGGCGCACCCCGGCGGCGGGCGAATCCTTGCCCGGGCGCTGGCAGGCTCCCGCCCCGGGCTTCTTCGCCGGCCTGCGGAGGCTCGGCCTCCTCGGGCAGCGAGCGCTGGTCTGCGAGGGTCCAGGGAGCTCGCTGGTCGTCCTCGACCTCCACGCCGCCCGCGAGCGCGTCTGCCTCGAGCGGCTCCTGCCGGGCGGACCGGGCGCCGGAGATCAGCTCGAGTTCTCCGGGCCGCCTGCCAGCGTCACTGCGTCCGAGCTCCGGCTCCTGGCAGGACGTAGGGAGACGTTGTCCCAGCTCGGGCTCGCCTTCGAGGACTTCGGCGCATCGGCCATTCGCTGGACGGCGCGCCCTCCGGCCCTGGCCGGGGTGCCCGGCGACGGTCTGCTGCGGGCCGTGCTCGACACCGACGAGGCCGGTCTGGAGCCGCTCCGCGCCTCCCTTGCCTGCGCCGCGGCGGCGCTCGCTTCGGGCGGCCCATCCGAGGAGGCGGTCCAGCGCCTCCTCCGCGAGCTGGACGCGTGCGACCTCGCTCGGCCCTGCCGCCATGGCGCGGTGGTCGTTCTGGAGATGCCGCTCTTCGACCTCGTGGCCCCGCTTCCAGGTTGACGCTAGGGTGTCGGCCCCGGATGGCGGAACTGGAGAAGGAGCTGGCGGACATCCGCCGCGAGGTCATCGAGAGCCGCAACCTCGTCATCCGCACGGACAACCAGCTGAAGACGCTGCACGCCGAGGTGAAGGGCGTCGGGCGCCGGCTGGAGGAGGCACAGCGGCGGCAGAGATTGGCCTCCGCGGTGGCGTACGGCATCTTCGCGCTGCTCGCCGTGGGCGCCGGCCTGGCCGTCTCCTCCGTCCGCGCGGCGCTGGCGGCCCACGAGCAGGAGCGCCTCTCCCGGGAGCTGGGCGAGGCCCGGGCCGCGCTCGACCTCTGGAAGTCGCGAGCCGCCGCCGGGGAGGTGGCCAGCGAGGAAGCAGCCCGGGCCACCGAGCTCCTCGACGCCGGGACGGCGGCCGACCGGAGGAGTGCCATCTCCGCCCTGGCTCGCATCGACCAGGGCCGGCTCTCTCCGCTGGAGCGCAGCGCGATCCAGGAGCTCCTCGCGCGCGCACGTCGCGAGGCAGGGGTGGAGGCCATCGACCACGCCCTCAAGGCGAGCCGGCGGGGAGAACCCGGGGCGGCGGTGGACGAGCTGTCCGCCTTCCTCGCCCTCGACCCGCCGGATCCGGAGGCCCTCGAGGCCAGCTTCCTCCTCGGCGCGGCGCTGGCGCGGACCGGACGGCCGGCCGAGGCCATCCCTCTCTTGACCCGGGTGGTGGAGCGGGAGCGCCGCGTCCGGACCCGGGAGGAGGCCCTCGCCCTCCTCGCGCTGGCCTACGAGCAGACCGGCCGACCGGAGCGCGCCGTGGAGATCGCCCGGGCGGCGCTGGAGGCGTCGCCGGCGAGCCCCTGGGCTCCGTCCTTCCGAGCGCGGCTGACCGCCGCGCGGCGCCTGCCGGCGGCCGACGCCGGTTCTCCTCCCTCGGGCGATGCCGGAGCGTCGCGCTGACCGGCGGCGGCCGGGGCGGACAACCCTTGCCACGCCCGTGCGGCGAGCCTAAGAGCCGGGCGCACCGTGGCCAAGAGAGCCTCCCGGGCGAACGCGCGGTACCGGCCGTTCAGGACGGTGGCGCTGGGCGCTTATCTCCTGGTCGTGGTCGTCTTCTCCTGCCTGGTCATCTGGAGCGTCGTGCGCTCGGTGCGGGAGATGACGCCCCGCCGGCCGCTCGACGTCTCCGAGCGGCTCGGGGTCGAGGACTGTGCTGCCCGTGCGCTCGACCTCTACGAGGAGCTGGAGGCTCGCCGGCAGGGCCTCTCGGCGGTGAGGCCGGCCGCCGAGGCTTCGGTCCAGTGGACCGGATTCCGGGTGAGCTGGCTCAACCGGCTCCGCCAGGCGGAGGCGAGCTGCGAGGTGGATCGGCGCGGGCGCGAGGACGTGGCGCGCGTCTTCCGCCGGCTGGAGAGCCTGGAGGACCTCTACACCACCTCGGCCGTCCAGTATTCGGGGGAGATGGGCCCGGCGGTCGACGGCTTCCGGCGGGCGCTGGGCCGCATTCGCGACGGGGGCTGACCCGCCGCACCTAGGGGCAGGGCCCGCCGGTGACGGTCACCTCCCAGGCGTTGGTCACGGCGAAGGTCGGGTCGGTGCGCGTCCCGCCGTCCGGGAGCTGCACGGTGCGGGGCAGCGGCACGCGGTTGATGAGCGGCCCGTCGGCGACCACCACCTCCACCAGGTGCGTTCCCGGCGAGGTGAGCGGACCCGGGACGGAGAAGCTGACCGTGTAGCTCGCCTCCTCGGTGCGCAGCGGCTCCCCGCTCGGCGCCAGCGTGCCCTGCGTCACCGGGCCCGGATTCACGTTCGCATCGACGTAGTAGTCGTAGAAGATGACGTCGTTCACGTCCGGATCCTCCACCGGAGCGGCGAAGACGAGCTCCGGGCACCCGGGCCCCCCGTCCACCTGGAAGATGCTCGTCGGCGGCTGGAGGCCGCTCTGCACGATGCGCGGCGGCTGGTTGAGCGGCGGGGGGATGTCCGGGAGGATGGTGTCCGTCTGGGGAAGCAGGCAGGCGGAGCCGTGGAGCGCGCCTGCCAGGGCCAGCCCGGCCGCCGCTCGCCTCATGGCGACTCCTCCCCGGCAGGCTCGTTGCCCTCGGGTGGACGGCTCCGCTCCGCTTCGCGCTTCTCCAGAAAGCGGAACACCGTCCGCGGGTCCACGCCCAGGTCCCGGGCGGCCCGCGTCCGGTTCCCGCCGTTGCGGGCCAGGACCTGCTCGATGTAGCGGCGCTGGAAGTCCTCCCTGGCCTCGGCCAGGGTCATCACCGGCGCGCCGTCGGCGTCGGGGAGCTCCAGGTCCGCGGGAGCCAGGAGCGCGCGCTCGGCGAGCACCACCGCGCGCTGGATGCGGTTCCGGAGCTCGCGAACGTTGCCCGGCCAGGCATGCTTCCGCAGGGCGGCCTGCGCCCGGGGGCCGAATCCGCGCGCCCGGCTCCGGTGCTCGCCGGCGAAAAGGCCGAGGAAGTAGCGCGCCAGGACGAGGACATCGTCCCCCCGGTCCCGCAGCGGCGGGAGCCGGATGCGCAGGGCATGGAGGCGGTAGTAGAGATCCTCGCGGAACCGTCCGCCGCGGACCTCGTCCTCGAGCACCCGGTGGGTGGCGGCCACCACGCGGATGTCGACCGGCTCCGGCCGCGTCTCGCCCACCCGGGTGACCACGCCCTCGTCGAGCGCGCGGAGCAGCTTGACCTGGAGCCCGGGGGTCATCTCTGCCACCTCGTCGAGGAAGAGAGTTCCCCCCGAGGCGGCCTGGAACCGGCCGGGCCGGCTCGCCACCGCGCCGGTGAAGGCCCCGCGCGCGTGCCCGAACAGCTCGCTCTCGAGCAGCGTCTCGGGCATCGCTCCGCAGTTCAGGGCGATGAACGACCCGCCGGCCCGCGGGCTCCGGCGGTGGATCTCCCGGGCGATGAGCTCCTTGCCGGTCCCGGTCTCTCCCTCGAGGAGCACGGTGATGCCGGTGGGCGCCACCTTGTCCACCTGGCGGTAGACGTCCCGCATCCCCTCGCACGCCCCGAGGAGCTCGCCGTAGCGGTCCTGTGCCAGGCGGTCCCGCAGCTCGCGCACGTCGGTGCGCAGCTCGTCGAGGAGGAGCGCGTTCTGGAGCAAGAGCCCGGCCTGGGCGGCAAAGATGGTGGTCAGCTCCACCGCGCCGCGGTCGAACCCTCCCCGGAAGCGGTCGGTACCCAGGTAGAGGAGGCCGAGCGGCGGAGGACGCTCGCCGAGCGGGACGCAGAGCACGCTCGAGAGCTGGAGGTTGACCACCGAGGCGCTGGCGGAGAACTCCGGGTCGGCCAGGGCGTTCTCGACCAGGAGCGGCTGGCAGGTGGCCAGGACCTTTCCCAGGATGGTGTCCGAAAGCCGATGCCGAGCATCGGGGAGCGTCTGCCGCGACACGTTGCGCGCCGCCCGGACATGAAGGCCGGACTCTTGGTTCACCAGCAGGACGGCGCGGTCGGCGCCGGTGAGGGCGACCGCCTCGTCGAGCAGGGCCTCGAGCAGCGCATCGACGTCGCGCGAGCGGAGCAGGTGGGCGCTGAAGGCGATGAGCCGCCGCAGGACGTCCGGAGCGTCGGCACGATTCGCGGGCGCGGGGGCCGCCTCCGGGGCGGAGGATGTCGAGAAGATGAGCTCGGTGGCGCCGACCCGGAGCCGGGTCCCCTCGGCGAGTAGGTGACCTTCCCGTCGCTCGCCCTCCACCAGGAATGGGGCGTCGACCGCGCCGACCCGCCACCCCTCCTCGTGCTGGAGCACGGTCAGGGCGTGCTCCGGAGCGCTCGGGTCCTCCAGCCGCAGGTCGTTGTCCGGATGGCGGCCGATGCTGGTCACCCGCTTGACCAGGCGAAGCACGCGGTGCGAGCCCCCGGGATCGACGACGAGCAGGTGGGGCACGGTCTCCTGGCTCCCGGCCTCAGAACCGCAACCCGACGCCGAGCCCCACGCTTCCCCGCGGGGCGGGCGTGAGCTCCACCCGCGGCCCTCCCGCGGCCGGGAGCGAGGACGAGGGCGGAGAGGGCCGGGGCGAGGCCGAAGGCAGCGTCTCGACCCGCGTGGTCACCACCTCTCCCTGGTAGTTGAGGAGCGCGTCGATGACCCCGGCGGCGTACACGGCGTAGAAGGCGATGCCGGTGGTCACCTTCATCGTCCGCCAGGTCTGGGCCTCGCCGGCGCTGGAGGCGGGGATCCCGGTCTGCACCAGGACGTCGGGGCCTCCCGGGTACCGGTCGTCCAGGGGCACGGTGCGGGTGGTGATGAACGAGCCGTAGACGAAGTAGCTGACGATGCTGGCCACGGCGAGGACCCCCTCGGCCACGGCGAATCCCACCCCCGGGCCGGTACGCCCTTCCTGGAACTGGCCCGCGCCGAAGGGGACGAAGTTGACCAGTACGCTCTGCTTCTCGACGGTGCGCACCGTCACCTGGCGAGACATCTCCTCCAGCTGGCGCCGCTCGGCCTCGGCCTCACGGGACAGGGCGGCGCGCTCCTCGGCGGCCCTCTTGGCAGACGCCTCTCGTTGACGTCGTTGCTCGCGCAAGAACTCGAGCTCGGCGGCCATGGCCGCGCGCTGCTTCTCCACGAAGGCCACCGCCGGCGGCGGGACGGCGAACGGGTCGAGGCTGAAGTCGGGGTCGAGGCGCAGGAGCGCGGCGACGTGGCGCTCCGCCTCCTCCATCCGGTGAAGGTTGAAGGCCGACAGGCCGGCCAGCATCTGGAGCTCGATGAGCGCCGCCTCGTCGAGCCCTCCCCCGTCGATGCGCGCATTGGCCCGCTTCAGGACCTCGGAGTAGCGGCCGTACTCGTAGGCGGCGTGCAGGGCGGTCAGGTCCGCGCGCGTGGCGGCGTCCTGTGACGGCTGCGCCTCGTCCGCGGCCGCAAGGCCGATGACCAGGGCGCTGAGCAGGGCGAGGTTCACCGGGCGTCCAGCTTACCGGAGACGGTGGCGCGCTGACCGGGAAGAACCTCGGCCGTCCCGCGCACCTCCCGGAACCCGGGACGGGAGACGACATAGGGCACGCGATGGGCGAAGCGGGTGGGAGCCGCCGGGGAGGGGAGAACGAATGGCTCGGAGAGGGTCTGCTCCACGGTCCGTTCCTCCCCGGCCACCGTCACCCGTGCGTCGCTCGGCTGGAAGTCGAAGCTCAGGTAGCCGGTCTTGAGCCGCGCCGGGAGGGCGAAGGTGCGCGGCCCGCCCGGAGCGACCTCGAGCACGTGGTCGGCGGCGTCGCACCACTCGCAGGTGACCCAGACGGTGTGCCGGCCGGGCGCCAGAACGAGGGTGTGCGCGGCCAGCGCCTGGCGGCTTCGCGGGCCCTGGTCGACCTGGACGTATCCGTAGGGGCGAACGAGAAGCTCTACCGGGACGCCGGCGGCGGCCGCCCGCCGTTCGGAGGCCGCGGGCGGAGGCGGCGGCAGGGGCTCCACGCTGGGGCGCAGCGGGAGTTCGGGCGGCGCGGGTGCGCCCACGCTGGCCGGGCGGGTCAAGCTGGCCGTCGCCGCGTCGTGCCTCGTCCGACCTGCCCGGAGGGCGCGCACCCCGGCCCAGGTGGCGAGCAGCGCCATGGCGAGCAGGCCAGCCGCGCCGAGCCCGCGCCGGCGAAGGCGGCGGCGGCGCTCGACACGGTGGGCACGCTCGAGGATGGACAGGGCCGCGGGATCGCCGGGGCGAAGGCCGAGCAGCTGGTCGACGCAGCGGAGGGCGAGCGCCGGACGGCCGGCGTTCAGCGCCGACTCCGCCTCGGCGCCGAGACGGTGGGCGAGCTTCTCCACCAGTCGCTCCCGCGCCGGACCCGGATCGGCGTGGAACAGGGCCAGCTCGCCCGCCGGGTCATCGAGCCCTTCATCGGCCAGGGCCTGGCCGAGGGCCGCCTCGAGGGCTTCCGCGGTCGGATAGCGATCGGCAGGGTCCCGGACCAGGCAGCGGTCGAGGATCTCCGCCAGGGCATCGGAAATCCCGGGAGTTCGCTCTCGCGGATCGGCGCGCTGGCCATCGAGGATGCGCTTCAGGGTGGCGGCCGTGGTCGGGGCGGCGAACGGGAGCTCACCCGTCCAGAGCCAGAAGAGAAGGGTTCCCAGGGCGAAGACGTCCGCCTCGGGGCCAGCGGTCTCCCCCTCGATGACCTCGGGCGCCATGTAGGCGGGCGAACCCACCAGCGCCCCGGTCTGCGTCATCCGCTCCGCCGGATCGAGCACCCGCGCGATGCCGAAGTCCATCAGCTTGAGGACGCCGTCCTCGCGCAGCATGACGTTCTCCGGCTTCAGATCGCGGTGCACCACGCCCGCGTGGTGGGCATGGGCGAGGGCCGAGGCCAGGGCATGGATCGCCGCCGCGCCGAGCTCGGGCGGCCAGAAGCGCTCGCGCTCGGCGAAGGACCGGAGGGTGGTCCCCCGGACCAGCTCGGTGACCAGGTACGCCTCGGGAAGCCCCGGCGAGGCGACGTCGAACACCTCCAGGATGTTGGCGTGCTTCAGACGCGCCACGGCGCGCGCCTCCCGCTCCAGGCGGCGCCGGGCGTCGGGCTGCAGGGCGAGGTGGGGGTGGAGGATCTTCACCGCCACCTCGCGCTGGAGCGCCGTGTCCAGCCCCCGATAGACGACGCTCATCCCCCCCGTCCCGAGGAGCTCGAGGAGCCGGTAGCGGCCGAGCTGTCGCCCGGCGAGGCTCGTGCCGCCCTGCGCTTCGGGGGAACCCATCCTGGCCCTGGGCCTCTCCAGCCGGGGAGGACACGGGTTCACTCGCGGTCCGCCCGGGGGCGGCGCAGTCTAGACGCGGCTGTCGCGGAGCGGCAACGGTCACCCTGACAGGAATGTCAGACTGCCGTCAGGCGCGGACCTCGGGTGCCGGAGCGACCTCGGGCTTGGTCAGATCGGCCGGGGTCTGGAAGGGGTTGGTCTCCAGGGCATTGACCAGGACCTCGTCCATCCGGCTGACGAAGACGAACTCGATGTCCTTCTTGGCCTGCTCCGGAACGTCCTGGAGGTCCTTGCGCACGCGCTCGGGCAGGATGACCCGGCGGATCCCGGCCCGGTGGGCGGCGAGGACCTTCTCCTTGATGCCGCCCACGGGCAGCACCAGCCCGCGCAGGGTCGCCTCGCCGGTCATGGCCGTGTCGCCCCGGACGCGGATCCCGGTGAGGAGCGAGGTGAGCGCGGTGAGGATGGTCACCCCCGCCGACGGACCATCCTTGGGGATGGCACCGGCCGGGAAGTGGAGGTGAATGTCCATCTTCTCGAGGAAGTTCGGGTTGATCCCCAGCACGTCGGCCTTGCTCCGCAGGTAGCTGAGCGCCGCCTGCGCCGACTCCTTCATCACGTCCCCGAGCTGTCCGGTGAGGGTCAGTCCACCCTTGCCGGCCATCTTGGTAGCCTCGATGAAGAGCAGGTCGCCACCGACGGCGGTCCAGGCCAGACCGGTGGCCACGCCGGGGACCTCGGTGCGCTCGGCGACCTCGGAGTAGAAGGCCTCCGGCCCGAGCACCTCCTTCACCCGGTCTGGAGTGATGGTCTGCTTGTCGGTCTTTCCCGCCGCCACCTCCACCGCCACCGCCCGGCAGATGTCGGCGATGCGGCGCTCGAGGCTGCGCACTCCCGCCTCGCGGGTGTAGCTGGTGATCAGGGTGAGCAACGCCTCGTCGCCGATCTCGATGTGGTCGGCCGAGAGCCCGTGCTCCTTGAGCTGCTTGGGGACGAGGTGGAGCCGGGCGATCTTCTGCTTCTCCTCGAAGGTGTAGCCGGCCAGCTCGATGATCTCCATGCGGTCGCGGAGCGGCCCGGGGATGGGATCGAGCTGGTTGGCGGTGGCGATGAACAGCACCCGGGAGAGGTCGAACGGAACGTCGAGGTAGTGGTCGGAGAAGCTGTTGTTCTGCTCCGGGTCGAGCACCTCGAGCAGGGCGGCCGAGGGGTCGCCCCGGAAGTCGGCCCCCAGCTTGTCGATCTCGTCGAGCATCATGACCGGATTCTTGGTCCCGGCCTTCTTCATGCTCTGGATGAACCGGCCGGGGAGGGCGCCGACGTAAGTCCGCCGGTGGCCGCGGATCTCCGCCTCGTCCCGCACCCCGCCCAGGGAGAGCCGGACGAACTTGCGGCCCACCGAGCGGGCGATGGACTGACCGAGCGAGGTCTTGCCCACGCCCGGGGGGCCGACCAGACAGAGGATGGGGCCCTTCATGTCGTTCTTCAGCTTGCGCACCGCCAGGTACTCGAGGATGCGCTTCTTCACCTTCTGGATGCCGTAGTGGTCGGCGTCCAGGGTGGAGCGGGCGTTCTCGATGTCCAGGTTGTCCTCGCTCTGCTTCGACCAGGGGAGGTCGGCGATCCAGTCGAGGTAGGTCCGGGCGACGGTGTACTCGCTCGAGGCGGCGGGAATGGTCTTCAGGCGGTTGAGCTCCTTGGTGGCCACCTTTTCCACGTCGGGAGGGAGGCCGGCCTTCTTCAGCCGTTCCTGAAGCTCGTCGAGCTCCTCCTCCTCCTCGCCCATCTCCCCGAGCTCTTCCTTGATCGCCTTGAGCTGCTGGCGGAGGTAGTACTCGCGCTGGGTCTTCGACATCTCGCCCTTGACCGCGGAGTCGATCTTGTTGGTGAGCTTGAGGACCTCCCGCTTGCGATTGAGGAGCTCGAGGACGAGCTTCATGCGGGCCTTGAGGTCCACCGTCTCCAGGACCGCCTGCTTCTCCTCGATGGGCACGTCGACGTTGGCCGCGATGAGGTCGGCCAGGTGGCCGGGGTGGGCGATGGAGTCGACCAGCTCGGTGGCCGCCGTGGGCAGCTCGGGCATCAGCTCGATCACCTCGCGGGCGAGCTTCTTGAGGTTGATGGTGAGCGCCTCGACCTCGATGCTCTCCGCCGAGGTCCGGTCCTCGACCGCCTCGATGCGGGCCTTGAGGTAGGGCGATTCCTGGACCAGCTCGACCACCCGGAACCGCGCCTGGCCCTGGACGACGAGCGAGTAGTTGTCCTCTCCCATCTTGAGGAGCTTGACGATGCGGGCCACGGTGCCCATGGCGTAGAGGTCGTTGGCGCCGGGATCCTCCTCCTCGGCGCGCCGCTGGGTGACCACGCCGATGACCTGGTCGTCGCGGACGGCATCCTTGATGAGGGCGATGGTCTTCTGCCGGCCCACGGCCAGGGGAAGCACGCCCCCGGGGAAGAAGACCGAGTTGCGCAGGGGGAGGATGGGCAGGACCTGGGGGATGTCCGCCGGGTTCATGGTCGCCTGGCTGGCGCCGATGCTGGGCAGCACGGCGGCCGACTGGCCGCCCTTCTTCTTCTCGTCCGACATGAATCTCGACTCCGTTCTCTCAGGACGCCCCCGGGGGGCCTCCAGCGCACCTTTCACGCCCAACGGTTACCGGTCCACTCCGAGGGTAGCAATCAAAAGTCAGGAGGAGAAACGCTGCCCGCCCGGGACGACACCACGCTTTTCGAGCTAAGACACTTTTTGGCCGAGTCAAGGGGCCGGACGGCTCCCCTGGGTGCCAGGAGCCATGTCTCATGCGCGGGGCGGAGGTCTGGGCGCTGTCGATGACGCTGGGTGCCCTGGCCGGATGCAGCTGTGAATCGCCCACCAACGCCGCCGGCTCCAAGGTGCCGGCGAGCTGCCAGACCGAGGCCCCCCTCGTCCGCCCGGTGACCACGGACATCCTCTTCGTGGTCGATGACAGCAACTCCATGTCCGAGGAGCAGGCGGGCGTGGCGGCGGAGCTGCCGGCCTTCGTCGAGGAGCTGAGCCGGGGCGGCGGTGTGACCCAGGACTTCCGGGTCGGGGTGACCACCACCTCGGTGTACGAGGCCTCGGAGGCCTCCGGCCGACTGACGCTGCGCCTCTTCTCCGAGGGCGGATGGCTGAAGCTCATCCCGCTCCTCGACGGCGGGACGAGCGGCGACCGCTTCCTGCCCAGCACCGCGCCGGATCTGGTTCCGCGCTTCAGCCAGCTCATCGCTTCGCTGGGCATCGATGGGAGCGGCCAGGAGACGCCCTTCGAGGCGGCGCGCATCGCGCTCACCGGGCAGGACTTCAACAGCCTGCTCCCCGACGGAGGCAACCCCAACCTGGGCTTCCTCCGCGACGGGGCTCGCCTCCTGGTGGTGGTGGTCAGCGACGAGGACGATTGCAGCGAGCGCGTCCGGCCCCCGGTGGTGCGATTCAACGACGTCGACGGGCAGGACTTCTGCACCGTGCACGAGGATCTGCTCACCCCGGTGGGTGATTACTACACTCTCTTCCAGAGCCTGTCGGACGGCACCGGTCGCCAGCGCGAGGTGGTGTGGGCGGCCATCGCGCCGGTGGCCCGGACGGACAAGGTGGCGCAGGGCGTGGAGGGAACGCTCGGGGACGGGGGCACGGTCATCCAGAACGTGGATTGCCCGACCAGCGCCGGCCCGGGCTACCGCCACCGGGCGATGGCCACCCAGTTCGACCCCTCGGCGCAGAATCTCTCCTCCATCTGCGCGGCCTCCTACCACCAGGCGCTGGTGGACATCGCGGCCGTGGCCGGAGCCAGCCAGACGCTGGAGCTCGACGACAACGTCCCTGACCCCGCCCTGCTGCAGATCAGCATCACCCGGGCCGACGGCAGCGTCGACGTGTGCACGGTGGCCAATGGCGGCATCACCTACGAGGCGGGCGTGGACGGCGGCAGCCCGAGGGTGCATTTCCACGGGACGTGTCTGCGGCGCACCTCGGATACCCGGGTGACGGTGCGCCTCTTCTGCGCCGGCTGAGAGGACCCCCCGGGGAGGGGCTTGCGCGTCGGGGCGCCCGGAGATACTGAACGCAGGTACAGGTCATGGATGGGGCGCAGGTCAATGTCCAGACGGTGGAGCGCCTGCGCGCGCGCATCGAGGCTCTGCGGGCGGCTCCGCGGACCCATCTCGCCGTGCTGCGCACCGGGGTCCGGGAGGTGGACGCGCTCCTGCCCGGCGGCGGATTTCCGCTCGGGGAAGTGGTGGAGCTGTGGGGCAGCCCGGCCTCGGGGCGGACGCGCCTGGCCCTCCGGGCGGTGGCCGAGGCGCACCGTGCGCTCCGGCTGGCGGCCTACGTGGACGGCCCGGGGGAGCTCTACCCGCCGGCCCTCCCCGCGCTGGGCGTGGACGTCGGGCGGCTCTTCTGGGTGCGCCCGGGCCGCTCCGGGAGGGGAGGCTGGGCAGCCCTTCAAATCCTGAGGAGCGGGGTCTTCGCCTGTGTGGTCCTGGACCTCACCTGCGCCGAGCGCCTTCCCCCGGGGGCGGTGAAGCGCCTCCACGATGCCGCGGCACGCGCCGGCGGGCTCCTCCTGCTCCTCACCCCGGAGGAGGCGCCCGGAGAGGGGACCCTCCGGCTGCGGACCACGGCCGGGGCTCGGGGCCTGCACGTGGAGGTGGTGCGGAGCCGCCAGGGAGTGATGGCCCGTGTGGCGGACGTCCCCTGGGGAGCGCTCGGGCGGTGGGGAGCGCCCACCCGGACGCCCCGTGCCCTCGAATTCACCCCAGGGGCCGAGCCCCTTCCCGCCCCGCTCCCACCCCCGTTCCGGCGCCCTCGTGCCTCCGACGTGCGGAACGGGCTGTGCGGCATCCAGGGACAGCGACCGGGGCGAGACCTGGCGCTGCCGGCGCTGGACGCTCCGCCCGGGTCCGGCCGGTGACCAGTCCATGCGAGTCGCCTACCTGCATCTCCCGCGCTTCCCGGTTCAGCGCCGCACGACAGGGGCTGGGCCCGCGGCTTCAAGACCCGGTTCGCCGCTGGTGCTGGTCCAGGCCGTGCGCGGCGTCCAGCGAGTGGCCTTCGCCTCGGTGCAGGCCTCGGCCGGAGGAATCCGGACGGGGATGACGCTCCCCGCGGCCCGTGCCCTGGTACCCACCCTCCGCGACCTTCCCTTCGACCCGGTCGAGGAGGACCGGGCGCTGGCCTCGGTGGCCGAGAGCCTGCTCGCGCTCTCCCCGGCGTACATGCCCTCGCTGCCCGATGGCCTGTGGCTCGATGCCTCGGCCGCTCCGCTCTTCGGAGGCGAGGAGGAGCTCGCCAGGCGAGCGCTCGCGCTCCTGCACCGGCTGGGCCTGAGTGCGCGCAGCGCGGTGGCCTCCGAGCTCTTCACCGCCCGGGCGCTGGCCCGCTTCGGCGAGACCCGGGTTGCGGTGATCCCGGGCGGGGAGTCCGCCCGGGCGCTCGCTCCGCTGCCGCTCCAGGCGCTGGAGGGAGTCGAGGAGCGCGTGCATGCCTCCCTGGCGGCCTTCGGGCTCCTCACCCTCGGAGAGGTGGCGCGTCTCGTCCCCTCCCAGGTGAGAGCACGGCTGGGTGGCCAGGGCCTCCGGGCCATCACCCTGGCCCGCGGTGAGGACGAGGCGTGCCTTCTCCCCGCCCGGGTACCGGAGCTGGTCGAGGAGGTTCGCCTGCTCGATTCCCCGGCGGAGACCCTCGAGCCGCTCCTCTTCGTCCTCAAGGGAATGGTGGATGCGCTCTGCGCCCGGCAGCGTGCACGATCCAGGGCGGCGCTCCGGCTGATGCTCACCCTCGTCCTCGAGCCGGCCGGCCCCTTCAAGGTCCCGCTCGTCCTCGCCCGGCCGAGCAACGAGCCCCGGCTCTTGCTCGATCTTCTCCGGCACCAGCTGGAGGACCTCCGGTTGCCGGCGCCGGTGGCCTCGGTGGTGCTCACCGTGGATGCGTCGTGCGAGGACCACGGGCAGCAGCGTGTCCTCGGCGCACTGCCCGAGGGCGATGCCGGCCTGGAGAGCGTGCTCGCCCGGTTGGCCACGGCCTTCGGTCCGGAGGCGCTCTCCTCTCCCCGGGCTCTCGAGGACCATCGCCCCGAGGCAGCCCGGGCGCGGGCGCCCTTCCGGCCGCCCGCCGCCGAGCCGGGGCTGCTGGCCCAGGCACGCCGGCAATCGCCTGCGCCGCAGCCTGCCGACGCGCTCTCCGCCGAGCGCCCGGTCCGCCTCCTCGCCGAGCCGTCCCCCCTCCCGGTCGACCTCGGCCCCGCCGGGGAGCTGCAGGGGGCACGCCTGCTTGGACGTCGCCACGCCGTCCTCGGCCTCGACGGCCCGGAACGGATCTCCGGCCAGTGGTGGGCTGCTGCCCCCTTCGCCCGTGACTACTACCGCGTGCATTTCGAGGGGCTCGGTCCGGCCTGGATCTTCCGCGATGGCGGCGACGGCCGCTTCTACCTTCACGGCTTCTTCGACTGAGGGCGAACCCCTCCTCCGGGGGGTGGCATCGGCCTCCCCGGCGGCTTATCCCCCAGGGCGGCTCCCATGACTCCGCCTCCACCCGCGGGACCCCGCGTGCTCCTCGTCTCGTCCGACCCGCTGGTGCGTGCCGGGCTGCGGGGGCTCCTCGCCGCCAGTGGGTGGGAGGTGGCCGCCGAGGCGTCCTCCCTGGCCGCGGCCCGCTCGGCCGCCCGCGAGACGAGCGCCGACGCCACGCTCTGGGACGCCGGGCACGGGGAGCCGCCCGACGCGCCCGAGCCGGGCGCTCCTCCTGTGGTGGCGCTCGTCGAGGATGAGCGTGCCGCCCGGGCGGCCCTGGCCGTGGGGCTGGCCGGTGCCGTGCGCCGCGGCTCCGACGCGAGCACGCTCACCGCCGCGCTCCACGCCGCCGCGCAGGGCCTGGTCGTCTTCGAGCCGGGGTTCGTCCATCTGCGTCCTGCGCCGGAGGTCCGGCGCGAGGCGCGCCCCACGGAGTACACCCGCCGCGAGCTGGAGGTGCTGGCGCTCCTCGCGGAGGGGCTGTCCAACCGGGCCATCGCCGACCGGCTGGGGATCAGCCGTCACACGGTGAAGTTCCACGTCAACGCGCTCTTGCAGAAGCTCGGCGTGGAGAGGCGCACCGAGGCCGTGGTCCGTGCCGCCCGGCTCGGCCTGGTCGTCCTCTGACCTGCCCGAAGGGCTAGCCGGCTCCACTGCCCATCCGGGCGATGTGCCCCGAGGCCGCCGCGAGTAACGCTCGCTTGCCATGAGCTCCTCGCCCGTGCCCGATTCCCTCGCCGCCTCGCTCTCCGGGTGCCTGGCCGACGTCACCGAGTCCGTCGGCCGCTCGGTGGTGTCGGTCACCGCCCGGCGCTGGCCGTCGAGCGCCGTGGTGCAGGGCCCCGATCTCGCTTTCACCGCCGCCCACTCTCTCGGCGGAGCGAGCCGCCTCGCTGTCCGGACTTCCCCGGAGGGCCCGGAGCTGGCCGCCGCGGTGGTCGGCCGCGATCCGGCGCTCGATGTGGCGCTGCTCCGCATCGAGGGCGCCCGGCTGGAGGTCCCGCGCTGGCGGCCGGCGGAAGGGCTCCGCCCGGGGAGCCTCGTCCTGGCGGTGGCGCGGCCGCGAGCCGCGCTGCGGGCTCGGCTCGGGCTCCTCGCCGGAGTCGGCCCGGCATTCCGTACGCCCTGGGGCGGCCGGGTGGAGGCTGGGCTCGACGTCGAGCTCTCTCCCCGGCCTGGGCTCGCTGGCGCCGCCGTGGCCGACGCCGAGGGACAGGTCGTGGGGCTGGTCGTCTCGGGCCTGGGGCGCACGCGCCGAATGGTGTTGCCCACCGGAACGCTGACCCGCGTGGCGGAGGAGCTCCTTGCCCACGGGCGGGTGCGGCGGGGCTACCTCGGGGTCGGCACCCAGAGGGTCCGCATCCCCGGCCCGCTTCAGGGCGCCGTGGGACACGACCAGGGCCTCCTGGTGGTGGCGGTGGAGCCCGGGAGCCCGGCCGACGCCGCCGGGCTGGCCTTCGGCGACGTCCTCGTGGAGCTGGGCGGTACCCCCACGTCCGACGTCGGGGATCTCCTCGGAACCCTGGCCGACGCGAAGGTGGGCGAGCCGCTGCTGGCCCGGGTGCTCCGGGCCGGGGCGCTCCACGAGCGCAGCGTGACGGTGGGGGTGCGGCCGTGAACGGGCTCGCCGCGCTGTCCGACGAGCTGGAGAGGCTCGTCGCCCGTGCCAGCCGGGCGGTGGTCGGGGTGGAGCAGGGCAGGGGCGCCGGCACCGGGGTGGTGCTCGCCCGGGATGGCTACCTCCTCACCAACCACCACGTGGTCGGCTCCGGGCGGGCGCTGCGCGTCCGGTTGCCGGATGGCGCAGCGGTCAAGGCCGAGCTGGTGGGCTCGGACCCGCCCACCGACCTGGCCGTGGCCCGCGTGCGCGCGCCTGGGCTGTCTCACCTCCCGCTGGCGGCGGGCGCGCGGGTGGGTGAGCTGGTGGTGGCCATCGGCAACCCGTTTCGCTTCGAGCGCTCGGTGAGCCTGGGCATCGTCAGCGCCACGGACCGCAGCCTTCCCGGGCGGGGCGGAGCGGTCTTCGAAGGACTGGTCCAGACGGACGCCGCCATCAACCCCGGCAACTCCGGGGGCCCGCTGGTGAACACGGCCGGAGAGGTGGTGGGCATCAACACCGCCGTCATCCCCTGGGCGCAGGGCATGGGCTTCGCCGTCTCCTCCCGCACCGCGACCTGGGTGACCAGCGTTCTCATCCAGCGGGGAGTCATCGAGCGACGTAGGCTCGGCGTCGCCGCGCGCTCCGAGGCCCTCGCCCCGGCCGTGTCGGAGGCCGTGGGGCAGGCGCGCGCGGTGCGCGTCCTCCAGGTCAGCCAGGCCTCGCCCGCCTCCGACGCCGGGATGCAGGAGGAGGACCTCGTGCTCGGTGTCCACGGCGAGCCGGTGGCCAACGTCGACGACATCCACCGGCTGATGGTGCTGCGCGGGACGGACGCCGTGCCGATCGCCGTATGGCGCAACGGCGAGCGCCTCCACCTCCTTGCCATGGCGGGGGCGCGCCGGGCCGCGTGACGCCGGTGTCGTCCCCCCCCGGGGTGGCGCCAACCCCAGGTGGGTGGCCACGACCGCCGGACAGCAGGGCGAATCCCCCTTGATTTCAGCGGCTTCTGGCTGGCCTGAGCGTTGCTCTCAACCCTGGGGCGTGAAGCCCGAGGCATCGGAGTGGCAGGTCGAGGTCACCGAGCGGCGCCGGGGCATGCTGGCGGTCGCGGTGGCACTGACCTGCTTCCTGCCCGCCGACGCCTACGTGGTGGGGCGGGCGGACCCGGTCCTGGTCGCCGTCCGGCTCGGGTGGGCGCTGTTGGTGCTGGCCGGGGCTGCCTTCACCCGCTGGGCAGGGCCGGCGCGCACCGGTCTCCTGGATCTGGTCCTGTCGGTCGGCTCGGCCCTCTTCATGACCGCCCTCGTCCAACTCACCGGGGGGGCGCAGAGCCTCTACCTCCCCTGGCTCCTGGTGATGCCGGTGGCGCTCATGCCCTTCGGGCTCCGGGAGCGCTGGACCACCGCCCTGGTGTGGGCCATCTGCACGGCCGCCGGCGTGGGCTTCCTCGCAAGCAGCGGGGCGCCGCTGCGAACGGTGCTGGTCTGGCTGGTTCTTTTCGGCGCCTCGGGTTTCGCCGCGCTCTACGGCACCGCGTTCCACGGGCGTTTGACGGCGGCGCTGAAGAGCCTGCGGGCCGCCCGCGAGGAGATGGCGCTCCGCCTCGCAGAGACGGAACGCATGCGAGGCCACGCCGAGCGGCTGGCGCTGGTGGGACAGCTCGCGGCCGGCGTGGCGCACGAGATCAACAACCCGCTCGCCTTCGTCAACGCGAACCTGGCCTTCGTGGGGGTGGAGGTGGAGCGTCTCCCCGAGCCCGGTCGCTCGGAGGTGACCCAGGCGCTCCACGAGGCGGAGCGCGGGGTGGAGCGCATCCAGAGCATCGTCCGTGACCTGAAGGTGTTCGCGCGCAAGGACCAGGAGGCGCCCGAGCTCTGCTACCTGGGCGACATCGTCTCCGATGCCGTGCTGCTGGCACGGGCCAGCGCCCTGGTCCCCCTCCAGTGCACCATCGCTCGCGGTCTCCCGCCGGTGCGCGCCGTGGCACGCCACCTGGGACAGGTGCTGCTCAACCTCCTGGTCAATGCCGCGGATGCGCTCGAGGAGCTCCCGCCCGGCGGCGAGCGCAGCGTGCGTCTCGAGGTCTACGGCGACGGCGAAGAGGTGTGCATCCGCGTGGACGACTCCGGGCCCGGGCTTCGCCCCGAGCTGCGCGACCGCGTCTTCGAACCCTTCTTCACCACCAAGCCGGTGGGGAAGGGGACCGGCCTGGGCCTCGCCCTCTCGCGCGAGTACGTGGAGCGCTACGGCGGCCGCATCCTGGCGGACAACGGGCCGCAGGGCGGAGCCCGCTTCACCATCCGCCTCCCGGCGGTGACGGGTGCTCCCCCGGCCGACTCGCCGTGGGAAAGGGAGCCGCTCGGCGATCCGGACCTGACGCCCGTCCCGCGGAAACGCTCCGCAGCCCATCCTTCGGCCTAGACTGGTGCAACTCGTGGTCGGTGGAGGGGTGCAATGCGCGCTAGGCTCAGCTGCGGGACTGTCCTCGGGTGGCTGCTCACGTCGGCCTCGACCTCGAGCGCCGCGCCACCGCCGGATCCTCGCCCGGCGTTGCTCTCGCGGGCCTCCGGGGAGACCCCGCTGTCCCAGGACCTGGCGGAGCTCTGTGACCGCATCGGCGGGCGTCCGACCGGGTCGCCGGCCCTCGCCCGCGCCGTGGCCTGGGCGGAGGGGCGATTCCGGGCGATGGGGCTCACCCGGGTGACGCGGGAGTCTTACTCACTCCCGGGCGTCTGGCTCCCGGGGCCGGCGGAGGTGCGCTGCCTTGCGCCCGAGGCATTCGCCATCCGAGCCGCAGCGGCGCCCTTTTCCCCGCCGACGGAGGCTCCGCTCGAGGGACCTCTCCTCGACCTGGGACGTGGCGACCCGGAGGACTTCACCCGAGCCGGGCCGGCTGCCGCCGGCGCCATCGGGCTCGTCCACCAGCCGGAGATGAAGACCTTCGACCAGCTCTTCGAGGAGTACATGCGGACGAGCCCGCTCCTCGCGGCCGCACAGAAAGCAAGGCTCTCGGCCCTGCTGCTCGAATCCACGCGCCCCCGCGGTCTCCTCTACCGGCATCCGGTGGGCTTCGGATCGGCGGCCCCCGTCCCGGTCGCGGTCATCTCCCGCGAGTCGGCCGAGCGCCTCGGCCGGCTGGCGGGGCGAGGGCCGGTGCGGGTGGGGATGACGGTGGCCGGCACTCTCCCCGGCGCCGGCCGGTTCGAGAACGTGGTGGCGGAGATCCCCGGGCGGGAGTTGCCTCAGGAAGTGGTGGTGCTCGGCGCCCACCTCGACAGCTGGGACCTGGGCACCGGAGCCGAGGACAACGGCGTCAACGTGACCCTGGTGCTCGACGTGGCCCGGGCGTTCGTCGAGCTGAAGCTCCGGCCGCGGCGGACGGTGCGATTCGTCCTCTTCACCGGCGAGGAGCAGGGGATGTGGGGTTCGGCCGGCTACGTGGAGAAGCACCGTGCCGAGCTCGCCAACCACGTGGCGGTGGTCATCTTCGATGTCGGTTCGGGGAAGACCGGCGGATTCGCAGTGAGCGGCCGACCCGAGCTTCGCGCTCCTCTGGCCAGCGCGCTGTCGGTGGTGCCCGGGATGGGCGAGAACGCCCACACGCTCGACGGCTTCGACGGGACGGACAACTTCGACTTCCTGCTCGCCGGGATCCCGACGTTCGTCGCCGACCAGGATCCGGTGCCGTACCTGCCCGACTACCACGCCGAGTCGGACGTCTTCGAGCGCGTCAACCTCGTGGAGGCGAAGCGGAACGCCGGGCTGGCGGCAGTCCTGATCTGGGCGCTGGCCGAGGCGCCCGGTCGGCCGGGGAAACGGCAATCGCGGGCCGAGGTCGAAGCGCTGCTCAAGTCCACCGGCATGGACGGGCAGATGAAGGCATTCGGCCAGTGGGACGACTGGGTCGCCGGAAGACGAGGCTTTCCGCCCCGGTGACAGGGGACGGGAAGACCTCTGGCACCACCCCAGAGCCCGGGGCACGTCTGCCCGGGCAAACCGGGGAAAACCTCTGGCACCTTTGCGGCGCCCGGGCAAACCGGGGAAAAACCTCTGGCACCTTTGCGAGGCCTTTGCGACTGCACCTTTGCGACTGCGAGCGACGAGCACGCCCGCCGTCACCCGAGCCGGCTGCCTACGGCATCTTCCCGACGATCTTCTTGAACTCGTCGTAGGAGAACGCGCGAAGGGTCTCCGACCGGACGTTGCCCAGCGAGCCGAGCTTGAGCAGTGTCCCCATGGCGGCCTCGTCCGGCCCTTCGACGACGGCGACGAGGTCGTACCGCCCGAGGGTGTAGTGGACGCTTTTCACCGTGAGGCCCGCCTTCTCCGCCATGGTGCGGAAGGCGTTGTAGCGCTCGGGTGAGTCCTTGACGTTCTTGATGCCCTGATCGGTGAAGTTGAGGAGCGTGACGAAGGTTGCCATGGCCGGGTTCCTCCCTCGGGGCCCGTACAGTTCCAGGCGGTCTTCCAGCCAACGCGAGCCCTGGGGCGGAGAAGACCGCCATTCCCTGCCCGCGGGGCGAGGTGGGCACGCTAACAGGTTTCCAGGCATCCTGGGTCCGAGCAGACCTCGAGGGTCGGAGTTCGCTCGGCGTGCGGGGTCGAGGCCTTTCCGAGCGCTGGACAGGCTGAACGCGCGAGCAGTATGCCTGCTCGCCTGCCATGTACGCCGAGCTGGTCTGCCGCTCGAACTTCTCCTTCCTCCGGGGAGCTTCCCATCCGGAGGAGCTGGTCACCCGGGCCGACGAGCTGGGGCTGTCGGCCCTGGCGCTCACCGACCAGGACGGCTTCTACGGAGTGGCGAAGGCGCATCTCCAGGCACGCGCGCTGGGGCTGAAGCTCCTCGTCGGGACCCGCCTCACCCTCACCGACGGACCGGAGGTCGTGGCGCTGGTCCAGGATGCCTCCGGCTACGCCCACCTTTGCCAGCTCGTCTCCCAGGGACGCCTTTCCCATCCCAAGGGGGAGGCCGGGATCCCCTGGCGCT
>Ga0187779_10000764_pt1 | contig 21128 bp, 21 predicted proteins | sample 1015_Q2_SP10_10__FD_132435 | JGI IMG/M metagenome (GOLD analysis project Ga0187779, IMG submission 132435) | Tropical peat soil microbial communities from peatlands in Department of Meta, Colombia - 1015_Q2_SP10_10_MG | ecosystem: Environmental > Terrestrial > Soil > Wetlands > Peat | place... | reverse complement strand
TCTCACCGGTCTGAACCCTTCCTTGGCGTACCGCAATTCAGCGACTTCCATCACGTCCGCATTCTGTTCAAGGACCCAGTCCTGCCCGGTAAGCCCGCAGTCAAGGTGTCCGTCTTCAACATACCGTGCCATCTCCTGGGCTCTGATGAGCATCGACTCTATCTCTCCGTCGTCGAAGACGGGATAGTAGGAACGGGTCGAGACGCTTATGTGGTACCCGGCCTTCTTAAAGAGCCGTAGTGTTGATTCTTGGAGGCTTCCCTTCGGGAGCCCGAGCTTCAGGGTCTTCTTCTTGCCGTTCATGCCTTCATTACCTCCTCGGGCAGACCGATCCTCCCCAGCACCGCGGATGCCGCGGCTACGGCGGGATTGGAAAGATATACCTCGCTTTCCGGATGCCCCATCCTTCCGACAAAATTCCTGTTCGTTGTCCCGAGCGCCCTCTCCCCCTTCGCGAGTATCCCCATGTGCCCTCCGAGGCAAGGTCCGCACGTAGGGGTCGAAAAGACGGCCTCTGCCTCCACGAAAATATCCGCCAGTCCCTCTTTCATCGCATCCCGATAGATCTGCTGTGTTGCCGGAATGACGATTAAGCGGACATTCGGATTTACCTTATTCCCCCTGATCACCGCAGCGGCCTCTCTCAGGTCTTCAAGCCTGCCGTTCGTGCATGAGCCGATGACTACCTGATCTATCGTTATCCGCGAAAGCTCGGCTGCGGGTTTCGTGTTCGAAGGAAGATGCGGGCAGGCCACGGTGAGCGGTATCTTGGAGCAATCGTATTCTCTCGTTTCGACGTACCGGGCATCAGGCCCTGATGTATACATCGTGTAAGGCCTCCGTGCCCTTCCCTTCGCATAGGCCTCTGTCTCTGAGTCGGGCACAATGACGCCGCTCTTGCCCCCTGCCTCTATCGCCATATTACAGATCGTCAACCTTCCGGACATCGAAAGATTCCTTATCGCCTCGCCTTCGAATTCCATCGCCCTGTAGAGTGCACCGTCAACGCCGATGTCGCCTATCGTATGGAGTATCAGGTCCTTTCCGCCGACCCACTTATTGAGCTTGCCCCGGTAGATGAATTTCATCGACTCAGGGACCTTGAACCAGCATTCCCCCGTCGCCATGGCCGCTGCGACATCCGTCGAGCCGACCCCTGTGGCAAAGGCGCCGAGTGCACCGTACGTGCAGGTGTGGCTGTCTGCGCCGATGATGAGATCGCCGGGAACCACGAGGCCCTGTTCGGGCAGGAGTGCATGCTCGACGCCCATCCTCCCCACCTCGAAATAGAGGCCGAGACGGTATTCTCTCGAAAACCCCCGCAGCAACTTGCACTGTTCCGCAGCCTTGATGTCCTTCTGGGGAGCGAAATGGTCGGGGATGAAGGCGATACGGTTTCTGTCAAAGACGTCCGCCGCACCTATCTTCTTAAACTCCTGTATCGCTATGGGGGCCGTAATGTCGTTAGCGAGGATGAGGTCGACCTTCGCGTTGATCAATTCGCCCGGAACGACTTCCTTCTTTCCGGTATGGGCAGCCAATATCTTCTCTGTGATCGTCATGTATCCTCCCGAGGACTCAACAGTAAGAGTTGTATTATATCCCTATGATGCCCACATTGACAAGGGTTTCAGGCGTGCTGCCGTCTTTCTCTTTGTCCATGAAAGAGAGAACAGGCGAAAAAAAGGTTATGCCCTTGAACAACCATGATCTGCATCAGGAACTTTTACTTTCTGTGAGGCTAATCTATATAATAAAAGAATACCCAATGAAGGACGGAACCGTGCAGAACGCTTTACTCGCGGACATATCCCGTAGTCGTGTTTTATAAGGTCTTGCTAAGAGCAGCCATCCTGCTCTCTGCCGTCATCTCTTGCGTGTCTTCGGAGGTCTTCGCAGAGACTCATCTGCCCGGGAATCACAATCCTCTAAAGGTATCTGACGGGGTTGCGGGTCGCCAAGGTGCTGTTGCGTGGTCGAAGGACGGCAAACGAATCGCGTTTATCAGGGATGGCCTGTTTCTCTACGATGTAGCCGGCAGGGAACAAAAACGGATAAAGATCAACGAGCCATATTACCTCTCCTGGGGGTCAGGTGACAGCCTCTTCGTTCTTTTTCGAAAGGAGGGGAGGAAGGCCCTCTGCCGGGTAGCTGCAGACAGTCTCGACAGTAAAGAGATAACTCTCGAGGGCGAGCCCGAGGCGGTCTTTCCCGTCTTCGACGACAGGAAGCTCCTCATCCTGTCTTCAGGGCTGAAGGCCACATCCATCGGCATGGAAGCATCTTACCGTCTGATGCTCCTCGATATCGAAAAGGGTACGGTAAGAACGTTATACGAAAGCTCGAGGATTCTCCCCACAAGAAATGCTGATATCGATTACGTAAGCGGATGGGTATATCCCGGAACGAATCCCTTCGATACGACGATCCTGACGATGGAGTTCGTCAAACCCCCGGCCTTTCCCCCTTATCTCAGGATAGGCACCACTGACTATGTCACGGGGAAGGCGAAAGAGATCGGCAGGGTCAGGCACAAGAAATTCTCTGTCCCGTCCAGCTGGTCGCCGGACGGCATGCGGCTTGCACTGCCCGATGAAGAGGAACACTTAAAAATTATTGACATGGCTGGCGGAGGAAAGGAAATAGACAATGAAGTTTTCGGTACGTTCCCCGCGTGGAACCCGAAGGGGAGCCAGATATTCTTTGGCGGGTATCTCTTGAGCGCCGACGGAAAGAAGAAGGAGGAACTCATTTCACAAGGACGGGAAAGCGTTGCGCTCTGGTCTCCCGACGGCACTAAAATGGCCCTTCTCTTTAGCGATGAACTCTGGCTCCTCGATAATTTCAGGCCCTCTCTCATCCCGCCAGACAGGACCTTTCCCGAGGACCTCTTCAAGAAGGTCCTGCTCCTGAAGGAGCTTCTGCGTGAGGGTCTTCTCACCGAGACTGAATACGAGCATCGACACGGAGCGCTTCTCAAGGAACCCGGGGGGCCGCAGTGAACCGCGTTTTTCTCTCTATCTTCTTCCTTGCGGTGATGGGTGCGAGTTTCGGTTTGGCCTTTGCAGAAGAGTCCTGTCTTTCCTGTCACGAAGAAAAGACCCCGGGCATTGTGCGTTACTGGAAGGAGAGCATCCATTTCAAGAAGGAGGTGGGGTGCACCGACTGTCACGGCAATGACGCGGAAGCGAACCACAGGCGGGAGGTGATCGTGGATGCCGCGCGATGCGGCGCCTGCCACAAGAGGGCCTTCAGCGAACATAGCCTGAGCAAGCATGGGATCGGAGCGAAATCTGGACGTGGCTGTACACGGAATATCGGAAAGTCTTCCGTTACCGACGAGAGCTGCATCTTCTGCCATACGACAGGTTCGACAAAGCCTTTGGCGACCGCGCAGTGCGGGATGTTTCTCTCGCAGAGCCCGGAAATGCAGAGGCAGGGCTGCGATTCCTGTCATCGGGTAGAGTCGCGATGCGATACCTGCCATACGAAGCACGGAACAGACCTGACCCTGGCAAGGAAGCCAGAGACCTGCGGGACCTGCCATATGGGGCCCGACCATGCGCAGCTCGAGATGTGGGAATCGTCTTCTCACGGAGTCATTTACCGGCAGGGTGGAGAAAGGTCCGCCCCATCCTGCGCCACCTGCCACATGAACGGCGGGTCCCACAATGTGAGCAGGGGGATAACGGTCGGTCTGTCTGAAGAGGCTGCTGAGATAAAGAAGAGGGAACGGGATTTTATGCTCTCCGTCTGTTCCGGATGTCATACCGCAACCCTGGCACGGAGGAGTCTCGATGACGCCGACAAGGTTGAGCTGCAGAGCTGGGCACTTGTCGAAGAAGCCCGGAACATTGTAACGGAACTTAACAATGAGGGCCTTCTCGTGCCTTCGCCCTCTGAAAGGCCGCCACACCCGTTGTTCGGCAAGGACTTTGTCATCGGGCACCAGATGCTCTATGAGAATCTGTCCCTTGTCGAGAGCCTTTACTTTAAGATGAAACAGTTCTCCTATATGAGCGCGTATAAGGGCGCCTTTCACCAGAACCCTGACTATGCCCACTGGTACGGAAATGCGCCGCTCAAGTTGGCCCTCTCGGAGATAAAGAGCGAGGCATCTCTCTTGCGGCAGATGAATACCCTGAAAAAAAGGATCGAAAACCTCACCGGCGAGGCGGAGCCCCGGGAAGGAGAGGCCAGGGAAATAGAGAGGAGCCTCAGGGAACTCAGAGAGAAGAGACTAAGAGGAGAGATCTCGGAGAAGGAATATAGAGAGCTGAAGGAAAGCGTTTTAAAGGAAAAGGGACTTTGACTGCCTTGAAGGGGAAGCTCCGGCACATATGAAGGAAGGGAGAGAAGAGAGACAGGAAAAGCTCCCTATCGATGCCAAGCTCCTTTCTGAGGCTGTCATGGAGCTCAACATATCGAGGCGGAGTGTCAGTATCTATCCCCGCGAGCATCCGCTGACGAGAGGGGCTATCGAACGGGCATTTCAGCTCCTCCAGAGGCTTTTTGAGATCCGCGGCAGCATTACCCTCGGCATTGTAAAGGACACCCTCGTGATCGACGAGTATATCCTCGAAAGGAAGAACCCTGTCTTCAGGGAATTCGCCCATAACCTGAGCAGCCGGGGTATCGTAGCGATCACCTTTACTTCTGGAGTCAGTATGGAGGAACTCCTCTTACTCCATGAACTGATAACCATGCAGGATTCCCTTCCCGCGCAGGATATGATCGAGCTTGCGGGGCAGAGGGGTCTCACCCATATAAGCCTCTCTCCCCTCGACATGTCGAGGCTGCGCTTTGTCGAAGATCGCATGAGAGAAGGCGGCTCTGAAACTGATCTCTATGAAGACTATGTGTACGCCCTTCTCGAGGGCAAACTCGCCGACGGAGACGCCGAAGAGGTTGTCCTCAATGTCCCTCCCGGGAATATCGCCACTTTTCTTAATAATCGTCTGGATGAAGAAACATCGGGCGAGACATACGAAAGGGTGATCACGACATACCTCAAGGGGAAGGGTGAGCAGAAGTCCCGGGGCGAACTCTTCGCAAGGTTCGTCTCGCTCATTGAAGACCTCACTCCTGAACTGAAACAGCAGTTCCTGAGAAGAGCGGTCAGCACCGGTGTCATGGATTCAGGCGAAATCGACAGGTTGCTCGAGAAGCTTACGCTGGACGATCTCGAGCGAATGATGAACTTTTTCAAGGGGCATCCGACTCTCATACCGGAGAGTCTCAGAAATCTTATCGACAAACTTGGGGCCGCAAAAAAGGAAGGCGGATTCTTCGATACAGTGAGTTCTCAGAGAACGGTCGTCGATGATATCGAGATCGACGGAACCTTTAAGAGATTCTTCGCGGAAGACCAGTTTCAGAACTTCGTATCCGATGAATATCGGACGGAACTGGAACGGATGCTCGAGCACAGCGGCGGAAGGCGATCCGCCGCGGATGATGAACTGACCAGGGTATGCAGTGACGAGGTGATAGAAAAGGAGGTTGCCGAGGTGATGCTCGAACTCCTCGATGCCGACACCTTAAGCAGGGAGGTCTGCCTGATCATCCTCACGAAGCTTTCCGGATTGGTGGACGATTTCCTCGAGACAGGAAGGTTTCAGGAGATTTGTGATATCCACAACAGCCTCTATTCCCATGCCATCACCGGAAGGTTCAAGGAAGAGACATCGGGGATGGTCGACTACTTCTTCCGGTCAGAGAATTTCATAGCAAAGCTCATGGATGCCTTCAAGACCTGGGGCAGGCATAACCGGGAAGGGGTCTTCAGGCTTTCGAACGTCTTGAAACACTATGTCATGAGCCCTCTCTTTGATGCGCTTTCGGAGGAGACCGAGGCCGCGGTGAGGAAATTCCTCCTCGAAATTCTCGTCAGGCTCAGGGTCGGCGTAGTTCCCGAGGCGGCGAGGAGGCTCGGGGATGATCGCTGGTATGTGGTGCGGAACATGCTCTACCTCATACGGGAATGCGAGGGTTCAAAATATGTTTCGTTCGTGAGGCCCTTCGCGAAGCACGGGGACAGGCGGGTCTGCATGGAGGCGCTGAAGTCTCTGCTCGCCTTCAATTCCCCTGATGCCGTCGCCTATCTCAAGTTTTACCTGCGAAGTAATAATCAGGGATTAAGGGATCAGGCGATAGCGCTTGCAGGCTCCTACAGGACGAAAGAGGTCATTCCCTATCTCATAGACCTCCTTGAAAGAAAAGATCTCCTCGGCAGGGAGATGTATAACAAGATACCGGTAATCAGGGCGCTCGGCCAGATCGGGAGCCCAGCCGCCTTGGAGCCGCTCAGGAAACTGTACTGTTCAAAGACCCTCATTTACCGGGGCCTGATTGAAGAGATCAGGGAGGAGATCTTCAGGAGCCTCTCCAGCTACCCCCCTCATGCGCTGAAGGGACTTCTCGAACTCGGCCTTCGTTCGAAGAACAGGGAGATCAGAACAATAAGCGAAAGACTCCTCAGGGGTCACGGGAAGGAAGATGGAAAAAACAACTGAGCTGATATCCCACGTCATGACTGCCCTTTCCAACTCTGCCCTCTATTCGGGAGAACATCCTGTTGTCGATGAGTTTACGGGAAAGGCGATGAGTCTTCTCGATACCCTCTATCGCGATGACTCCCTGAGCATCACCCTGCTCGGCAATAGACTCGTCATGAACGACGCTCCCCTAAACGAGAAGAGCACGCACCTCGAAAACTTCATCAAGAGGCTCCGGAGAAAGGGGCTCGAAAGGATCATCATCAGAAAAGGGGTGGACCAGGGCGAGTTGAAGACCTTCATATCCCGCATGGCCTCCGAGGGGGATGTGACGTCAACCCCTCATCTATCAGTCGGGATAGTAGAGGTGAAGTTCAGGGACGAACGGGGAGATACGAGGGGTCTCATTGAGAACAATATCGCGAAGGTGAAAGAAACCTACCAGGGAATTTCAAAATTCAAGAGCCTCGAGATGGTCGGCCTGGAGGAGGCGGTGGCCGGATTCATCACCGCCCTGAGGGAAGAGACGGACTTGCTTCGTATCATGAGTCCGGTAAAATCCTACAGCGAGTATACCTATGTGCATGCCTCTAATGTCTCGGTGCTGACACTCTTTCAGGCTGACGCCCTCGGCGTAAAGGGGGAGAGCCTCTATGACATAGGACTTGCCGGTCTTCTCCATGACGCCGGGAAGATGCTGGTTCCGAAGGAGATACTCGACAAGCAGGGAAAACTGAGCGAGGCCGAATGGGACGAGATGAAGAAGCACCCTGTCCATGGAGCGATGTATCTCTCCACCCTTCCGGATGTCCCGAAGCTGGCGGTCATAGCCGCCTTCGAACATCATATGAAGTTTAACGGAAGCGGCTATCCCGATACGAAGGGGCGCGGGAAGAAACAGCACATCCTGAGCCAGATGGTCGCGATATCAGACTTCTTCGACGCCCTGAGAACCGTAAGACCTTACCGGAAGCCGCTTGAAGTGTCCGTCATTGTAGGCCTTCTCAAGGAGGGAACCGGGAGAGATTTTAACCCGTTCCTCATCGAGAATTTCCTCGTTGCTCTCAAGCGGATAAAGGTCATTTAACGCCATCCCGCCCTGCCGTACCGAAAGAATTCCGTGCGCCACTTGCAAGTGCATCCTTTTTGTGATAAGTAGTAGGTAACGAAGAAAGGAGGATGCCATGGTACGGCAAAGATTTACCCGGCGGGATTTCTTACGGTCTGCGGGGGCCCTGACCGCATTGGCGGCTGTAGGAGAGATTCCTGCCGCGCTCTTTGCGGAAGAAAGGCTTGTGAAGTTCCCGGAGAAGACCGGCCTCATACTCCTCACGGCCAGGCCGCCCCAGCTCGAAACACCGCTTTCGTATTTCAGGGAACCCATCACGCCGAACGATGCGCTCTTTGTCCGATGGCACATCGCCAATGTTCCGACGTCCGTGAATCTGGACGAATGGAGGCTCAAGGTGGGAGGCAATACGGAAAAGGAACTCAGCCTCTCGATGGACGACCTGAAGAGGTTCGAGAGAGTAATGTATACGGCTGTCCTCCAGTGCTCCGGGAACAGCAGGAGTTTCTTTGATCCGAGGGTGGCCGGCGGACAGTGGAAGAACGGCGCGATGGGGAATGTCACCGTGACCGGGGCCCGCCTGAAAGATATTCTCAATGCGGCAGGGATCAAGGCTGGTTCAGTCGACGCCTCTTTTAACGGGCTTGATACTCCGCCCCTTCCGTCAGTCCCGGATTTCGTGAAGAGCCTCCCCCTCGATAAGGCGCTCGAGGACGACATCATCGTCGCCTATGAGATGAACGGGGCGTATATGCCGCTCTTGAACGGTTTTCCGGCGAGACTCATCGTGCCGGGATGGTATGCAACATACTGGGTAAAGGCCCTGACCGATATAACGGTCTTACCGAAGGCATTTGAGGGCTTCTGGATGAAGAGTGCATACCGGATCCCCGATAACCCCTGCGGGTGCGTCCCTCCCGGTTCAACGCCGAAAAAGACGATCCCGATCAACAGGATGACCACAAGATCATTTATCATCGATCCTGCTGAAGACGCGCGGATACCTCTGAAAAAAAGGGTCGAGATAACAGGGGTAGCATTCTCCGGCGGCTACGGCATACGCGACGTAATCGTCTCGGTAGACGGCGGGAGGACATGGAAAGAGGCGGAACTCGGCAAAGATATGGGCAGATATGCGTGGATCCAGTGGAAGCATCCCTGGAGGCCTGATAAGCCGGGTAAGTATTCCCTCATGGCTCGGGCGACGAACAGTATGGGCGAGTCTCAGCCCTTTGAGGGTATCTGGAATCCGGCCGGGTATCTGTTGAATACGATAGAGAAGACAGACGTTGTGGTCAGATAGGAGGAGCGATGAAGGGAATTCTTTTCTTGACGGGTGCGTTGTTTCTGTTCTCGGGGCTTGTCTCTGCGGCATCCCAGGGGACGACACATACGATCGACCTTCCGTCGGTCAGCACCGAGTTGAAGGCGGGTGAGGGAAAGGACAAGACAGCATCGTTCTGCTCCATCTGCCACAGCCTCGATTACATCACGATGCAGCCGAAGTTCCCGAGGGCTCAATGGACCGCGACGGTGAACAAGATGGTAAAGGTCATGGGCGCGCCGATTCCCGAGGATGACGCCAGGACGATAATTCAGTATCTGACCGTGCAATACGGCAGGGAAAATTAGCAATAAGGAGGGCACAAAGGTGAAGAAGGTCATAACGACACTTGTGGTCGCGGCAGTCTCTATCTTCGTCACGGCGGTTTTCGCGAAAGAGGAGGCAAAGGCCAAGGCAGGGGAGGAACTATTCAAGAAACACTGCGTTGCCTGTCATCCTGACGGGGGCAACATCATCAATCCCCAGAAAACGCTTCACAAAAAGGACCTCGATGCGAACAATATCAAAAGACCGGCAGATATCATCAACAAGATGAGAAACCCCGGTCCTGGCATGACGAAATTTGACGAAGCAACGATCTCCGATAAGGAGGCGAGGGAGATCGCTGCGTATGTCATGAAGGCGTTCAAGTAATCCGATCCGGATCTGACCTGAGGCTACTTCTGCGAATATCCGGATATCTGCGCCGGCAATCTTGTGCACTGAAAGGAGTAACGTGGTGACTTTCATAACGATGCGGTCGCGTCGTCTTCTGAAGAAGAGCATCCTCTTCCTTCTCGTCCTCTCTTTTGTTCGTGTGGCGTCGGCGGCAGCGGGAGACGGGGACCTCCTGAAGAGGTCAAACCAGGTATTCGGTCCCCTTCCCGGGACTATGCAGTCAGAAGCAAATCCGATAACCCCGGAGAAGGTGAAGCTCGGGAAGATACTCTTTTACGAGTCGCGGATATCGGCAGACGGAACGGTGAGCTGCGCCAGGTGCCATCCGATTGGTCTCTACGCGGCCGATGGGTTACGAAAATCGATCGGGAACAACTGCAGACCGAACCCGCGGAATGATCCGACGATATTGAATGCGGCTGATCAGATTTCCGCGCACTGGATAGGAAACAGGAAGAGTGTCGAAGATCAGGCGAAGCAGTCCGTTATCGGACCCCCTTCCTTCGGAATGCCTTCCTATGACGCGGTGGAGGAAATACTGAGAGGATTTCCGACTTACCGGACACTGTTCAAAGAGGCCTTCCCGGGAGACGCAGAGCCCGTCACGATCGATAACTTTGCGAAGGCGATTGGGGCTTTCGAGAGGACCCTCGTGACGCCATCTCCTTTCGACGCCTTCTTAAAGGGCGACGCTGGTTCGCTGTCAGAGCTGCAGAAGAAGGGGTTGGAGACCTTCATGGATGCCGGATGCGCGGCATGCCATTCAGGTACATACCTCGGCGGTCAGATGTATCAAAAATTCGGGATTTTTGAGCCTTACGCGAAGTATACGAGGAGCGATCCGGTGGATGAAGGCAGGTTTACGGTGACAAAGAACGAGGCCGACAGGTTCGTCTTTAAGGTCCCGGTGCTGAGGAATGTCGAAAAGACGCCCCCTTATTTCCATGACGGCTCAGTCGAGACGCTCAAAGAAGCCGTCAGGATCATGGGCAAGGTGCAGCTGGGGACGGACCTCACCGGTGAGCAGATCGAAGCCATCCGCGCCTTCTTGATCTCTCTGACCGGGAATATCCCGGAGGACGCCCTGATCGTTCCCCTCCTGCCCTCGAGGGAATAAGCCGGCATCTGCCCTCGTGAACATTGCGTCGAAAGTTCAATAACATAAGAAGGAGGAGAGAAGATATGAAAAGGACGGTCACTCTTTTTCTGTTTTCCCTTGTGTGCTGTTTCGTCGCAGCTTCAGGGTTCTCGAAGGAGGACGAGAAGGGGAAATCGGGTGAGGTGCTCTTCAAAGAGAATTGTTCCCCCTGCCATCCTGACGGGGGCAATATCATCAACCCGAAAAAGACCCTGCACAAGAAGGATCGTGAGGCGAACAAGGTCCTCACGGCTGAGGATATCGTGAAGCTTATGAGGAATCCCGGACCGGGAATGCTGAAGTTTGATGAGATGACAGTCTCGGAGAAGGACGCAAAGGCTATTGCAGAGTATATTATAAAGACATTTTAATAATCTCACTGCGGGGAGACAGAGAATATCTCCTCAGATTTACGGCAGTACCGAGGTGATCAATGGTAAAGATCAAAAGGATCTACGACCCCGCCTCCCCCGATGACGGAAAGAGGATTCTCGTCGACCGACTCTGGCCGAGGGGAATCAAGAAGGAAGAGGCGGGTATTGACGAATGGATGAAGGAGATCGCTCCGAGCGGCGAACTGAGGAAGTGGTTTGGACACGATCCGTCAAAATGGGAGGAGTTCAGGAAAAAGTACAGGGGCGAACTGAAGGGGAAGACGGAATTCGTTGAAAAGCTCGCTGCCATGGCAAAGAAGGGGAAGATCACCCTCCTGTTTTCGGCAAAGGATAGGGAACATAACAATGCGGTCGTGATAAAGGAAGCGATCGATCATCAGCACAAATGAGCCGAAGCAGTTCTGGCTACGGGTTCAGGTGTGGGATGTAGATACGGTTCGTCGAATGTTCAATCAAGAAAGAGGAGGACTTATGACATCAAAGATTCTCTTGCCGCTGGACGGTTCTGAGACATCGCAAAAGGCAGCAGAGTATGCAGTCTCGCTCGCAGAGCAGACAAAGTCGTCCGTAACCCTGCTCGCTGTGATCGACAAAGGGTTTTTTGTCAGTCAATCCGTGCCCGGCCGGGCGACCCCGACTCACCTCGTCGAGCCGATCGAAGATTACCTGAGGCAGGCTGCGGCGGCGTTCCTTGAAGAGGCCGAAGCGTTGTGCAAGAAGAAGAATGTCCGCTCTCATACGGTCATACGATCAGGGCATCCCGTGGAAGAGATCATGAAAGAGGCGGTCGCGGCAGAGGCCGATCTCATCGTCATGGGCTCCCACGGCAGAAGCGCTTTGAAGACCGCGGTCATCGGCAGCGTCACCCTCGGCGTCATCCACGGAGATGCAAAGACCCCCGTCCTTGTCGTGAAGAAATGAGTCCGGAGAGACTGAACTTCAACGCATTCGGGGGAGACTGACACACAATTAGGCAAAAGGGAAGGGCCCCGATGTTTTACGGAAGGTTTCCACGAAAGATGAACGATGCCGGGATCAGTCTGAGACCGCTGAGGCTCCGCGATTGCCCATTCTTGCAGCGGAACTTGAGAGACGCTGACATACTGTCGGCGGACGGGTTGGAACTGCCTGCTACTCGCTCGTGGGTTTCCCTCTGGTGGTGGCTGAAAAAAACGTACGCCCTTTCCTTCGTCATTCGATTAGATTCCCGGCGTATCGGATTTATCGGCATTTGCAACCTCATGCTCGGCGAATCTGCGGAGATGAGTCTCGTGATATGCGGAAGAACGGAGAGACACCGGGGGTACGGGAGTCGCGCCTTTTCCCTCATTGAAGAGAATCTTAATCGTCATCACCTGACCGAAAAGATTCTCGTGAGAGTCAGGCGGGACAACCACGAAGCGCTCTCCTTCTGGCGGAAATGTGGCTTTCAAGGACTTCCGGGCTCCGGGAATACTCTCGTAATGGGCAGAGATATGGGACATCACCGCAGTCTCTTCAGCGCCTGCAGGACGGTTCACGGGTGAGAAAGTTCTATCAGGATGCATCCGGGGCGGTACGATGAAAGCTATGGTATTAACGGAACTCTCCGATCTTAGGGAAAACCGGTCACCTCTTAGACCCACTGAACTCCCCGTCCCGGAACCGAAAGATAACGAGATCCTCATAAAGATTTCGGCGTGCGGGGTCTGTCATACCGAACTTGACGAAATAGAGGGGAGAACCCCGCCGTCGAGACTCCCTATCATTCCGGGCCATCAGGTCATCGGCAGAATCGAGGGGAGGGGGGCCAAGGCAAGACGATTCAGGGCCGGAGAGCGGGTCGGAATCGCCTGGATACATTACGCCTGCGGGAGATGTCACTTCTGCCTCGGAGGGTACGAGAACCTCTGTGATGCATTCAAGGCTACCGGCAGGGACGTTGACGGGGGTTATGGAGAATATACTACGGTGCACGAAAATTTTGCATACAGGATTCCCGAGGTATTCTCGGATTCTGAGGCGGCTCCGCTGCTCTGTGCCGGCGCGGTAGGATACCGCTCCCTGAAATTGTGCGGGCTGAAGGATGGAGAAACCCTGGGGCTCACCGGTTTCGGCGCCTCGGCCCATCTTGTCATCATGACCGCCCGATATCTCTATCCGAACTCACGGGTCTTTGTCTTCTCGAGGACCGACAGGGAAAGGGATTTTGCGAGAGAACTCGGCGCCTTCTGGGCAGGGGCCATCGGGGATGCCCCCACCGAAAAACTGCGGGCCGCGATCGATACGACTCCCGCCTGGAAGCCGGTTCTCGAAACCTTACAGAATCTGGAGAAGGGAGGGAGGCTTGTCATCAACGCGATCAGAAAAGAGGAGGGGGATAAAGATGCCCTGCTCGGACTCGATTATCCCCGTCACATCTGGATGGAGAAGGAGATAAAGAGCGTCGCCAATGTCGGGAGGAACGATGTCGAAGAATTCCTGAGGATAGCGGGAGAGATGCCGATCAGACCGCAGATCGAGGAGTTCGGACTCGAAGAGGCAAACGAGGCATTGGGAGAGCTGAAGGAACGAAGGATTCGCGGGGCAAAGGTCTTGCGGATCGGATAGCCCGCCTCGCGATTTCGGCGTTCGCGGGTAAACGTTATATCGCCGAGCTTTCGGGAAGGGTGAAGATGTCTCTTCAGCCCTATTGACAACGGCGCACTGAAAGAAATAAACTCCGTCCTATTGCAAACACCGGAAAAGTTGCTATAATCCGAACATGCGGACCTTCGTCAGCGAATCTCGGGAGGGACACGCGGAGAGCAGACTGAATCGAAAACCTGAAACCAGAAAAAGGAGGGAGATATGAAAGGAAACAAGAGACTCATCGAGACGCTGAACTCGCTGCTTGCGGACGAGTTGACCGCTATCAGCCAGTACATGGTGCATTCGGAGATGTGCGACAACTGGGGTTATGCGAAGCTTCACAAGCATTTCGAGAAACGCGCCATAGATGAGATGAAGCACGCCGAGACGTTAATCGGCAGAATACTCTTCTTAGAAGGAATTCCGATCGTGAGTAACCTGAGGAAGATGCATATCGGTCCTGATATCCCCAAACAGCTTGACAGCGATCATGCATTGGAAGAAGAGGCGATCAAGGCGTACAATACCGCCATTGTCCTCGCAGGGGAAGTGAAGGACTTCGCCACGCGAGATCTCCTTGAAGGCATTCTGAATCAGGAGGATCAGCACATCGACGCGATAGAGGAGCTCAGGGACCAGATCGGACACATGACGCTGCCGGTATTCCTCTCTACGCAGACGGAATAAGCTGCCCCGCGGTCCGGTTCGCATGGGGATGCTCTTTCGATGAAGAACGAGCGCAGAAATAAGAGGGTTCCGATAGTCGGAAGTGCCACGCTCTACCTTCGGGATAAGGATTCTATTCGGCCGATGAAAGCCATGACGGTCGATATTTCGGTGTCGGGGATCGGCGTGTATTCCGATGGCCCGATAGAAAAAGAGACATCATTGTCGGTCGACATCACTTTCATAACCTCCGACGGTTCTTTGGGAACCGCTTCTGTGGACGGCACGGTCGTCTTTTTCAGGAAGATAGGTAATTTCTATTTCGTCGGAATCGAATTCGGAGAAAAACTAGATCCGAGAGGGCAATCTTTCCTCTTTGCCGAAATTCAGAAGCTCTTGGAGTAGGCTGACATTCCTGTGAGGCGGCAGAGACCGCAGGAGCGATATGTCTCTATCTCTTCCGTGCCGCTAATTTGTTCAGCGCATTGATATAGGCCTTTGCCGAAGCGACGATGATATCCGTATCTGCGCCGTTGCCCCTCACCCTCCTGCCGTCTTCCTCGAGGGATACCGTAACCTCACCGAGGGCGTCGGTTCCGCCGGTGATACCCTTCACCTCGAACTTCAGGAGGTTGCTCTTTGTCCCCGTGCTCGCGACTATCGCCCGGTAAACCGCGTCCACCGGACCGTCACCGTGTTCCACCCTCTCGACAACCTGTTCTCCCACCTTGAGCTTCAGAGTAGCGGTGGGTCTGACCAGCATGCCGCCCGTGATCGAGAGATCCACGAGGCTGAATGTCTCGGGTGTCTTTGATATTTCTTCAGACACGAGGGCGCCGATGTCCTCATCATAGATGTCCTTTTTCTGGTCCGCCAGGTGCTTGAACTTTTTGAAGGCGGTCTCTATCTCCTCGGGGCTGAGTTCGTACCCGAGTTCGGAAAGCCTCGTCTTGAAGGCGTGTCTGCCTGAATGCTTTCCGAGCACGAGTTCGGTATCGTGGAGCCCGATATCCTCGGGCCGGATGATCTCATAGGTCATCTTCTCCTTGAGAAGCCCGTCCTGGTGGATGCCCGACTCATGGGCAAAGGCGTTCGCTCCGACGATCGCCTTATTCGGCTGCACCGGTATCCCCGTTATCCGCGTAACGAGTCTTGATGTGCGGATAATCTCCTTCGTGTTGACATTTGTTCCGGCCTCATAGAACTCCTTGCGGGTCCTGAGGTTCATCACCACCTCTTCCATAGAACAGTTGCCGGCCCGTTCTCCGATACCGTTGATCGTGCATTCCACCTGCCCCGCCCCATTCAGGACGGCCGCGAGGGAATTGGCGACAGCGAGTCCGAGGTCATTATGACAGTGCACCGAGATCACCGCGCGGTCGCCGATCCTCGCCTTGATGGCCCTGATCAGTTCTCCGAACTCCGAGGGCGTCGTATATCCGACGGTGTCGGGAATATTCACTGTTGATGCGCCCGCCTCTATCACCGCCTCGACGACTTCGAGGAGATAGGAGGCCTCGGTTCTCGTTGCGTCCATGGGAGAAAACTCGACGTCCTCAACGAGGCTACGCGCGAGTTTCACCATCTCTGCAGACCGCTTCAGGGCCTCCTCACGGCTCACCCTGAACTGATACTTGAGATGTATGTCTGAAGTGGAGTGAAAGGTGTGGATGCGCTTTCTCGGTGCATCCTTCACGGCCTCCCAGGCCCTCCGTATGTCTTCCTCCTTGGCCCTCGCCAGCCCGGCTATTGTCGCGCCCTTTATCTCCGCAGCTATTCTCTGGACCGCGTCGAAGTCACCGGATGATGCGATCGGAAAGCCCGCCTCAATGATATCCACACCCAGTTTCACGAGCTGGCGCGCAACCTGTATCTTTTCTTCCACGTTCATGGAAGCCCCGGGCGACTGCTCCCCATCGCGGAGGGTCGTGTCGAATATCTTAATGGTTCTCATGGCTGTTCGTTTCCGGTATCTGCTCTGTTTTTTCTTTCAGCCTTCTCCTCCTGATGAGGAGGATGCTATTTTCAATTATACCCCAAGTCAGGTATGCCATTGCAAAGATAAAGATCGCTGTTGAAGGGTGTATGAGCAGCACGAAGAGGATCATGACGAAGACGATGAGAAACCAGAACGGCTTCTTCTCCCTGAAGTCGACCTCCTTCAGACCGTGGTACCGCAAGGTGCTGACCATGAGGAGTGCGAGCACAATGGTGATGACGGGGAAGAAGACATTCTTTTCGGGGATCCCCTGCCGAAATTCATAATAGAATATTACGATCGATGAGAGGATCGATGCGGCGGCAGGTATCGGCATGCCCTTGAACGCCTTCGATCCGGGGACGCCCGTCTGGATATTGAACCGCGCGAGCCGCAGGGCGCCGCATCCGACAAACAGGAAGGCCGCCGCCCATCCGAGCCTGCCGAAGGGCAGAAGCGTCCACTTGTACATCATCACGGACGGCGCAACACCGAATGCAACGAGGTCCGAGAGGGAATCCAACTCGATCCCGAACCGTGTCGAGGTATTCGTCAGCCGTGCAATCCAGCCGTCGAGGCCGTCGAAGATATTTGCCAGGATAATCGCCCAGGCCGCATAGAGAAAGTCGCCGTTTATCGCGGATATGATCGCGAAAAAGCCGCAGAACATGCCGCAGAGGGTGAGGGTGTTCGGGAGAAGATATATCCCCTTTTTGGGCCGTTCGCCGGTCTTCCGGTATTCAGTCGCCATGATGCTCCCTTACCGTAATTATAGGGGAAAAAAGACATTTTCGCATTATGATATTTCCCCGAGCACGGTCTCCCCGGCCTTTACCCGCTCCCCCAGTCGGACCTTTATGACGGTATTCCCGGGGAGGTAAATGTCGAGGCGCGAACTGAATTTGATGATTCCATAACGTTCCCCCCCCTTCAGCGAATCACCCGTCTTCACCCTGCAGACGGCCCTCCTCGCGAGGAAGCCGGCAACCTGACGGACCAGCACCTTACCGTACTTCGTGTCAAGGAGCATCGCGATATTTTCGTTCCGCAACGACGCCTCATGCTTGAAGGCGGAGAGGAACCTGCCCGGTGTATGGACAACCGATTCAACAACGCCGTCACAGGGCGCCCTGTTGACATGGACATCAAGGGGCGACATGAAGATGCTCACTCCGATGTATCCGGTTTCATCCCCCTTTTGCACAGGGATGACGGCGGGGATTTTCTCTCCGCGAAGGTCCTCTATGAGGATTACCTTGCCGTCGGCAGGAGCGAGGAAGGCGTTGTCACTTCGCGGTATGACTCGCTCAGGGTCCCTGAAGAAATAGGCCATGAAGAGGGTGAGCATAAATGGGAGGATTGCCGTCCAGGAGAAAAAGACGGCAGTACCTATCGTGATCACAAGAAACACGGTTATGAACGGGTACCCTTCAGGGGCGAGCTTGATCATCGGCACTGATTACGCCTTTGACTTATCGACCAGCTTGCCCTTCTTGAGCCACGGCATCATCGCCCGCAGCTTCGCCCCGACTTCCTCTATCGGATGGAGCTCGCCTTTCCGGGTCAGGGCATTGAACACCGGCTTGTTCGCCTTGCACTCGACCATCCATTCCCGCGCGAAGATGCCGTCCTGTATCTCCGTAAGGATCTTCCTCATCTCCTTCTTCGTCTTATCGGTTATGACGCGGGGGCCCCTCGTGAGGTCTCCATATTGAGCGGTATTGCTGATCGAATATCTCATGTTCGAAATGCCGCCTTCATAGATCAAATCGACGATGAGTTTCACCTCATGGAGACACTCGAAGTAGGCCATTTCCGGCGCATAACCAGCCTCCACGAGGGTCTCGAATCCCGCCTGAATGAGGGAGGTGAGCCCGCCGCAGAGCACCACCTGTTCTCCGAAGAGGTCTGTCTCTGTCTCCTCCCTGAAGGTCGTCTCGATGATCCCGGCCCTTCCTCCTCCTATTGCTGACGCATAGGCGAGGGCAATTTCTTTCGTATTGCGGGACGGGTCCTGGTGTATCGCGATAAGGCACGGCACACCGCTCCCCTTAGCATACTCCGACCTCACGAGGTGTCCCGGTCCCTTCGGCGCGGCCATGAAGACATTCGTTTCTGCCGGCGGCACGATCTGGCCGAAGTGGATATTGAACCCGTGGGCAAAGGCGAGGTATGCTCCCTTCTTCATGTTCGGCCCTATCTCACACCTGTAGACGTCTCCCTGGAATTCGTCGGGAAGGAGGATCATGATGATGTCCGCAACCTTCGCCGCCTCTGAGGGTGTCATCACGGTGAATCCCGCAGCTGCGGCCTTGTCCCAGCTGGCGCCCTGCCTGAGCCCGATCATGACGTCCATCCCGCTCTCCTTGAGATTATTTGCGTGGGCGTGCCCCTGGCTCCCGTATCCCATGATGCAGACCTTCTTTCCCTTGAGAATACCGAGCTGCGCGTCCTTGTCATAGTAAACGTTAATCATTGCTTCCTCCTTTTGTTGTTTATTATCATACCGTAGATAGCGGGGGAGATACGCCTTTCTCAGACGCTCTACTCTACCCCTTCTTTGAGAAGCTTATATTCTATGCTGTCAACGAGGGCCTGCCATGACGCCTCGATAATATTTTCCGAGACACCGACAGTTCCCCACTTCTGTTCATCGTCTCCGGACTCGACGAGGACGCGGACCCTCGCGGCAGTACCCTTGCCGGTAGTGAGAACCCGCACCTTGTAATCGTAGAGCTTGACCTTCTTCAGTTCGGGATAGAATTTTTCGAGCGCCTTTCTCAGTGCATGGTCAAGGGCGTTCACCGGGCCGTTGCCCGTGGCGGCAGTGTGCTCGATATTCTTTCCGACCTTCACCATGATCGTGGCCTCGCTCATCGGCGCTTCCTTTTCCTTCCTCTTCTCGTCGATAACCCTGAACCCGACCAGGTCAAAGAACCTCCTGTGGAGGCCGAGCGATTTCTTGAGGAGGAGTTCAAAAGACGCTTCCGCCCCTTCGAACTGAAAACCCTGGTGCTCCAGGTCCTTTAACCTCTCGAGCGTCTTATGCACTTCCGGAGAATCCGACTCCAGATGGATGTTGAACTCTTCGGCCTTCCTGATGATGTTCGACCTCCCCGCGAGGTCCGATATGAGGACCCTCTGCGAATTCCCGACGAGCTCCGGTCTCACATGTTCGTACGTCTCGGGCCGCTTCCGTATCGCGCTCACATGGATCCCCCCTTTATGGGCGAATGCACTGTCACCGACAAAGGGTTGCCTCGTGAAGTGTCTCATGTTTGCTATCTCATTCACGAAACGCGATACGTCACGCAGCTTCCTGAGCCTATCATCGGCGATACACCGAAACTTCGACTTTATCTGAAGGTTCGGAATAATCGAACAGAGGTTGGCGTTTCCGCACCGTTCGCCTATGCCGTTCACCGTCCCCTGCACCTGTACCGCTCCGTTTTCGACGGCGATAATGGAATTTGCGACTGCGCACTCGGAATCGTTATGGACATGGATGCCGAGAGGGGCCTTTACCCTCTTTCCCACCGCAAGGATAATCTTCTTGATATCGTTCGGGAGCGTGCCGCCGTTTGTATCACAGAGCACGAGGCAGTCGGCCCCGGCGGCTTCGGCAGCCTGGAGGCACTTGACCGCGAATTCGGGGTTGTCATGGTACCCGTCAAAGAAATGTTCTGCATCAAAAAAGACCTTTTCGACGCTGCCCTTGAGAAAGAGGATCGAGTTGTGAATGATCTCAAGGTTTTCCTCAAGGGGGATCTTGAATAGCTCTTTTACATGGAAGTCCCAGGTCTTGCCGACAATCGTGACTACCCGCGCCCTCGCCTCGAGGAGAGACTTAATGTTGTAGTCGTCCTCAACGCGGTGCCTCGGCCTGTAGGTGCTCCCGAAGGCCGCCACCACAGAATTCGACAGCGAGAGCTTCCTCACCTTCTTGAAGTACTCCGCGTCCTTCGGGTTCGAACCGGGCCAGCCGCCTTCGATGTAATGAACACCGAGTTCATCGAGCTTCTCCGTTATACGGAGCTTGTCCTCTACCGAGAAGGATATCTCTTCCGCCTGGGAGCCGTCCCGCAGGGTCGTGTCGTATATCTCGATCTTGCGCATGGCGATATGCTATTTTCCCGCGAGTCCGAAAGCGTCATGCAGGACTCTGACCGCCAGTTCGGTATACTTCGTCTCTATGATGCAGGAAACCTTGACCTCCGAGGTGCTTATCATCACGATGTTCACGCCCTGCTTTGCGAGGGTCTCGAACATCTTGGCCGCAACACCGGAATGGGTCCTCATGCCGACACCGACGATCGACACCTTTGCGATGTCTTCCCTCAGGGTGACCCGCTCTGCACCGAGTTCCTTCACGATCTCCTCGGTGAACTTCAAGGTCTTCTTGCTGTCCGTCTTCGGAACGGTGAAGGAGATGTCCGCCGCCTTCCCGTCGCTGCTCACATTCTGGACGATCATGTCGACGACGATGCCGGCATCAGCGATCCCCTTGAAGAGCTTGGCGGCGATACCCGGTTTGTCAGGAACCCCGATAACGGTTATCTTGGCCTGGTCCTTGTCGTACGCGACCCCTGATACCACAACCTCTTCCATATCCTCATCCTCCTTGGTCACCAGCGTGCCGGGGTTATCGTTGAAGCTCGACCTCACGACTACAGGCACCCCGTATTTCATCGCAAATTCGACAGACCTCGTCTGGAGAACCTTCGCACCGAGACTTGCGAGTTCGAGCATCTCCTCATAGGAGATTTTCGTGAG
>Ga0187779_10000763_pt1 | contig 21177 bp, 20 predicted proteins | sample 1015_Q2_SP10_10__FD_132435 | JGI IMG/M metagenome (GOLD analysis project Ga0187779, IMG submission 132435) | Tropical peat soil microbial communities from peatlands in Department of Meta, Colombia - 1015_Q2_SP10_10_MG | ecosystem: Environmental > Terrestrial > Soil > Wetlands > Peat | place... | reverse complement strand
TGGGTGTCGGTGTGGGCGTAGGAGTCGGCGTCGGTGTCGGGCACACAAGTGTGCTGCCATGGCCGCCGGGGTAGAGGTTCTGATTGATCATCTGCAAGAATGTGTAACCGGTGCATGGTGACGCAGAATTCGCTATGGTATCCATCGCTCCGCTGGGGTCTGAGGAATGTGTCGAAACATTCCCAAAGGCAGTTCCGTAAGAATTCCGGGATCCGCCTCCGGTTACTGCGAGGTGACAGACCCCGCAATCCCAAGCCTTGCCATACTTGCTGTTAAAGGCGTCCAGATAGCTCGAAAAAGCGTCCGCCTTTGGGACCACCCCTACTATTCCTACAACAAATGCGGCAACTACCACTGAGATACTGATAAACGTCTTCTTCATTCTACCTCCCTTTTTTGCTCGTGATGAGCTGTAATTTATCTCTATCGCTTTATATCAACCTGCTTCTCAGCAGGGTTAAACGATAGAGTAGTCTAACTTCCGAAAATGAACTTACGATGAAATAGGAATGAAGCATATTTCATCGTCATCAGGCCAGTGGCGGTCGTACTAAAGCATCGATATATCATTCCCCGTTGTAGGGAATGCCTGATTTCGACGGCAGTCCGGCACAAGAGAAAAAGGGCTCTCGATGCGGTTTCCTTCTCTGTTTCGGCGCAACGCGTCGTAATACCAATGCCGGGGTTTTATGCGACAGGCCTGATGTGATAAAATGAACAACCGATTGAAGGGGGACCGAATAGATTCAGATGAGCGACATCACCGGCATAGCAGCAAAGGTTCTGAAGACGGAGGCGGAAGCCGTCCTCGCGCTCGCAGGAAGACTGAACAGCAATTTTGAAAGAGCGATAGAGATTATTTCGGGGAGCAGGGGCAGGGTCATCGTCACTGGCATGGGGAAATCGGGTCTTGTTGGAAAGAAGATTGCGGCGACGCTCGCATCAACGGGCACCCCGGCATTCTTCCTCCACCCTGCCGAGGCAAGCCACGGTGACCTCGGCATGGTAACATCCGATGATGTCATCATCGCCATATCGAACAGCGGAGAGACAGAGGAGCTCCTCTGCCTCATACCCTTTCTGAAACGCTTTAACCTCAGCCTCATCGCGATGACAGGCGATCCCGACTCGACCCTCTCTCAGGCGGCGGATGTCAGCCTCGATGTTTCCGTCAAGGAAGAGGCCTGTCCTCTCGGCGTCGTCCCGACGGCTTCGACGACCGCCACGATGGCTTTGGGTGATGCGGTCGCCATCGCCCTCCTCACAAAGAGGGGGTTCCGGGAAGAGGATTTTGCGCTCTTTCATCCGGGCGGCAGCCTCGGGAAAAAACTCTTCATCCAGGTCAAAGACCTCATGCATACGGGAGAGGGGCTTCCCCGTATATCTCCCGATACCCCTATGATGAACGCGGTCGTCGAGATATCATCAAAGAGGCTCGGCCTCACCATAGTTACGGATCCTGACGACAAGATCCTGGGCGTTGTCACAGACGGAGATTTACGGCGTGGAATAGAGAAATGGGGGAAGGCGGTCTTTGACATGAAGGCGAGAGAGGTCATGACAAAAGAGCCGAAGATCATCTTGGAAGATGAACTCGCAGCAAAGGCCCTATCGCTCATGGAAAAGTATTCCATAACATCCCTCGTAGTACCTGACAGAGAGGGCAGGCCAAAGGGTATAATCCATCTCCATGACATCCTCAAAAAGGGAATCGTCTAGCCTGCACGAATGCCGGGTCTAACGTTCCGCATCGGATCAATGGCAATAGCCTTTCTGAATATGCCTCCGGACCTTCATCAACCTGCCTGAATCCTGCTCTTGAGCCGGATATCTCCTCCCCGTTACGGTTTTATGGATATGGCGGGTCGGAAGGACTTCCATCCTTTACTGAAATTAACAAGAGACCAACATCCATTTCACAACAAAAAATTAGTCAAATCAAGGGGTTATATTTTACCGTATTTTTTCCTTGACAGGCACAATATATTGTGGTTTAATTAACGAAATTTCACAATTAATACTATATACCGGATATAATAGACAGACAGTTAGCAGTTATTATTTCCAGAAAATAAGCATAATTTCAAGGAGGGGATTATGGCAGTATCACACTTTACTTTATCACCAAACGCCCTGAAGGTTCTCGAAAAGAGATATCTCAAAAAGGACGAAAACGGGAAGATCGTAGACAACCCCGAGGAGATGTTCCGAAGAATCGCAAAGGCTATTGCGTCTGCCGACCTGCGGTACGGCAGGTCTCCGGACGAGGTCGCAAAGACGGAAGAAGAATTCTACGACTTGATGACGTCCCTCGTCTTTCTTCCGAACAGCCCCACCCTCATGAACGCCGGGAGAAGTCTCGGACAGCTCAGCGCATGTTTTGTCCTACCCGTTGATGACTCAATGGAATCGATATTCGATGCGGTGAAAAACGCCGCGATAATCCATAAATCAGGCGGGGGTACCGGTTTCAGCTTCTCGCGGCTGCGGCCGAGCGGCGATGTGGTCGGCTCCACAAAGGGGATATCATCGGGGCCCATATCCTTCATGACGGTCTTCGATACCGCAACGGAGGCGGTAAAGCAAGGCGGAACGCGGCGCGGCGCAAACATGGGGCTGTTGCGGGTAGATCATCCCGATATCCTCGACTTTGTCAAATGCAAGGACGAAAACACAAAACTCAACAACTTCAATATATCAGTCGGCCTGACAGAAGAATTCATGAAGGCCCTCGCGGAAGATGGGGAATACGAACTCCTGAACCCGAGGACAAAGCAGGTGTCCTCCAGGCTCAAGGCGCGGGAGGTCTTTACCCACATCGTCAACCATGCATGGAAAAACGGCGAACCCGGGATCGTCTTCCTCGACAGGCTCAACGCCTCGAACCCCACGCCCCTCATCGGCGAGATAGAATCGACGAACCCCTGCGGCGAACAACCCCTCCTCCCCTATGAGTCCTGCAATCTCGGTTCGATAAACCTCGCAAAGATGGTTGTGGGAGACCTGGGGATTGATCGAGAACGGTTGAAGCAGACCGTCTGGGGGGCGATCCACTTCCTCGATAATGTGATCGAGGTGAACAGGTATCCCCTCCGGAAGATAGAGGAGATGACAAAGGCAAACAGAAAGATAGGTCTCGGCGTAATGGGCTGGGCTGACATGCTCATCCAACTCGGGGTCCCCTATAACTCCGCAGGAGCGGTGCAACTGGCAGAGGAAGTGATGGGGTTCATTCAGACCGAAGGGAGAAAGGCATCCATAGCACTCGCGGAGGAACGCGGGACCTTCTCCAATTATCACGGCAGCATATACGACGGCAAGCTGCCCATGAGGAATGCTACGATAACGACAATCGCGCCCACGGGAACCCTCTCGATAATCGCCGGCTGTTCATCGGGTATAGAGCCGCTCTTCGCGGTCTCCTACGTGCGGACGGTCATGGAAGGGACGAAGCTCATCGAGGTCAATCCTCATTTTGAGAAGGTCGCGAGAAACCGTGGCTTCTGGTCCAGGGAGCTCATGGAGAGGATCGCCGAAAAGGGGACGATCGAGGGGTTTGAAGAGGTCCCCGAGGATGTGAGGAAGGTCTTCGTGACGGCCCATGACATAACACCAAGGGAACACATCACGATGCAGTCGGCATTCCAGAAATATGTGGACAACGCGGTTTCGAAGACCGTCAACTTCCCCCATCATGCGGGACCGAAGGATGTGGAAGACGTCTACCTTCTCGCGTACAGCCTCGGTTGTAAGGGCGTCACCGTATACCGGGACGGATCGAGGGAAGAGCAGGTTCTCTCAACGGGCACGACGAAAGAGGCGCTCCAGAAACCGGCCGTCCCTCATGCCCAAAAGATCATGCCGAAGAAAAGGCCTGAAATGATAAGGGGGTCGACGCGACTCATGAAGACAGGCTGTGGAAATCTCTATGTCACAATAAACGAGGACGAGCAAGGCCACCTCTTTGAACTCTTCACCTCGATGGGCAAGGCGGGAGGGTGTGCATCGAGCCAGGCAGAGGCGATCGGGAGACTCGTGTCCCTCGCCTTCAGGTCCGATATCGACCCCACTGAAGTCATTAAGCAGCTCAAGGGCATCTCTTGTCATCAGCCTACCTGGTGCGATGGAGGCAAGATCCTCTCCTGTTCCGACGCGATCGCCAGGGCCGTCGAGAAGTACTCTATGACGACTGACAAGGGAAACGGCAACGGCCACAAAAAGGAGAGCCACGAGATAATGCTCATGGGCGCCTGTCCCGAGTGCGGCGGCGCTGTCGAGCATGAAGGCGGCTGTGCGGTCTGTCACAATTGCGGCTTCACGAAGTGCGGCTAAGGAGTAGAACATGAACAGAGGTAACGGGAAGAAGTCCTTCAGAAGACCGCCCTGGGACGAGTATTTCATCGAGATAGCAATGGTCGTTTCGTCCCGCTCGACCTGCCTCCGGAGAAGATACGGCGCGGTCATCGTGAAAGACCACGTGATTGTGAGCACCGGTTACAACGGCGCGCCGCGGGGCTCGACGAATTGCGTCGATCGCGGGACCTGCAAGAGGCAGGAACTCAATATCCCGGCCGGAGAACGGTACGAACTCTGCGAGGCGGTGCATGCGGAGCAGAACGCGATCATCAACGGCTCACCGGAGCGGATGAAGGACGCGACAATCTACGTTGCGGGATTTGAGGAAGGTGATATCTTCGCGGAAGGCAAACCCTGTCTCCTCTGCAAGAGGATGATCCGGAACGCGCAGATAACGCAACTCGTATACCTCACAAAGGACGGGGGTATCGTGCGGGTGAACGACCTCAAGGAGTTCGATACGCCTCCCGCGAATGTCGAGATGGATGAGCGGACAGAAGGCGGCTAGGAGGTGCCCGGCTCCGTGAAGAACAAAGAGAAGAATCGTTCATGAGGTATGGCGGAAAAACCGTGCGGACATCAAGAGGTTCTGTAGGGCAGTCGTGGAAACATTGGCGCTGTAATGTGGTGAATACTTCAATCGAAGGGCTCGGGAGAGGGGAATAGGGACATCGACGGATAGCAATGAAGTTCCTTCGTCTCGATGACATAGCCGAAGAGTCGGTCTCTCACAATCCGCAAGTGAAGAAAAGGGTCATGCTCAGGAAGGGAGACGTTCCCCACCTCACCGTTTTCGCGCGGGCCGTCTTTCCGCCGGGAGAGATTGCGGTGTCTCATGCACACGCTGATATGAGTGAGGTCTTTTTTGTCGAATCGGGCAAAGGCCATATCAGCGTGAATGGGAAAGAATACAGCCTCGAAAAGGCAAGCTGTGTTGCCGTGCTGCCGGGTGAGGCCCACGAGCTCGCCAATTCCTCGAAGGAAGACCTCGTCATCGTCTATTTCGGTATAAGCGCCTAATGAAGAGGCTTTCGAGACATGAGGTGGTGAAGCTCGTCGAGACGACTGGGGACTGTAGAGGCTTTGACCTCTCGGGTCTTGATCTCAGCGGTCTCGACCTCATCGCCGTGGACTTCAGGGGTTCGAACCTGAGGGGCGCGAACATGAGCAAGGCGAACATGAGCCGGTCCCTATTCGATGAGACCGACCTGAGCGGGAATGATCTCGGAAGCTCGAATTTCACCGGCTCCTCCTTCAAGAGAGCGAATCTCGGGCGAAGCGACCTCACCTTCTCGACCGTCACCGGCGCTGACTTCTCCGGCGCGAACCTCCGGAAGGCCGACTTCACGAGCGCGAAGCTTTCAGGGGCTGTCTTCAAGGGCGCCGATCTCGCTGAAGCCAACCTCCAGATGACAGACGGGGCCATGGCATGCTTTGCCGGAGCTAACCTCTCCGGAGTGAGCCTCCGGGGCGCAAGCATGGTCGGTGCTGACTTTTCAGAGGCTAGCCTCCTTGGCGCGATGCTCCACGGGACCGACATGAACGCGGCGAACCTCTCGTCAGCCGACATGAGAAAAGCAAGGCTCATCGAAACGACACTCGTCGGGGCAGATCTGAAAAACGCCGACTTGAGGACAGCCCTCTTGACAAACCCTGACATGACCAGGGCAAACCAGGAGGGAATCAGGACCGGCTCGATCCTCGAAGACTTCGAAAAAGACGATGATCCGGAGAAAGATTAAAGGGAAAGGCTCTCTTCGGCGCAACTCTCGCCATGAAATAAGTTTCATCACTCCTTCACGATTTTTTCATTTTTCCTGCGTATACTCATGCTGTTATTCTGGTCAAGGGATGTTGAAAGAAAACCCTGTCTGAACGAAATTTTGGGAGGCAGAGATGAAAATACTGAGAAGAACCCTCACAGGACCGATCATCGCATGTTCACTGATTCTTCTTTCCGCAGTCTATTCCTGGGGCTCATCGACTACTGCTGAGGGAGTACCCCGGCAGGGAACAGATCTTCACAGTAAAGAATTGAAGAAAGACTCCGCAATGGCCAAAATCCTGCCGGTACTCGAAAGCAGAGTCGGTGATCAAAAATTGCTCGAAAGGGCGAAGGATAAGCTCGCCCTCATGGATGAGGCTGAAATCCGTCTCATAGCTTCTCTCTGCGAGCGGATATCCCTCGACAGAGGCACGCCCGATGCGGATATCGCCTTCCTGCTCGTCACCGCTCTCATCGTTCTCTCCTGATTCTCTTCGGCACGGAATCCGCTGCCGATAATTCCTGAAAGAATACCATGGAGGTGCACGTGTTTAAGAACTTAGTTCATATTCTCTATCACCTTGTGGTCGTTGTCCTGAGCGCGGCCGCCGCACTGTCACTGCCCTTCGCGGTCAGATTTGTTGCTCAAAAGTATCTCGTCTACTGGTCGTTCATCGAGCACGAGCAAATCTTCCTCGTCGCTGTTGAAATAGCGGTAGCGGTATTTCTCATTATCTCGTTCAACTACATGAAGAGAAGCTGGAAGGACAGGAAGGCGTCGGGAATGGCCATGGCTGCCGGTCTGTTTCTTGTGGTCCGTCCAAAAGGACTCTTTACGCCGAAACGGGTGAGGAAATTCAAGGAGAGGCAGGGTTTTGCACGGGACGTTATGATAATCGGTTCAACGGGATCACGGACCTTCGCCGATCCCGCCGGAGACCTCCACCAGGTTATCAGAAATTGCCGTGAAGCAAAGATAATGCTGCTCAACCCTTTCAGTGAGGGCGCACACACGCGCGCGAGGAGTATCGACGATCCCGCAATCACGCCGGAGGGCTTTAGAGATCAGATTCTGGAAAGCATCGATTTTCTCAAAGGGCTGAAGGCGGCTCAGAAGAATGTGAGGCTTAAGCTTTATCAGGACAAACCTCTCCTGAAGATAGCGATTTTCGGAGACTACCTCTCCGTCATGCATTATCATGCAGGGCTCGACGTTCGGAACATGCCCGAATATGTATTCACGCATCAGCAGAATCCCGGCGGACTCTACCTCCCTTTTTACCAGTATTTCCTCTCACGCTGGCAGGATCCGGATATCCCCGAATATGAGCTCGATACCGACGATCTCGTTTACAGGGACAGGACGGGGAACGAGATCAGGAGAGAACCTTTTGCCAGAGCAGAGAGCGGAGGAGACCTCATGAACGTGGGTTGAGGATGAACCGGTTCTCTCGGGAGCAGGACATTTTCGGAAATCGCAAAAAGAAGTTGACAAAAGGGAATGAGATATATAAGCTATGCCTATAAATCTATTTGATATTTTAATCTTTAGGAGAAGAAAATCTGAGAAGTCTTTTTATCTGAAATAGTTTCCCTTGTTTTTCGGATTGCCGGCTTCCGATACGGTACTAATGTGATGAACCCAGGTGGTCCGAAAGACTCAAACAAGACCGATAAGAGAAAGGAGGTGAAGTGAATGAAGAGAATAGTCGCGATAGTTATCGCCATCGTCTTCGTCCTCGGTATCGTCGCAATCGGCTTTGCGGCGGAGAGCAAGTGCGGATCATGTCATAAGGGCGACAAGGCTCTGGACAAGGTCGTAGCAAAAAAGAATATCAAGACCACGGCTGATCTCATGAAGGCCGTAAAAGAAGGCCCGACCGCTAAGATGCATGCCAAATTTACCGACGACGATATAAAGGCAGAAGCGAAAACCCTTAAACTCGCAGAATAAAGAGGGGCGCAAGAAGTGTGGAAGGGGGTTCCGGAATATCCGGGACCCCCTTCATATATCTGTCAGGGCTGTTCTGAACCCTTCACTTACTTGACCCTCGCACCCGGCTTCACTTCCCTTCCGGGAGTGAGGACCGAACAGGTCCCATCTTCATCGGTCGCGGCAAGAAGCATGCCGCGGGATTCTATTCCCATGAGTTTAGCCGGTTTCAGGTTTGCCACAACAATTATCTCACTCCCTATAAGGTCTTCAGGGGCATACGATTTCCCTATTCCCGCGACCACCTGTCTCTCTTCACCGATATCCACTTTCAACCTTATCAGCTTATCGGACTTTTCGACTCGTTCGGCGGCTATCACCCTGCCGACCTTCAACTCCACCTTTGCGAAATCCTCTATGCCGATCGTCTCGTTGCTGCCCTCGAGACTCACCGGATTCTTCTCTTTTTGTTGTTCTTTCTTCTGAGTCTTCTTCTCGGTCTCCTCTATTCTCGGGAAGAGCTGCTCACCCTTCGACACCGTCACCGCGTAATCCGGATACCAATTCCATCCGAATATCGCGCGATCCATAATACCGCCTTCTTTCCCGGCTTTCTCCGGGCTCCGTTCGATCTCCTCCGTCAGAGACCGAAGGCCCAGCTGCTTCCAAATCGTCCCTGCCGCACGGGGCATAAACGGATAGAGCAGGAGTGACGTGAGTCTGAGCGCACTCCAGACGTCGGAGAGGACAAGTTTCAGCGCCCCGGGATCGGTTTTCGCGAGCCTCCAGGGCTCGGTCTGCGCGATATGGTTATTCGCCGCCCTCACAATAGCCCATATCTGTTCCAGTATGAGATTGAACTGCAGACGCGCCCACGCATTTTCATCAAGGGCCTTTGCGCCGGCATTTACACAAACCCCGGGCAAGTCCTCCAGGGTCATGCCTGATGAGAAAGTCCCTTCAATCGATCCCCCGCCGTATTTCTCGGCCATCGTGAGAAACCTGCTCAGGAGGTTGCCGAGGTCATTGGCGAGATCGGTATTCGTTCGCCTTATCAGGGCACGTTCGGAAAAATCGCCGTCGAGTCCGAAGGGCACTTCCCTGAATAGAAAATACCTGAATGCATCCACGCCGTATTTATCGACCATGGCATGGGGGTCCACAACATTGCCGAGAGACTTGGACATCTTCCTTCCCTCAACGGTCCACCAGCCATGGGCGAAGATATTTTCGGGCAAAGGCAACCCGAGAGCCATGAGCATGGTTGGCCAGTAAACGGCATGAGTTGTGAGAATGTCTTTGCCGACGATGTGATGAGAAGCGGGCCACCAGAATTCACCGTCCCTGGCTTTTTCCGCACCGGGGGAAAGGTATCGAGTTGCAGAAAAATAATTGACGAGGGCATCGAACCAGACGTAGGTTGTGTAGCCTTCATCAAAGGGAAGGGGGATACCCCATGAGAGCCTCTGTCTCGGCCTCGATATACAGAGGTCGCCGAGGGGATTGTTCCGGAGAAAGCCGAGGACCTCGTTTCTCCTCGTCTCCGGCATGATGAACGACGGATGGTCTTCGATATAAGCGACGAGTCTCTCCTGGTATTTCGACATGAGGAAGAAATAGTTTTCTTCGACAATGCGTTCAACCGGCCTCCCGCAGTCGGGACAGTTGCCGTCAATCAGGTCTTTTTCCGTCCAGAACCTCTCATCCGGGGTACAGTACCAGCCGGAGTACTCCCGCTTCTCGATCTCCCCCCTATCCCAGAGCATCTGCATGAGTCCCTGTACGGTCTTCACATGCTCGATATCGGTCGTGCGAATGAAGGCGTCATGGGATATGTTGAGTCTTGCCCATAGGCTCTTGAAATTAGCCACCATGCTATCAGCATGTTCCTTGGGACTGCGTCCCTTTTCACTGGCCGCCTTTTCGACCTTCTGTCCGTGCTCGTCCGTTCCGGTCAGGAAGAAGACCCTTCTGCCGAGCATTCTGTTCCGCCTTGCCAGGATGTCCGCGGCAACCGTTGTGTAGGCATGCCCGATGTGAGGGATGTCATTCACGTAATAGATGGGTGTTGTCACATAGAATTCTTTTTTCATTTCCGGAATTTTCTCCTTCGCCGTTTCCTCCGGTGAAATTTTCCCTCCTGCGCTTTTTCACCGGACTGCACTTCAGATGTTTCCGGCCGGACTTCTTCGCTCCGCAGTTCTTCCTGAGCAGTCCGGTCAGCCGCACCCGCACGGTGGGTCTCTTTCGGAGCCTGCCTCGCGGAATGGCCGCGAATCTCCCGTCCATCACCCGAGCGGAAGTGAGGCTTCTGCCTTCCCGTCTCCTTCCGGGAACGCTCGGAAATCGGCACTACAGGCTCCTTTCGTGCCGGAGGAGCGGGAGCTTCTTCGATAAGCGCCATCTGCCCTTCTTCAGTGCCTTCTTCCAGCCGCGCCGTCTCATCCTCCGTCCGCTTACCCCCTTCTCCCTTTTCACTTTCGCCGTATTCATACCCGAGACAGCACATGAGTCTTCCGCAGACGCCTGAAAGCTTATTGGCGTTCAGGACAAGCTCCTGCCTCTTGGCCATGCGAATGGATATCGGTTCGAAAGAGGTGAGGAATGTCTTACAGCAGAGCTCTCTGCCGCATATGCCGATGCCTCCCACGATCTTCGACGCGTCCCTCACGCCGACCTGTCGCATCTCTATACGCGTTTTGAATTTGGCTGCCAGGTCTTTGACGAGCTCCCTGAAATCTATTCTCCCGTCGGCGGTGAAGTAAAAGATAAGCCTCTTCTTATCGAGAGTCACCTCGGTGCATATCATCTTCATCGGAAGGCCCCGCGCCATTATCCGCTCGATGCAATAGGCCATCGCCTCTTCCTCAAGGGCCTTGTTCTCGGATTTCTGCCGGAGATCGTCCTCGGTAGCCTTTCTCAAGACTTTCTTTAGCTCCTTTGCCGCGGTATCGAGGGAATGTTTCTCGACCACGACATTGCCCATGCTGAGACCGAGTTCAGACTCGACCACAACAAGATCCCCCTTTGAAACCTCGACGCCGTTCACTTCGAAGTCGTATATCTTGCCGCAGCTCTTGAACCGTATCCCGACAACATCAGGCATCGTTCGCTCCCGGGCGGGGAATAAAGAAAGCGGTCTCTCTTTTTCGTTCCATCATGATACTATGTTTCTGAGAACAGACGCTGTATAGTTCCACGTTATCCCCTTATTGAGATTAAAATCGAGTTTTCTCTTCAGGCGGGTCAGGGCATCGAACGATTCCACGAGAGCGCGAATATCCGCCCTCGCACCCGCCTCCGAAAGACCCCTTATGTCAGGACTGAAGAGCATCCCTTCGTCATGCGTAAGCTGCAATACCGCAACGTCCCTTAAGAAGATAACCGCCATATCGAGCCATCGTTCCATCTCGTCCCTGTCAGCCCAGGTTTCATGTTGCCCTCCGGTCACACTCCTGAGGATACCGACGAACCGTTCCTGCTCTTTGAGGAGGTCAGAAGAAAGGGCAAGTCCCGGCCTGCCCATCGAGAGCCTGATTCGAGCAGGGAGATCCGAATCGGCCCCAGAAGTGCGCGTCACAGCCCTCTTGTCCGTCGCGCACCTGGAGGCAGCCTCCCTCCTGTCGACCAACCTGATGACTTCCCCGCAGGCGGCCCCCGAAAGGGGGGTGAAGAGGAGGCGAGAGCACCTCGAGCGTATCGTCTCGGGCAGCCTGTCAGGGTTCGATGCTATCAAAATAATGAGACTATCTTCCGGAGGTTCTTCCAGGGTCTTGAGAAATGCGTTTGCAGCGGACTGATTCATCGTATCAGCCTCATCGATAATAACGACCTTCTTCCTCCCTTCATGAGGCATCAATGAGAGGGCATCCTCTACCTCCCGGATCTCACTCACCCGTATCTCACCCTTGTCCGGAGAAATCATGATGACGTCAGGGTGCGTTCCTGAGTCGATCTTAAGGCATGAAACACAGGAATCGCATGAATCTTCCTGTTCTTCCTGACGCATGTCGGTCAGAGGAACTCTCTCACTCCCTCCGGCCGGGTCTGCCATCTCATCACGGTCTTTCAGGCAGTTTATCGCCTTTGCAAGATTGACCGCGGTGAACCTCTTCCCTATACCCGACTCGCCGGCAAAGAGGTAGGCAGAGGGCGTCCTCCTCCTCCTGAGTGTCCGGAGGAGGATACCGACAGCTCTGCCTTGTCCTATAACGTCTTTAAGCGCCATGAAACCTCTTGCTCCGTATATAATTATGCACGGCAATTTTGTCCTTCTCGGGTATAACTTTAATTATACCCTCACATGAAGATTCTTGACAAGGAGGCCTCCCCCTCGTTTACGGGCGTAATCCGCCGAACTTCAGAGTTTCTTCCCGCTGAACTTCGAGAGTTCCCTCAGCCTCTTCATGACGTGGACAAACCCGTCGATTCCGAGGGACTGAGGCCCGTCGCATAAAGCCTTCTGGGGGTCCGGATGCACCTCGACCATGATCCCGTCCGCACCGCAGGCCATTGCGGCGAAGCAGAGCGGCGGCACGTAATTCCTCGCTCCCGTGGCATGGGAGGGGTCAAGAATGATGGGCAGATGGGACCGTTCGTGAATAACCGGCACGGCGGAAATATCGAGGGTATTGCGGGTGGCATTTTCGAAGGTCCGTATCCCTCTTTCGCAGAGGATTACTTCCCTGCATCCCTCTGAAAGGACATATTCGGCGGACATCAGGAATTCCTGGATCGTCGTAGACATGCCCCTTTTCAAGACGATCGGCTTGCCGAATTTTCCCACCCTTCTGAGGAGAGAGAAATTCTGGACGTTCCTCGCGCCTATCTGGAGGACATCGGCATAGTCACCGACCAACTCTACGTCTTCCGGGTTGGTAATCTCGGTCACAAAGGGAAGGCCCGATTCCTTCCTGGCCTTTACGAGCAATTTCAGCCCTTCCTCCTCGAGCCCCTGGAACGCATACGGAGAAGTCCTCGGCTTAAACGCACCTCCCCTGAGCATCCTCGCTCCAGCCTTCTTAACTTTTATCGCTGTCTCGACGATCTGTCTTTCCGTTTCGACGGAACAGGGTCCGGCTATTACCCCGAAATATTCACCACCGAAAAGCGCACCGTCAACTTTGACAACCGTAGGCTCTCTCTTGATCTCCCTGCTGGCGAGTTTGTAAGGCTGGAGAATAGGGACCAACTTGTCGACGCAGGGATTGGCTTCCAGGGCCTCGAGCATATGTTTGTCCCGGTCGTCTCCCACGGCACCGATGACCGTCCTCTCGACCCCGAAGATGGCATGGGCCTTAAACCCCAGCTCCTCGATCTTCTTCATGATCTCTTCGACGGTCTTTTTTTTGCATCCCGGTTTCAAAACAATGATCATACGTCCTCCTTCATGAATAAAAAACCACAGGGCTCATCGCCTGTGGCTCTCTATTTTCCCGATCGTGCGGAAGATTACGAGCCTGCGGCCCCCCGCTGAGAAGGTCAACCCGACAAATCCCGGAAACGAACAGGTAATGCCGCAGGGCGTAGGCCGCTAACTGAGATTCATTTAAGCTTCTTGATAAACTCCTCAACGGGAAGAGCTGCGAGGGTCAGGAGCTGGACCGAACCTCTTGAGCCGATCTCAACCGACATCTTCATAATCGCGTCATTATTCGGCGCCTCCATGATGTTGACGAAATCATACGGTCCGAGGACTGCATACTGCTTATGAATCTTTATCCCCATCTCCTCAATCTCCTTGTTCACTTCAAGGATCCTATCCGGTTTCTGTTTGATCGTCTTACGCCCTTCATCGGTCAGAGTACTCAAGATTACATAAAATGGCATCGCACCCTCCTTTGTGATGAGCAAGACAGATATCCTGCTCAGGTTCATAGAATGGATATCGCTCGACCAATTCTTATTACTTTATACCGCTTTTGCGGGATGATGTCAATAAAGAATATTGATCGTGCATCGGCCTTGACAAGAATGATTCTAATATGATATTTATTATTTAATAGTAAGAAGTGCTGAAAGGACGACTGTTCATGGAGAAATACAAACAGATAGGGTTTAAACTGACGCCGCAGCGCCTGGCGATCCTTGGTTACCTTGATGGAAACAAGGATCATCCTTCGGCCGAGGATGTCTATCGGGCGGTATCAAGGAGGTTTCCGACCATGTCCCTCGCGACCGTCTACAATACGCTCGAGGCGTTGCGACGGCGCGGAGGGGTTGCGGAGCTCACTCTCGATCCGGAGAAGAAGAGATTCGACCCGGATACCGAGCCGCATCATCACCTGATATGCATGAAGTGCAGGCGGATTGCCGACATTCACCGCGACTATCACCTGCAATTACCCGCAGGTGCCGCCGAAGACTTTCAGATACTCGGCAATCACATAGAGTTTTATGGCGTATGTCCTAGATGCAAGAAGGGCAAGTGAATAGAAAGTACGGCACTTTCTTGTTATACTTTCTCAATAGTTTCTAAAAAAAGGAGGCAGCGATTATGAGTGAAATCTGTTGCGGTGTGAGGGTAGGTCAGTCAGTGCCTGATTTTGAGCTCGAAACCTTTGAACCGGGTACAGGAAAGTTTTCCAAATTTAGTCTGGAGGGAGCGAAGAAGGCCAAGAAGTGGACGGTCCTCGTATTCTATCCGGCTGACTTCACGTTCATCTGTCCGACGGAGCTTGCCGACCTTGCGGAAAAACAGCAGGAACTGAAGAAGCTCGGCTGCGAGGTCGTCTCCGTGAGTACCGATACGAAATTCGTACATTATGGGTGGTATCACGAGGAGAAACTCCTTGAAGAGGTGAAGTTCCACATGGGCGCCGACCCGAAGGGCACCGCGTCTAAGCTTTTCGGTGTCTATGATGAAGAGAGCGGTCTCGATCTTCGGGGAACCTTTGTTGTCGACCCTGACGGAAAGCTCGTCGCCTCGGAGATGAACTTTTTTAATGTCGGAAGGAACATGGATGAACTGGTGAGAAAGATCGAGGCCTTTATTTACGTAAGGAACGCACCCGCAGAAGTCTGCCCCGCCAAATGGAAGCCGGGAGGGAAGACTCTGAAGCCATCCGAAAAAATCGTCGGGAAGGTTTACGAAGCGTTGAAATAAGTATCTCTCGGCAACGAAAGAAAACGAGTGACCCCACCCGCCGGGCAGGGTCACTCGTTTCAGAAGTCGTCCTTTCCTTATAACCCCGTTCTAAATATCGTAATAGAGGAAGAACTCATAGGGGTGCGGTCTCAGTCTCAGTGCGTCCACTTCCTTTGTCCTCTTGTAGTTTATCCACGTCTCTATTGCGTCGCCGGTAAACACGTCGCCTTTTCTCAGGAATTCGTTATCCGCCTCGAGGTTGTTGAGTGCTTCATCCAGGCTCGCGGGCATCGTCGGGACCGACGCGAGTTCCTCGGGCCCGAGTTCGTAGATATCCTTATCGAGAGGTTCACCGGGGTGAATCTTGTTCTCGATACCATCAAGCCCCGCCATCAACATCGCTGCAAAGGCGAGATATCCATTGCATGAAGGGTCGGGGAACCTGATCTCGGCCCTCTTGGCCTTAGGGCTCGGGGAATAGGTCGGTATCCTTACGCATGCGGAACGGTTCCTCGCGGAGTAGGCGAGATTGACAGGGGCCTCAAAACCGGGGGTAAGCCTCTTATAGGAATTCGTTGTAGGATTTGTGAGTGCTGCGAGGGCCGGTGCATGCTTGAGAATCCCGCCGATATAATAGAGCGCAAGATCACTCAGGCCTGCGTAGCCGTTGCCTGCGAATAACGGCTTGCTGCCCTTCCATATGCTCTGATGGGTGTGCATACCGGAGCCGTTGTCCCCAAAGAGCGGCTTCGGCATGAAGGTGACCGTCTTGCAATGCCTCTTCGCGACGTTTTTGATGATATATTTGAAGAGCATAAGCTTGTCCGCCATCTTAACCAGCGATTCGAATCGCATGTCGATCTCAGCCTGGCCGGCTGTAGCAACCTCATGGTGCTCCTTCTCGACGTAGATGCCGCACTTCAACATCTCCATGACCATCTCCGTCCTGAGGTTCACCAGGCTGTCCGTCGGCGGCACCGGAAAGTACCCTTCCTTGTGCCTTGGTTTGTAGCCGAGGTTCGGCCCCTCATCACGACCCGAGTTCCAGATGCCTTCGACGGAATCGAGGAAATAATATCCGCTGTGTGAGTCTTGGTCGAACTGTATGTTGTCGAAGATAAAGAACTCCGCCTCTGGACCGAAATACGCGGTGTCCCCTATCTTAGTCGACTTCAGATAATTCTCCGCCTTCTGGGCGATGTATCGGGGGTCCCTCGTGTAGTATTCCTTCGTTATGGGGTCCACGATATTGCAGATGAGGCTTATCGTCGGATACTCCATGAAGGGGTCCATGAATGCCGTTTCAGGGTCAGGGACGATGAGCATATCCGATGTGTGGATCGCCTGCCATCCCCTGATAGAAGAGCCGTCAAAACCGAGACCTTCTTCAAAGACCTCCTCCTTCAGTTCCGCTATAGGCGCAGCAAAGTGCTGCCAGATCCCGGGAAAATCGAGGAATTTGAAATTTGCCATAACCGCCTTATTTTCCTGGGCCATCTTGATTACGTCTTTTGCTGTCATGCTTCTCCTCCCTTTCTTATGGTTTAAAGTCTTCCTGAAATGCTTTTTTACAGCGCAGATTCGCCGCGCTCTCCGGTCCTTATCCTCACCACGTCTTCGATCGGGTACACAAAGATCTTGCCGTCTCCGATCTTGCCTGTCTTCGCCGCCTTCTCGATAGTATCAACGACCTTCTGGGACAGGCTGTCCGAAGTGACGACTTCAACCTTTATCTTCGGAATGAAATCGATGACGTATTCGGCTCCCCGATAGAGCTCCGTGTGCCCCTTCTGCCGGCCAAAGCCCTTGACCTCCGTGACGGTCATCCCCTGGATGCCGATCTCGTTTAATGCGTCTTTCACCTCGTCGAGCTTGAAGGGCTTGATAACGGCCTCAATCTTCTTCATATCTCACCTCCTGTATTCAGTCGCTCAGTTTCCGGCCTTTCGGTAACCGACTACCCATAGGCCACAGACTGTTGACCGCTATTTTAAGAATGCCTTATAGAAACTCAACGCACCGCCGAGATAATCGTCATAGGCAGCCTCGGTCTTCGCTCTTATCTGTACCATATCGACGGGTTCATTCTTCAGCCACTCATAGATCATCGCCTTCCTCACCTCTATATGGAACTGGAATGCGTAGGCGTTGTCTCCGTATCGAAAGGCCTGGTTCGGATAGAGTGCCGACCCGGCGAGTCTGACCGCACCTTCCGGGATATCGAAGGTCTCGCCGTGCCAGTGAAATACCGGAAAGGATCTCCGCAAGTCTTCTGTCCGCGAATGCGTTGCGAGCCTCTTCATGAGCGGGTCAATCGAGCCCTCTTCCGTGAGGGTGATGTCGTACCAGCCGATCTCCTTTTCAGAGCCGGCATAGACCCTTGCACCGAGCGCCTTTGCCATGATCTGGGCACCGAGACAGACCCCGAAGACCTTCCTACCGGCTGCGACAAATTCCTTCACGAGCGTTATTTCGTCGCTGATATAACGGTATTGTGACTCTTCATTCACGCTCATCGGGCCGCCCATCATAACGAGGGTATCAAAGCCCTTCGTATCGGGCAGGCCTTCTTTCTCAAGGTCGACGACAGAATAGGGCATCCCGGCTTCGTTGAGGTGGTCCTCAATCGTACCCGGCCCTTCAACCGACGTATTCTTCAATATCAGAACAGCCACCACTCCGGGTAATATCAATAACTATGCCATAGGCTCTCCATTGAAAAATAACGTGTTTCCCATCATGAGCGGTGAATGCCTGCCTATCTTTGAGGCAGTCGATGACTAAGAAAGATGCAGGCACAAAATACCTCGTTGCAGAGCCTCGCCTCTTGCGCTAAACTTGATGGAGAGCTTCTTTTCACTGAAAACCGTCCGATCCTGTTTTGAGGAGCAGAAAATGAATGAACCCGTTCGTATAAAGAATACCGGTCTCCGGGGTGTAACGGTTGCTGACACGAAGATCAGTTTCATCGACGGAGAGCGGGGCATCCTTATTTACCGTGGCTTTCGGATCGAAGATCTCGCGCAGAAATCGTCATTCCTCGAAACCGCATACCTCCTTCTTCACGGCGCATTGCCTGATAAGAAACAACTCGAAGCATTCACCCGACAGGTCACCGAGGAGCGAGATGTCCCGGATTTTCTCTATGAGAGCTTCAAGAAGTTGCCGAAAGAATCTCATCCCATGGACGTGCTTCAAGCAGCCATACCGCTGCTGGCCATGGCTGACCCTGATCTAGGCAAAGAGTCGAGGGATGCCAATATTCTCAAAGCGCTCAGACTCATCGCGCGCCTGCCGGTCCTGATAGCGGCGTGGCAAAGAATAAGAGCCGGCCTCGAACCGTTGCCTCAAGACAAGAACCTCCCCCATGCAGCTAATTTCTTATGGCAGCTCAGCGGGATTAAGCCCGATGCGGAGATCGCCGCCGATCTCGATACCTGTCTCGTCCTCCACGCCGACCACACCTTCAATGCCTCAACCTTTGCCTGCCGGGAAGTTGTTTCGACAAGGGCCCACATGTATGCGGGAGTCGCGGCGGGGGTTGGTGCCCTCTCAGGCAGCCTCCACGGCGGTGCCAATGCCGAGGTTATAAAGATGCTCATGAATCTGTCATCCGAAAAAGACATCCCCGCCTGGGTGAAGAGGCAGCTCGATAAGGGAGAGAGGATCATGGGCATGGGCCACGCTGTCTACAAAACGACGGACCCGAGGGCCAAAATCCTGAAGGAGATGTCCTATCGTCTCGGGAAAAAACTCCGCCGGGAGAATTGGTATCGGCTCTCGAACGAGCTAGAAGAAGCCGCCCTTCAGGAATTCGAGCGAAGGGGAAAAGCGACGATTAAACCGAACGTGGATTTTTACAGCGCTTCCGTTTACCACATGATGGGCATACCGGATGACCTCATGACCGCCGTCTTTGCGATGTCGAGAATAGCAGGCTGGTCCGCTCATATCATAGAAGAGAAGTTTGCCGAGGCCCAGGAAAAGCCTGCGCTTTACCGGCCCGCGTCGGAATACGTCGGTGACTACTGCGGCCTCACGGGTTGCGTCTATACGCCGCTTGAAGACCGGAAATAACGTTCCGCGGGGTACCTACCAGGGGTTACAGGGCTTGCTCCTAATGTTCATCGATATCCCTTCGCAGAACCCGAGGAGGATCAGGGACACTTCTGATACGCTTGCTACCCACACGCTTTCCGTACTGGCGATTAATGCTGGATTCACCGACTACTCCGCGCGTTCCGGTTATCTGCAACAACGAAGCTTTCCCGGGGAAGTCGGCGGTAGCGAAGCGATGAGCCGACGAACCTTGAGATAGAAAGAGTGACAAGATGCCCTCGATGAACTATCGCACATCAGAAATCTTTCACTGCAACTTTAAACGCCATATTCAGACCTAACAAGAGTGCAGCAGTTTTCGAATAGCCGCTCTGCGTCGGAGCCTGGTACCGCATCCACCGCGATAACCTCCTTCTAATGCTTTCTTTGGAGTAATATGATTTCCATAACCATCGCAAGCCGTTTTCCAACTCTTGAGGCGTCATGTTTTTAGGATAAAAGGTGGAATATTGTCCATTAAACTTTCTGACATCAGTTTCAAAGATGCGGCCATCAGCTTGAAGCCGCCGATAAAATTGCGATCCGTGTATGGGGAACAATGCGGAGAACAATGCCAGCTCAATCTCATTGTCTTCACAAAAATCAAGGGTTTGTTGAAAAACGTCTTTATTATCCCCTTCGAACCCGAACATGAAAGAGCCGTAAATTCCTATGCCGACATCATGAGTCATTTTTATCCACTCAGCAAACTTTTCTGGTTTCGCCCATTTCTTGTCAACTGCGCGAAGATTGTCCTGACTCAACGACTCTATGCCTGTAAATAGGAACTGACAACCGCTCTCCGCTGCCAAACTCATCAATTTCCGGTTCGCAGCATGATTAAGGGAAAATTGACCGCTCCATTTGATCTTCAAAGGAATCATTTCATGGAATAAATCCCGAGCATAGGCGGGATCACCAGTTATATTGTCATCAACAAAAAAGAGCACCTTCCCCCTCAGCTCCTCAAGCTGTCGCATGACATGATCAATCGGCCTGTGACGAAATTTTGTACCGTAAAAACTCACAACTGAGCAAAAATCACAGTTATAGGGGCAGCCTCGTGTCGTTTCTATATGATAAAACTCATCTTTGCCTGAGAATAATTCCTTCTTGATGAACGGAATATCTTTGAGGTCGATAAGTTGATTTGCTTTATAAAACGGCTGAAGCTGATTGCTTTGTAAATCCCTTATCACCTCGTTCCACACGGGCTCTGCCTCGCCTGCTATGACACTATCGACGTGTCTCCGGGCATGGTCATAACATAATGTTGGGAAAAACCCCCCAAATGCCACCTTTATTCCCCGTGCGCGGAACATTTCTGCAATCGCAATCGCTGATGGCGATACATGCAGCATAACTGTTATTCCCACCAGATCCCAATCCTCGTCATACGGAATGGCATCATGGTTTTCATCAACAATTCTAACCTCAATATCTTCAGGCGTGAGTGCTGCCAGAATCGGCAATGCAAGGGGGGTAGAGTTCATGTAGCGAACGGAAGCTTGTCCACGTCCCACTCTCTTGGGATTTATGAGTAAAATTCTCATGTGATTTCAATTCAGGTCTTAACTTTAACGACCTTGTCCCGTATTTTTGTTGAAGTAGAAATGACCCCGATTGCATTATTTTAAGCAGCTAGCTCCTTTCGGTCAAGGGTCTGTTCCAAGGAAAGGGGAAGTTTGGGGAGTTCTCTATAGCCCTTTCAAACGTCTGAATTTCTTTTCTGCTGTCGCAATCGAGTTATAATTCGTGATATTCTTTAGTTAGTAGTTACCCGTAACAAAAAATCAACGTATTGGGATAACTCGTTTGGCATAGTTTCATTATAAGGAGGCACTCATGAAACAAGGTGTCAGAAGCATTATCTATCCTGTCAAGGACATAGCTCGAGCAAAGATACTATTTCGTCAGCTCTTGGGTGTCGAGCCATAT
>Ga0187779_10000761_pt1 | contig 21178 bp, 11 predicted proteins | sample 1015_Q2_SP10_10__FD_132435 | JGI IMG/M metagenome (GOLD analysis project Ga0187779, IMG submission 132435) | Tropical peat soil microbial communities from peatlands in Department of Meta, Colombia - 1015_Q2_SP10_10_MG | ecosystem: Environmental > Terrestrial > Soil > Wetlands > Peat | place... | reverse complement strand
TTTATGCCTCCGGACGGGCCGTCATAGACGCGGGTCACCGTCTCGGCTCCGGCCGGTTCCGGGCAGGGTTGAGGCTCGTCCGGCAGGACCTGCAGCTCGTCGTCATACCAGAATTCGACCTCGATGCGCCGGTTAAGTGCCCGGCCCTTAGCGGTGTCGTTCGATGCGATGGGGCCATCCGCGCCCTTTCCGTCGATGTCGATCGCCGATAACGGGAGCTTGAGCGCGTCTTTGACAGCCAGCGCCGTACGCCGCGCCCTTGCCTTGGACAATGAAACAGGGTTGCCGTAAATCCGTTCGTTCCGGTCCGATAGCGGTTGATTGTCGGTATAACCGATGAATTTGACTACGACGTGCTCTTTCGTCCTCAGGTTTTCGAGCACCTGGCGAACATTGGAAACGAATTCTTCTGGTACCGTTGTCGCATCGTCATCCATATGAAGCGGAGGCACGATATTCCTTATTCGGGCCCGCTTGGAATGACCCTCCTTGTAGCTGAGCTTGCACAACGTCTCGACACGGCAGACCTTCACGCGTTCTGCTCGTTCCGGGGCAGGAGCCACGTTAGCACCAAGATTGTCAAAGGTCTTCACCGTCTTTTCCAGCGCATTTCGGGGTTCGGCCTTCTCATCCTGTCCGGCATGAACGGCGGAGTCCCCGCCCTCTGCCCACAGGGTTCTCGGAAGGTCGGCATCCGCATGTCTCTCGACAGCCTGACCGAGGGAGGGCGCTCTGGAAACGCCGGTTCCAGAAGAAGCAGAATCTGCCGGGACGTCGGCCGTGTGCGTGCCCGCGGTCACGATGGCGGAAGAATTATCGAACGAACCCTTGCCGGAAGGCCCTCCGCGCCGCCAATAGGTCTCCGTCTCGATCGTGAGACTGTAGGGCCCCTCCCCCCACAAGGAGGACACCATTTTTTTAACCGCAGCGATCCTAGCCGAGACCTCCGACCGTTCCTCCACGTCTGCGAGGTAGGAAATGCGGAGGATCGAGGGGGACTTTTTAAGCTCGCCAATGAGCATATCCAGCCTCGGCTTCCACTGCTCCCGCATCACGGACGTGTTCGGCTCGAAGACTCCGTCCGCGATGTCCAGGCGCACGACGCGGTGCAACGTAGCGCCGAAGTTGAATTTCATCGCCTTGCCGCGGGTCAGGCGGAGGACAAGCGGGTTATCCGTGGTGACCCGGTAGCCTGACGGAAGCGACCGGTCGTCAAGCTTCAGGATGAAGTTGCTGCCCCTGTCGGGGTCGGGGACCGCGGCGCAGGTGATGTGGAAACGGCCGAACTTGTCCGTTGTGGCTATAAGGCCGTTCGCCGATACAATCCTCACCCCGGCCAGACCCTGTTCTCCCGGGTCGGGGTAACCGTTCGCGTTGGAGTCGTCAAACACCTTGCCGATGATGTCGGTGCAGTCCATAGTAGGGTCGGGCGCAACGTGGACCGTGGCGACTGCCACGGCCGAAGCGGCGCTGCCCATTGCCGCCATGGGCTGGGCGGGGACGACGGCCTTGCTGACGGCCGAGACAACGCCCTTGGCAGTGCTCATGGCTTGGGCGATCCCCGTGGCGCTGTTCATGACAGGAGTTCCTTTGTCCGTATATTTGTCTGCTAGCACGACACCGGTGACGCTGTTTAAGACCTGGGCCTGGTTAACATAATTGCCGTTCGAGACCCCGGCCCCCACGACCAGTATCAGATTGATGGTGTGCTGGGATTTTGCGGCAAGCGTCGAGATGTTCCAGATAAGCTGGGTCCCGCTCATGATCGGCTCGACCTTCTGACCATCAACAACGCCGGAGCCGGAAACATACTTGAATCCCGGAGGCGGGGTATCGACGACTTCCAGGTTGGTAAGATCGGCGCCCAGGGTGTTGGTTATCGTGATCGTGTACGGGACCATCTGGCCGAGCGAGACGTTCACCATCGTTGTGGTCTTCGTGATGGCGATCGCGTTATTCTGCACGGGGTCGACGGCGATGTGGTTGTTGTAGACCTGGCTGTCCCCCGGCCTTGCGCCATCCAACGTGACATGAAGATAATAAGCCGTCGCAGGGCCGGCAGGTACCGAGGCGGCCGGAGGCAGGACGGAAGCCTGCGCCTCGCAATAAGCAGAAGTTGCAGGCACGGCGTCGGCAGGGCCGCCGGGGCAGGTCGGGACGGAGAAGGTCGCAGTCGCGGCGCTGGACGTTGGCGGTATCAGTTTCGACTGGCCGGCAATGTATCCCGAGGACGGCGGCGTGACCTGGATCAGGTAGTCGCCGCCGGACGGGCAGGCCGACGCGTCGCTGAAGTTCAGGTCGAACTTGTAATAACCTCCTGGAAGCGTTACCTGGCCCTGCGCTCCCGGGTCGTTAAAACAGCCTGCGGGAAGCGGAGACTTTGTAGATGCCTGAAGCATGGTAAGAGAGGCGCCCACTACCGGCGTCCGGGCGACTGAATCGTAGACTACGCCGTTGGGGGTCAGCGGCAGGTTCAGGTTCGCAAGGCTTGCCCCCGAGGCAAGGACGATGTCCGATATCCGCTGCATGCCGTTGGTGAACGGCGAATCGCCCCATCCCAGCATGGCCGTGTTGGCCCCACCGCCGGGGGCGCGGAATCGGATCTCGTACTTGCTCGTGGTCCCGGCGTTAGCAGCGAGGCCGCTTATCTGGTACGTGCCGTCGGAAGCGGTGTATGTGGTGCCTATTAACTGGCCGTCCTTGTAAATATCCGCCGCCCACCCGGAGAAAGTCTGTTCCCCGCTGTCGTACACTTTGTTGAAGTTGGCATCCTGCCATACCCGGCCGGAGATGTTTCCCGGCTGTGAACCGAAGTCAATGGTGACGCTTGACGTCGTTGTCTGTTGCGGAGTATTCCAGGCCGCCTGGGCAGTATTGGTGATTGCGGTGCCGGCAGGCGCCGTGGCGTTCAATTTGACGCGGAAGCGGAGCACGACCTGACTGCCGGGAGCCAATGCGCCGTAGGTCGCGCCATAGTTCGCCGTGATCACTGGTGATGTGAAGTTGACGCCATTCACGGAACCATTCATTGCCGCAGAACCTGAGACATAGGAGGCTTGGGCCAGAATCGGGGTAAGATCATCGGTGATCACCACGCTCGTGGCCGGGACCGTGCCGATGTTGGTTACTGTGACAGTGTACTCGATGGTGCTTCCGGGAAGCGGTACGCCTCCTCCCACCACGGCGTACGACTTAATAATGGAAAGCTGCTGGGCGTTCCCGACCGTGATGCAGGTCGGCTGGAAACCATTGGCAGGGTTGCCGTCGGAGTCGGTCAAAAGAAGCGTAATACCGGTTGCGGCAGTGGTGCCCTGGTTACAGATGATCGTTCCGGGGGCCGCACTGGCGTTGACCCGGACGTCAAAGGTGATGGTCCCTGTGCTGTTTGCGGCCATGGTGCCGCTCTGCGTCAGGCCGGAGGAAACGACGGGCATGCCGGAGGCCAGCGGGGATGCGCCACCAGCATCGGCTACCGCGCTGCCGTTCAGCGTGGTGCTGCCCGAAACGTAGGTCGTGTTGGCCGGAACTGCATCGGTGAGAATGACGCCTGCAGCAGGCGTAGCGGCAGAGTTGGTGAGGGTGATGGTGTAACGGATAATGTCACCCGGGTCCACGAGTCCGTTCCCGTTATTGTCCACGGAGAGCTTTACGGTCTTTTGCGAAGAGAGAAGCGGCAGATTTCCCACGACGACCGAGGTCGGACTGTTCGGAATGGGATTGTTCGGGTCGCCTGAAGGCTGTTCGGGGACCGGACCGCTCCCTGCTCCGGAACCGTCTACAAAGCCCTGGTTGGAAATTATAGTGCCGTTCACCACGCTTGCGCTGATCTTCACGTCGAAGGTGACTGTTGCCGTGTTGGCGGCGGAGGCAGCAGCGTCCGCGGGCATGGCACCCGGGGTCAGGTTCGCCCGGGTATTGATCGGCATGCCGTTCTGAAGTGGACTGACGCCTGCGCTGACGTCCGCCACTGCCGTTCCGTTAAGGGTCGTGGAGTTGGCCACATAAGAGGTATTCGCCGGGACCAGGTCCCTGAGAGTCACACCCACGGCGTTCTCCGTGCCGACGTTGTTCACCTTGATGGTGTACCTCAAGGCGTCCCCTGCAGTGACGGTCGAGGTGCCTGATGTCAGATCCTGCACCGTCTTTTGCACACGGAAGACCGGCGACGAGATGACGGTCGTCTGGGTCGGATTGGCGGTACCGCCCTGAGACGGGTCGTTGCTTAAAATGGACGGCAGCGTGGAAGAGCTGACCTGTCCCTGGTTCAAAACTTTGCTACCGTTGTTGATTGCGGGCAGGAGCCTGACCGTAAACTCGACCACGATCTTGTCACTGGCCCCTCCCTGTGCGTCGATATTAAGGTTTCCAATGCTAACCAGGCCAGTGCCCTTTGCCCCGCCCGTGGCGGATGTCTGCGAAACGTTGGCGCCAGCGGGGACCGTCGTGAGTGTTAGGCTTCCGGGCACGAACATGGCGGTCTGGTTCAACTTGTCAAGCTCGTCGGTCAGAGAGAGGCCAGCGGCTGCGAGTCCGCCGCTGTTCTGGACCGTGAGCGTATATTTGAGAGTGTCGCCAGGCCTTGCGGTGGCTCCGGACTGACCGGTGGTCACATCGAATACGGTCTTGGTGAAGGTTAGGACGGTCGACTGGGTGTTTACCGTGAAAGCGTCCTGGTAGTCCAGTGTTCCAGGAGTGCCGTTCGTCAAGGTGTTCGTGGTGGTATGCACGTTCCCCGATGCGCCCGTGGCCGAGGGGTCGGCACTCTGGTAACTTGTGGCGCCCGCAACGTTGGTGAGGGCGAGACCCCCTGCTGTGCCCTGGTCGAGAGAAGCTTGATACGTGACGAGCAGCCGGTTTGTAGGGGCAATGGCCGTGGCCGCCGTCGACGTCATCGAGATCGTCAGGGTGCAGGCCGGCGTGCCGGTGAGGCCTGTGAAAGAGGCGCTGAAGCCCAAAGGAGTGGAGACCGGCGTTACGCCGTCGGCCTGGTAGAGGCGCGCAGTGATGTTTACCGGAGTCTGGCTGCACATGCCGCCCTTAGCAGGCCCTGTCACGTTGGGAAGGACATCCGTTATGGTCGTATTCCATGCAGATGCGGTTCCAGCATTCTGCACATTGAGCGTGAAGGTACCGGGCGTCCCGGCGCTCATGCTGCTCGGGCCGATCTTCGTCAGGGTCAAATTGGGGCCTGAGATCGTGACCGGAGAGCTTGATCCGGGAGCTCCGGAAGCGCCGGTGGTGTTGTCACCGCTCACGGTGTTATATTTGTAGTTCGCCGTGTTCGAGAACTGCTTACCAACGGTGTTGTTCGTCGTGTCGTTTGCCAGGACCACGGTCACGTCCGCGACAAGCTGGTCGCCGGCGGGAACATAAAGTCCGCCGCTTGCCGTGTCCGCCAGGACAAGATTTGTTGAGGTCCCGGAATTGGTAAGGGCTGGCCAGGACTTGGCCCCTGACGCGAGGCGAGCGGTCGCGCCCACGAAATTAAGAGACACGCCAGTCGTGGCGAGGCTTATGTCGTCAATGATCTGAACATTATAAATTGCCGTTGACGAGGGCTGAGCGGGGACCGTGATGCGGTAGGTGAAGGGCTGGCCGAGAGCGGCGGTGGGCACCAGGGCCTGCTTCGAAAGCGCAGAAAGCGTGGTAGCGGTGCTCAGATGGACCGTCGCGGCGCCGGTCGGCCCGTAATCCTGCCGGTCTGCGACGACGCTGTTCGCCGGAACGTCAACGCTGTCGAAGGAGTAGTAATGCTGTACAAGGGCATTATTGACCAAGGTGATTCCGGTGCCAATGGCGCTGTCCGCCTTGACCTGGTAGACCACCTGGAGGGTGTCGCCGGGCGGGATGCTGTAGGTATTGGCGACGCCCGAATCGAAGTTCCAGGAGGCGATGCCGGTGGCGGAGTTATAAGAGACGTTCGGCGATGCAGGAACGGGAAGCGTCGCAATCAAGGCATTTGTGGCGGTGTTAATGAGCGAGACGCCGGTGGTCGTAACGCCGTTCTGGCGGAGTCCCACAGGCAGCGTGTCGATGAGCACGGGATCATAGGCTGGCGACGCTCCGGTGTTAGATATGTTCACCGTATAGGTGATGATCTCTCCGGCGCTAACAACGGTGCCTCCGGCTGATGGCGAAGCTGACTTGGAAACGGATAGCATCGGCTGCCATATATTTATAGAGGCGCTTGCTGTTTTAGGAGCCGCGGCAACGCCGTTAATGGCGTAGCTCATTGAAGCGTTGTTTATCAGGACCTGTTTCACGGGCGTCTGTGAAAGAGTGTTCTTGATGGCCTTCGCCCGGTACTGGATGGTCAGGGTGCTGTTCCCGGAAGTGTTTCCCGATGTATTGGAGACATTCCCGAGATTCCAGGTCAAGGTTCCGGTGGCGCCCTGAGACGGCTGGGAGGAAACAGTGTAGGTGAAGCTTCCGCCCGAGGCGGGAGTGACGGACACCAGGCCGTCATAGGAAAGTCCGGCAGGAAGCGTATCGGTGACCACGACGTTCTGGGTCGTCCCGGAACGGAGGACCAGGGAGAGGCTGTAAACGACGGTGTCGCCTATGCGAAGCGTTGAGTCAGCTGCAGTGCTCAGTCCGCTACTCCAGGTGTCGGAGAACACGGATTTGGCAAGGGCCGTGGGATCTCCAGATGAGACGTTCGCGGTGGCAGGTCCGGAACAATAGTTGTTGGGCTGGGTGATGTTCGGGCAGCCGGCACCGGTGCGTTCGCCGGAAACATTGCCTGATAGCGATGTCCATGCCGTATAAGCGGTGTTTCCGATCAACGTTCCGTCAACTGACTGCACCTTTGCCTGGAACGTCAAAACAAGCTTTCCGTTCACGGGTATATTGAGGCTGCCGTCGCCATTTGCGCTGCCCCAATCGAGAGTGCCGCCGGAAAGCAGCGACGGATTAGCGACAAATCCAATCGCCGGGGAGCCGTTGATCTGTGCAGTGGCGGAGCCGGGCACAAGCGAAACGTTCGGCGGCAGCGTGTCGATGACGTCCGAGTCATACGCGGTGGAGTTTCCGTCGTTGGTCAGGGTGATGGTGTACTGGAGAACGTCCCCCGCCGCCGCTGGGTTGATTGACAGCTTGCCGGACGGCGAAAAATAGCCCACGGTCTTGGTAATGGTCAGGTGCGGCTCGACAACCGTCATGGGCGTGCTGGTTCCCGAACCGCCGATCACCGTCGTCGTGGCGCCACATGCTTTGCGTTTGTTATAGGTATACGACGCGCTGTTCGTGAACGAAACGCCGCTCACGTTCGCAGCCGTGTTATTAAGGGCCACGGTCACCTTGATGACGGCCTGGCCGCCCGCGGGGATGTCGATGCCGGTGCTCAAGTCCTGAAGGACGAGGTTGGTCGCGGTGCCCGTATTGACCACATTCCAGGTGCCTCCGGACACTACGGAGGCGCTGACGAAGTTGACGTTGGGAGGCAGGCTGTCATGGATCTGCACGTCGTTCAATGCCACTTTGGCCGGGGCTGCCGGCACCGTGATCGTGTAGCTGTACTGTTGTCCGATGGTCGCAATCGAAGGTGTCGGCGAGGTCTTTGTAAGAGCGCCCGGTGCCTGGATAGTGACCGAGGTAATATCGCCCGTCCCACCCAGGGGTGATGGGCCGTTAACGTACGGGTCGTCGCTCACGCCGGACCATGTCTTGTTGTTAGAGTCGGTGCCGGCCAGGCTTGCCTGGTTCCTGACGACGGCGCCGTTCGCAAGGCCTCCTGCCAGGGTAACGTCGAACTGGATCTCGTACTGTGCGTTGGGGCCGATGGTAAGGTTTTTTATCGTGACGGTGCCCGCCCCGTTGGTGCCGCAGGTAGGACATACGGTATAGGTTCCCGCCGGGAGGTTGGTACTCGCAAGGGAGAGCGAGCCCCCAACGAAGGCGGAAGATCCGTTCAATGCGCCAAGATCGTCGGTGACCTTGACGCCGTTAAGCGGGGTGGCGGTGAAGTTCTGGAGCTGCAGCGTGTACCTCAGCTTGTCGCCAGGGAAGGCCGAGGTAGCCGGGTATGCGCCGGTCGTCAGGTCTTCGACCGATTTCAGGAAGTAATAGTTGGAAGCGGTGGCCGTGACGGTAAAGGCGTCCTGGAAATCAAGGATCCCCGGCGTGCCGTTGGTGAGGGTCCTGTCGTATTCACGGCGAACGGCCGATGAACTGTCGGCGCCGAACCAGCGGGTGGCACCGCTTATGTTGGTGAACGTGCCGGAAGATATCCCGCCATCGAGCATTGCCTGGTAGTTTATGATCAGGCGCTGCGTAGGCCCGATCCTGGCCTTTGATGTCTGCATGGCAAGGCTCATCTGGCAGAAGGATGAGGTGCCGCCGTTCCAGGTGACCAAAAAGTCGGTGCCGGGAACGAGCGGTCCCGAGACCGGGGTGACGCCGTCAGCGGCGTAGATCTCCGCGGATACTGTCGGTCTCAGGTCGTAGGCGCACATGCCGGCTGGGATGCTGTCAGTGATCGTGGCGTTCCACGCGTCTGATCCACCAACGTTCTGGATGTTTATGACGAAGGGCGCTTTGGACCCCGCGGAAAGGTTCGAGACCGAGCTTTTCTTCGTGACGACGAGATTGGGCTCGACGATCGTCATGGGCTGCGTCGTACCGGGCTCGGCTTGGAGGTCGGTCATGACCGTCCCCTTGATCGTCTTGCCGAACCACATGTTTGCTGTATTCGCAAACTGCGTCTGCGCTTTGTTTGCCGGGCTGTTGTCGAGGACCACCGTAAGGTCTATCTCGACATTGCTCCCGGCAGGGATGGATGCCAGTGCAGGATTATTTTCATAGGAAAATACCAGATGCCTGGTGGAATCGGAAAGTATCCCGGGGTGGCTGGCAAGCCAGGCACTGCTCGCGCCGAGCTTGAGCGGCGCTCCTCCGTTTATCAGCGTTCTTGCGCCGGTAGCGGCGTTCACCATGTAGGCCGTGTTCGTCACATAGGTAAGGGACGCACCCGTCATCGTCAGGTCGTCCGTAATGACCATGTTCGTCACGGTAGCGTCGTCGGCGGCCTTTATATATTGGAAGGAACCCGATGAGTCCAGATTGCCAAGGAGCGGCGCAGTGATCGTATAGGTGAAAGCCATACCGATGGTTGCGGTGGTCTGGTTCGGGGGGTTCTTTTTTTGCACGGCTTCGATGGGGACAAAGTGCGACTGGCATTCGTGGCAGATATTGTCAATACTGCCCGGGCCCCAGTATATCCAGAAGGTCGAGTGGGTCGGGTCTGCGCATGCCATGTGGCCGCTGTAATAGACGTTCAGGAAGTCGATGTGGTATGATTGCTGCTTCGGAAAGTGGAAGTTGATATTGGTTACCGGGAATCCGCCCACGGACAGCGGGAAGTTCTTTATCGTGCAGTCCATGTCGATCCCGAACGTTGGGGCATTTTGCATGGCTGCGTAGGTGGCGGGGTTACTGCCGTCGACGACTCCGCCGAACTGGGAGCACATGACCGTTGCTGCCTGCGCGGAGTTGGCCGCGCAAAGCAACAAGACGATGAGGAGCAGTGACGGGAAGCCGAGCCTGGATCCGCATGCCATCAGGGCCATAAGGAAACTTCTCGACTTCCAGACCTTCCGGTTCGGATACATACGGGATAAAGCTAACAGATGTCAACCGCTCCTGTCTCGGCTTTCTATGACATGCTCTCGGCTTTTTATGCTCTTTTTGGCAAAAAAATCACTTCTGGGGCAGGCTTCTGTAAGCGGAAGGTGTGAGGCTGGTCAGTTTCTTGAAAATTCTGCCGAAGCCGGTCGGGTCGGCAAAACCGAGGAAGATGGCGATCTCGGTCACGCTCTGGGCGCTGGTGCGGAGAAGTTTCTTGGCCTTCGTGATTCTGCGGCCGTTAAGATAGTCCTGATAGGGCAGGCCCATCACCTTCTTGAACGTTCTCGAAAAGTGCGCCGGTGACATGCCGGCCTCGCCGCAAACGTCGTCAAGGCAGATATCAGTTCGATAGTTGTCGTTGATAAAACGAACGGCCTTCTGGATCTTATGGTACTGGCTTAAGGTGACGGCGGCAGGCTGCTTCCCAGGCAGCTCGGACGAATTGGAGCCGGGGAGGATGTTCTTTCTGCGCTGCTGATCCGCATGCCGGAGGGCAAGGTAGAAGTCGATCTTCGTGGAAAGCTCGGATATGCTGAAAGGCTTCTTCAGGTAATCGCGGGCGCCGCTCCGGAATGCCTCGACTGCTACATCCTCGTCGCCATATGCCGTGGCGATAATAACGAGGACCGATGGCGCGAAGTCCTTTATTTCTTTCATGACATCGATGCCGGACATGTCAGGAAGGCGGTATTCGATGACGGCGAGATCGATGTCGTTGCGCCGCCTCACCCGTTCGACAGCAACCCGGCCAGTCTGGACCGTGACGACTCCATACGTGTCGGAAAGGTTTTCGACATACCGATCGAGCAGAACGGTATCGTCGTCAACGATTAATATCTGCGAATGAACCTGGTTTGTAATGCGCGGCATGGAAAAAGTTAATCTTTGTCCTCCTCTCATCTTTTCGACATAAGCTATAGATTTCTTTAGAGAACAAATGGCAGGTTTTGCTAGATATTATCGATGCTGCGGCGCAGTTGATCGGCAGATGCCAACTGGTGCTACATTAAGGTCGAAGCCAAATCCATCGGGGGCGTTCCAGGAAAGCCTGAAGAAAGCAGGGATTCACATCAGCCACGCGGCCTATTCGGGGTATTCACGAATGTCCTAACTGTACGTCAGTTTTCGCTCAAGGTCTTTCGAGCGAGAGATGCGTTTTGCCTCATCGAGAGTTATAAGTTCCGCTTTGCAAAGCTGAATGAGATGCTGGTCCATTGTCTGCATGCCATATTCGTCGCGTCCCTTTTCGATGTACTGCTCGATCTCATCCAAGTGATTGTCCCGGATGCACGCCTTGATGGTAGAAGTTGCATACATAACTTCAATGACAGGAAGGATTGTTTCTTCGCTTCTTCCTCTTATCAGTCTCAGAGATATGGTGGCGACAAGACTCTCTGCCAGCCTCTGTCTGGTATTCTCCTGCGCCTCAGGCGGGAAATAACCGACTATGCGGTTGATGGACGAAGCGGCATTATGGGTATGAAGCGTGGAAAACACCAAATGCCCCGTCTCAGCGGCCTTGACACAGGCGTCAATCGTTTCGAGATCGCGCATTTCTCCGACCATGATGACATCCGGATTCATACGCATTGCAGACCTCAATGCTACGCTGAAGCTTTCCGTGTCGATACCCACTTCCCTCTGAATCACACAGCTTTTGTTCGAACTGAACAGAAACTCGATCGGGTCCTCAATCGTAATGATATTGTAATCGAAATTATCATTGACAAACTTTATCATCGATGCGAGCGTCGTTGATTTTCCGTTGCCGGTCGGTCCCGTGACGAGCACCAAGCCGTACGGGAACTGCGCAATCCTGCCGAGCGCGGGGGGAAGATGCAGCTCATCGAACGTACTGATCTGGTGAGGTATGACGCGCATAACAATGCCGAGATTTCCGCGCTGACGGAAGATGCTCGCCCGGAAACGGCCGACGTTCGCCAGAGTATAGGACGTATCAAATTCCCTTAAAGCTTCCGGCAGCTTCCGGTTCTGCTGCTCCATAACCGTGTTGGCCACGAACTCGGTATCCTGTTTCGTCAGGTTTGCGAGCTTGGAACGGACAAGATGGCCGCGCGCCCGGAACATCGGCGGGTGATCGACCTCAAAATGGATGTCCGAGACCTTTTTTTCGAAGGCAATGTTTAGGATCTGATTAAATATTGCGATGTCCATGGCGACCGTGTTCCTCCACTCTTCATCTCAGTTTGAGACACATCCATCTATCCACGATTATTGAGCCGCTTTAGCCGCCTGTCTGCGGAAAAGCGCATATTCCAGAACAATGCCCGCTTGCAGGGAAAGTATCTCCAGCATATCGAGCCGCACGGGAGACGCCTCTTTCTGCCCGAAGTCCCCGTATATCACCGCGACGACCTTTCGATCGCTTATCAAGGGCAGGAGAACGATCGCGGGACTCAATGGTTTTCCTATTTGCGAAAAAAACGTCCTGAGCGTCTCATCTCCGCTATCTCCGTAATAGACCCGCCCTTTTTCGATGACATCCCGGAAAACCGAAGGCTGTGAAAGCTGGATCTTGAGCCGGTCCGCTCGAGTCGGCCCCATGCTTTTTTCGGAACCGATCCCTATGGCCCGTTCACCGATCAATTCCGAAGCGCGGACGACAAGCGTGACAGCACGTTCGAACATGTCGGAAACAGTGGAAAGAACCACGAGCGCGGCATCGGACGGTATCGTGATCCCGCGAAGCAGCGTGATTCCCTCTTTCAGTGTCTTGCCGTAGATATCGGCATCGTCGCGTCCATACTGAAAACCAGTGACATATGACATGAAAGTGTCGAGGAACTTTATCATGTCCTGGATAAACGTTTCTCTCTGTTCATCCTTCGACGGCTTGGGGAAAACGGCCCTGACGCCGTCATGGTACGATTCAAGGATGAAATCACTCTCCTGATGAGAGGCGAATTGGATCACGGGAACCGCAGAGTACTTGCCGCTCACCAGCTTCCTCAGGCCTGCGATTTTTTCCCTGGAAAACCCGCCCCCTGATCTTGCGGGATTGTCAAAGACAACCACTGGCATTCTCGCGGAAAGGAGGCACTGCGATACCAGCCAGTCCAGCTCTTTTTCGTCATCGGTCGCGAATACGAGCACTCCCCGATCGTTACAGAGAGACATAACTGAGTGACTGATCAACGTATCACCACTGAAAATAACGACAGCCTTGCTCGCCTGTTTCGCCATGGCGTCGGGTGCGGCCCTGCGACCCGCGGATTTCCTTAGAAAAGAAACAAATGCTTCCTGTTCTTCGAGGGAAAACCCCGGGAGCAATTCCCTTGTTTGCTTGCTATGGATTGCGGCCGGATCAAGGATTTCCATTTCATGAACAGGCTGGGGTATCTTCTGCTCAAGCCGGTCAAGGTCGGCCAGCCCGAGATCATCTGCGGTAATTGTAGAATGTTCTCCTTTTGTTGCACCGGCGTTTTCCTCGGGTAGGACATCGGAATAAAGCGTCTCAAGGGAAGGAATTTCTTTTCCGGCAGCCCGGTCACGTTCCCGCTCGTCGAAGACTCGAGACGCATCCATCAAGGCCATCTGGGAATCGACTTCCAGCTCCTGCTCTCCATCGGAAATGACAACCGGATCCGTGTCGAACGTAAAGGTGCCCTTCGTCCAGTACATCAGTTCTACGATCGTCATCTCGACCAGCTTTTTCAAACCTCTGATGGCGTCTTCCCGTCTCAGCGTGCCCATCTGTACCAAAGTGGCGAGAAGCGGCATGTGGTCTTTACCTGTATTCTTCATGACGCCCATTGCCTGTTTGAGGTCGTCAATCGTTATGGCGCCAGTCTTAACCAGGACCGTACCGATGCGGACGCTGTTGTTGATATGATTTGCACCTACAATATATCCGTTTCTGAAAACAATCGTGCTCTCCCCTTTGCTCCCCTTAACGATGAAAATGCCCGATTTCCTCGTCGTGTAGACCAACTGGATAATGTCCATTATGGGCAGATGTTCTAAATCTCCGGTAAATGCCATGTTCTTTCGTATTTATCCTTTACAAGTATCCCCCGTGGGGACTGAAATAGTACCCAAGAAAACACTAGCTTCATCAACAAGATAAAATCGATAATCATTATCGAATGATATAATCGGTACCCCAAAGGGGGTAGTTCCTTGAATTATATTAAGAAAGATCATATAATCTATTCGGTATTTACTGCCGAAATCTTTAAAGAATAAGGGCTGATATAGAGGGATATTAAAGATGCGGTAGGGTCTGTTATCGGCAAAAACTGACAATTCCCATGGTAAGCTGGGAACGGATTTGAAACTCTTCCCTATGCCGCATCAGCGATTGGGGATAAAAGATGGCGGGGACGTCGGGGTTTGAGGGTTTGCTACAGGCCCGGGAGACCCGGTGATATCCTCAGCATTGCCGGACTTATCATGAACGATTCTCTTGACCTTGTCCCAATCTACGAGATCAGCCACTCCCGTCTCGTAGAATCGCTTTATTACCTCTCCTGTCACGTTCGTAACCTTCCTGTAAATATCAGGGTCGACCTCTAGAAAGACTTTCCCTTCATCGTTAATGGCAAGTTTTACTGGCTCGTACACCAACTCTCCCGGCGTTCCTGCTTCAACCTCGTCAAAGAACTTCTCGATGTGTTGCGTCGAGACCCGAACGCATCCGTGACTCCTAAACCCATACACGGTCATTGGCCAGATGGTTTCGTGAATGGCGATGCCCGGGAGGGAAGTGTAGAGAGCATACCTTCCGAGGGGATTGTCCGGGCCGGGAGGAACGACAGTCAAAACAGGCTTGCTCTGCATCCTCATCTGCTCCTGTATGGATGCGGGAACGTACCAGGTAGGATCTTTTTCCTTTCTCGTGATAGTAAAAATCCCAGAAGGCGTGCGCCATCTGATCATGCCCTTCCATTGAGGCATGCCGAGCCCGACGGGGAATGACATCTCAAGTTTCCCCGATTTAAAATAGTACAACATTCTGCCGGGAATATCGATGATAATGCCGTTTTCCAGCGTTTTGGGCGCAATTTTCCTGGTATTGAGCTTCAGTTCTTGGCCGGGCTGGATATGCCGGGTACGATCGAGGTTGTTCTCCCTCACGATCGTTGCCGTGTCCACGCCGAGCTTTGCGCTGATCAGCAGGAGACTGTCGCCATTGACAACCCGGTAGATTGTTTCTCCTCCCGTCATTGCCGCTGCAATGGAGAGTGCGGGACTGAGAAGGACAAGGAATGAGGCAAGGATGCGCTTCAAGGTTTCAATCCTCACGGTGATCGCTTTCGCAGCTGCCAGTGGTCATAGAAGTCTCGGTAAGGAGATCACTGAGGAGCTTGGATCGAACATTTCAACAGGGAAATCATTTTTTATTTCTTTGTTCACTATCGAAGCAACCTACCAGCTTGATCCCTATCGCTAGCCTTCAAATACTAACATCACGTATAAAAGAAACATTAGCAGATGCATCGCACCAAGTAGAATATTAGTTCGGTTGCTGGAAAAGGTGATCATACATAACGCCAAAAGAGAGGAAAGCAGGATAGTATTGACTGCATCGAGCCCGAGATAAACCGTCTTGCCAGTTATAAGGCCAATGGTCAACACCGCCGGTATCGTCAATCCGATAGTTGCCAGTACAGAACCCAGGAAGATATTAACCGAACGCTGCATTTGGTTGCGGATGGCGGCGCGGACCCCGCTCATCGCTTCGGGCGACAGTATTAGAGTTGCAACTATAAAGCCGCTTAAAGCTTCGGGCGCACCTAAAACGCGGGTTCCGTACTCAAGTGGTATCGCAAACTGTTTGGAGAGAATAATGAGCGGCAGAATGTAAAGCACAAGAAATAACGAGTGGTGCGGTGCCGATCTGACACCCTGTTCGCCGTGCGGATGCTCATTCGCGCTGCCCGCATTGGGTGAGACGAAGTACTCGCGGTGGCGGGTAGTTTGCACGGCAAGAAAAACGCCGTATATGCTAACGGACATCAGACTGTAGAAAACGCTCTGAAATGCCGACAGCGTCGGTCCCGCAGTTGATTTCGTAAAATTCGGCAGAACCAGGCCAAGGACCGCAAGCGGGACAATCAAGGCTAAATAAGAATTTGCCCCTTGCAGGTTGTAGGTTTGCTCGCGATGCCGCAGGCCGCCGAGCAAGAGTGCAATCCCGGTCATTCCGCCAAGCAGAATCACCACAACGGAAAACATCGTGTCGCGGGCCATCGTTGGTTTCCCTCCGCCCGTGAGCATCACTGCCGAAATCATCAAGACTTCGACCCCAATGACTGCGAGCGTCAGTACTAGTGTCCCAAGCGGTTCGCCCAAAATTACCGCCAGACTTTCCGCATGGCGCACGATAGCGAAAGCCGACAGTGAAATTACGCTAAACAGCCAAAGCAATAAAAAGAAGAACCACGGGGCATTCGATAAATTCATAAACCAACCACCACCGAATAAAAGGAACAAAGCGGTCGTCACCAGGCTGGCAAGTAACGGCCATTCTTGTCGGAGCAAGGTCATAATGTTGTTTTGCTTATCAAATGCTTTACGTGTTGAGTCCATACTAAAAGTATAATGGCAGCTCCAGATAAAAGCAAGATAGACAGGCATGAAGCGAATACGATTAGGTTCTCTACGGAGTAAAAGTTGATGTTCGAGGTGTGATAAAAAGCGCATTGATAATTATCGAACGTAACTGTGATTATTGCAAAGAATTGGAACTTCAATTTCTCAGGATGAAAGACTCAATTACTTCCAGATAATGCAATTCTAGTGACCTTGGGAACCAAAGTATGTGAAACGTTAAAATCACTAATTTACTGTCGGAGCTGACGAAAAGTCATGACCACGAGATCACGCACAACAATCGCGTAAATGACAGTGGACTACCCCGGTCTTCAAAGGAGATAGCCCACTCTTTCCTTTCTTCTTTGCCTCTTCTTTTTCTATATAACCTTATTTTGCAGACGTCTTCGTATGGTCCTGGTGGCAAAGATTGCAATCCATATGCCCCTGCTGGTGGTTCATGCCGTCCTTGGTATGCCACATGTCATCGGGCCCATGGCAATCAATGCAATGGGCAAATTCCTTCTTCGGTGACCATTTCGTGGGCTGCCACTTGCCTTCCGTGTAGAGATTGAAATAGTGGACCGTTGTATAAACGACTTCGCCCGTTACCTTGGCGCAACGCTCCTTCTTTTCCTTCGAAGTGACCTGTACGCCGGCAGCCATGGTCCACTTCGAAACTGACGTGTGGCAGAGCGGCGACAACGCTTGGGTCTGGATCTGTTTCGGCATCGGAGAGATGTCATCAAACCGGTCCGTCGGAAATGAGGACCTTGCATACCAGTCTAATAGATTGTCCACCATTACCGCATAGGTCTTGTCCTTGTCGTATTCTACCATATTGATGAGGGCACTGCAGACTCCGAGAGCTCCGCAAAGGGTGCCCTGTCCTCCGTACCCTGCCGCAACATGCGCGAACATGTAGTCCGGCAGCGTAGTCCAGGGATAACCGACTTGTTCTCTTAAGAGGCTGAGGACCCCCAGCCAGGCTCCATTCCCTCAGCCGCCCTCTTTAAGATAAGCACGATATGCGCGCCTGCCAGCCTCAAGAGGATCAAGCTTAACCCACTTCCATGGCAGAGGCGGTGCTGCTGCCGGCGCTGCAATCATCGGTGCGCCATAGGCGCGGCTGATTCGGCCGGCAATCCCGCCTACAAGAAGCATGGCCGACCCTGTCAGGATACGTCTGCGTGAATATAAACGGCTTTCAATTTGCTTTCCCATAACATCCTCCTTTCACCATCGCCATCCACAGTGAATAAAAATGATTTCTTCAGCGTGCCTTACATAATCCTATTAATTGAGGTTAGGGTACTTAGCGCATCTTTTGGAGGCTCAGCCGTCCTGGTTTTTTCCAAATCAGCCGCCTTCCCTCCCTTCCTAACAAAAGATACGGTTTATCGGAGGCTGATTAAAGTCAAACACCGGTATATGACCTTGTCAATTTCGAGGATTTGCAATCTTACACTTTATTGCATTATCAAGTGCAATGAGATGGAAAGAGGAAAGGTTCTGCCAAAGGAGACGCACATGGTAGTTAAACGCGCAGGCAGGATTACGATAACTTCTGGGCTATTGGCCAGATTACTTTTGAAGCTTTTTACCCGAAGGTCGAAACAGAAATATTCTGGTTGGGAGGGAGATGACGACGGCCAGGGTCCGGCACCTGTCCCAAGAACGCCGGGGGTCACCCTAGTTGGTGGATTGCCTTTCTATCTCAGGATCAAGCTCTATATGGACAACGATCTTTCTGTCCTTGATCGAATACCTGACATTGAGGATATCTTCCCTCCCAAACGTTGGAATGGAATAGAGCGGCCTCAACTCATACCCGATCCCCCTTCCCGCAGGACCCAGAATGCTATGCAACCGGGACCGTTCGAAATGGATATTGCGTCGGACGAACCGCTCCGCTTCCCGCAGCGCCTGCTCCGCACTCAGTCCGGCCTGAACGGTGAACGAAAAATCAGGCGCATCGATCTCGAACGAGTACGGATCTCCCTCCTTGTCAAGAATCGCGACATTAGCCAGATCGTTCCGGGAGCTGGAGCCATACAGCATAAGCTTGAATTGACCCTGGACTTCAGCAGGGTTCGCCGCTTCGGTCTTTAAGTAACGGTTCCCGGAAAGGACGACGAGACCTACGATGATTATCAGGATAATAGCAGCCACAAGGAAGAAGCTCACCGGCATCCCCCACTAGATTTTGTCATAATATTATCTGTGACATCCTCAACGCCATCAGATCTTCGTGAACTGCGACTGGATGACAGAACATTACGTATATTTGTAGAAGACTAGATAGGAATGATCAAGTGGCGTGTACTTAGAAACGTAATAAATAGCTGGATGAGTGATACCGACAACTGCACTTGCAGCTTACCCGAATACTTTACTTTTTCCTTCTCTTGTATTGATGTCCAACAATGCCAGGTAGTCTATGAATTGCTTGAGTAATATTCTGCTCTCATCTGTCAAATCCGTAAACTGCACCCCTATTTCATATAAAGCCTTCTCCTTATCTCCCGCAACCCGGCACGAGGCAACTTTACCGATAAAATTAACAGGGTTGTCAGCCTTGAAGGACAACCCCAGCGGAAGCATACTTTCTGCTCCCAAGGCCTCTTCGGTTTGGATGAGCATACCGCTCAGGCTGATATCTTTCACTTTGAACTGGGCCGGAAAGCTCAGGGTCTTCTCCCAGGGTGTTCTGATATTAAACCTAACAGCGAGCCTCCGATCAACTATCACCAGCGCTTCCTCTTTTTTGTGTTTCTCAATGGAATTAAGAAGATCGGTGATTTTATCCAATGGCACATCTTTGAACATCATCCCCGCCGCGTATATGGGGACCTGTTCCCCATAGCTTCTTTCCTCGATCTGGCTCAATTCGCAACGAACGATAATGCCCTTCACATTGATAGGACTACCCTTTTCGCCCAGTGTAATCACATATTCCTTGCCGACATTCAACCTCCTGTCCGTTTTTAAGGCAATTCCGCCTTGACTGATGTCGACGATTTCGACTTTCTGGGCGAGAATCATCTTGCCGTTTATTTCCACAATGTCCAACCTGAATCTCCTATGTCGCCTCTTATCCTCCATCATATGTTACCTCGATTTATTTTAACCTTCATCTCGGTTCCACGTTCAAGCATACGATTTATTATTATTTTTTCCATGTTATCACTGCGCCTACTTTTGTCGTGTTAAGGATTATTAAAAGCTCTTCAAGGGATCTAAAGGGTTTTTCTTCCTGCGTTCCCACAATCTCGACGATGCCGACAGCAGCATTCTGGTCATCATCCCGCCGACAAATGCAATCTACGTAGGAGTCCCCTGCCGTTGTCTTGCTCGCGTCGTGGGAGGCCAGATGGCGGGATTGCGGCTCTGATCCAGAATGCGGAACAGCCGCGAGCGAAGCAAAACCTCCGCTAATTGTGGGAGAGCTATCTTGACTATTGCTGCATGCTTCGTCGTATATTTCTGACATACTAACCTTCTCATCCTCCGACAAACCCGCTCGCATCGGCTCGTTTTTGAGGATGAGCTCGCAGATACCGGCTGTAACGGAGTGTACCATGATGTATCAGCGAATCAGAATATGAGTAATGTGGTAATAGATTCGTACTTGAATAATACATTAATTATTGATTCGGTCAAGGAATCAGGGCGGGTATTTTTAGGGTAGTTACTTTTTTACACCTTTTCCGCTTAACAGGGCAGTAAAGTTCCTAGGCTGACAGCGCTTCATACTTTCAGGAAGGATCCGGTTAACCATCAGCTTTTTTTGGGAATGCAGCGTTTCTCGCTTTTAACTCAGCACTTCCTGGATCATTCGAAATATACATCGTCTGGGAAGGGAAGGCGAAACTGGTACCGCTGGCTTCTATAATGCCCATAAGACGGATGAGGAGGTCTTCCTGAACCGCAAGAAAGCCTTCCCAATCAGGCGTTAACGCATATGCGAGAACGTCAATATCGAGCGAAAAATCACCAAACCGAACGAAGCGTGTGCGGTGAGTTTTAGGCTCCACTTCTGGATGTTCGGACAGCATTTTTCGAATCTCTTTAAGGACAAGTTGCAGTTGATCCGCCGTCGTTTCATACCGCAGACCGAATTTGTGACGGAATAGGAACTTATCCCGGTGCGCCAGATTCTCGATGCTCATCGCGGAGAATTGGCCATTTGGTATGGTGACAAGGGTACGATTGAGGGTGCGGATGCGGGTCGAGCGAAGACCGATGCTTTCCACGGTTCCCTCGACGTTCCCCGCCTGGCAGTAATCGCCCACTCGAATGGGTTGATCGGTGATGACCATAATGGTGCCAAAGAGATTCTCGATTGTCTTCTGTGCGGCGAAAGCAATGGCAACTCCGCCGATGCTCAGTCCTGCAATGGCAGTCGTTAATTCGAAGCCTAGCTGCTTCAAGATCATAAGCAGACCAACTACAATCACCAAGCCCTGCACAAGCCACGTACTTATTTCGGTTAGAATGATCTTGTTCAGTAACTTGGCCTGCCGAAGCCGGGCAATCTGCAATCTCCTCGCAAGATTTGTCATACGGACCAATAGCCATGTGAGAGCCAGAATCATTAGCACGGTGCCGGCACCAAACCAAAATATGCGCAAATAAAGATATGCGCTTAACGGGGACAGGATGCGGAGTAAAAGGGCAAAAATCAACAGCGTGATTGGTATGGTTAACCATGCTGCGTCACTCTCGGTGAGGTTGTTGATACGGCGCAGGAGCTGCGGGCGAATAATCCTGATAAGCACGCGGGCGAGCAGCCACGATAACGCCAACAGGACCGGCAATATGAACAGGATGAAGATCCAATGTGGGAGTGGTAAAAAAGCAAGCCGGGTTCCCCATAACTTCTTCGGAAATATCTTTTCGACGAGAGGAGGATTGAGCTGCTCGGCCGCTTCGGGTATGCTGAGCAGCGTTTGAGAAGAAAACAACCAGATCGGTTCTGCCCCTTTTTGATCTACGC
>Ga0187779_10000760_pt1 | contig 21184 bp, 16 predicted proteins | sample 1015_Q2_SP10_10__FD_132435 | JGI IMG/M metagenome (GOLD analysis project Ga0187779, IMG submission 132435) | Tropical peat soil microbial communities from peatlands in Department of Meta, Colombia - 1015_Q2_SP10_10_MG | ecosystem: Environmental > Terrestrial > Soil > Wetlands > Peat | place... | reverse complement strand
CGGATCTCCCGACCCGGCGAGAGGCGGAAGAACTTCTTCGGCGGGTCCTCGCGGAAGTCGTCGCGCTCGATCCAGATCTCCCGCGAGAACGGGAGCTTGCGCGTGCCGGCGGCGGGGTCCTCGGGGTTGTTTTCCGCGTCGAACCACTCGACGCGTCCCTCGGGGTAGTTCTCGATCACGACCTTGAGCGGCCGCAGCACCGCCATCACCCGCCGCGCCCGCTTGTTCAGGTCCTCGCGCAGGCAGTACTCGAGCAGCGCCGAGGAGACGGTGCTGTCGCGCTTGGCCACGCCGATGGTCTCGGCGAACGCGCGGATCGCCTCGGGCGTGTAGCCGCGGCGCCGGAGCCCGGCGATCGTCGGGAGCCGCGGGTCGTCCCAGCCGGAGACGAGCTTCTGCTCCACGAGATCGAGCAGCTTGCGCTTGCTCATCAGCGTGTGCGAAACGTTGAGCCGCGCGAACTCGATCTGCTGGGGATGGGGCAGGTCCGGCAGGTGGTCCAGCACCCAGTCGTAGAACGGGCGGTGGTCCTCGAACTCCAGCGTGCAGATCGAGTGCGTGATGCCCTCGATCGCGTCGGAGACCGGGTGGGCGTAGTCGTACATCGGGTAGATGCACCACGCGTCGCCGGTGCGGTGGTGCGTCTCGCGCTTGATCCGGTAGAGGACCGGGTCGCGCAGGTTCATGTTCGGCGACGCCATGTCGATCTTCGCGCGGAGCACGTGGGCGCCGTCGGGGAACTTCCCCGCGCGCATCGCCCGAAACAGCTCCAGGCTCTGCGCCGCCGGACGGTCGCGGCTCGGGCTCGGCTTCCCCGGCTCGGTCAGCGTGCCGCGGTAGCGGCCGATCTCGTCGGCCGTCAGGTCGTCCACGTAGGCGTCGCCGTGCTCGATCAGCTGCTCGGCGTACCCGTACAGCCGCTCGAAGTAGTCGGACGCGTAGTAGCAGCGGTCCTGCCAGTCGAAGCCCAGCCAGCGGACGTCGTCCTGGATGGCGTCCACGTACTCGACGTCCTCGGCGGCGGGATTGGTGTCGTCGAAGCGCAGGTTGCACCGCCCGGCGAACTCGCGCGCCAGGCCGAAGTTGATGTGGATCGATTTGGCGTGGCCGATGTGCAGGTAGCCGTTGGGCTCCGGCGGGAAGCGGGTGTGCACCCGTCCGCCGTGCTTTCCGGATGCGCCGTCGGCCTTGATGATGTCGCGGATGAAATCGCCGCCCGGCTTGGCAGGGGTCGGCGCTGGGGCTGGGGCGTCAGGCATTGGCCGTCCTCGGGGCCCTTCCGGCCTTCAGGGTGCCGGTCGGGAGTGGAGCGAAGAACGCGGAACGCAACGGAGAGGGAGGGATTCGAACCCTCGTAACAGGTATTAGCCCGTTAAACGGTTTAGCAAACCGCCGCCTTCAGCCTCTCGGCCACCTCTCCAGGGGCGCGGGAACCGGGAAGCCCGGCTCCGGGCGCGAGGGAATATCGCTGCGCCGCGGCCCGCCGCCAAGGCGGCTTGCGGATTTGGTCCCGGCGCGCAGGATTCCGCCATCCCCCACGCTGAGGTTCGGGCGATGAGCCACGGAGGCGACGGCATGTCGAGGCGCGAGTTCGTCGAGGCCGCGGGCGGCGCGGTCGGCATGGCCATGGCGCCGGGCGCGCTGCGGGCGCCGCGGCGTCGCCGCCCGCCGCCGGCCGGGGCCGTGCTGCTCTTCCAGGGCGATTCGATCACCGACTGCCACCGGGATCGCGCGGTGACCGGGCCCAACGAGCCGGCCGCCCTGGCGACGGGCTACCCGCTGCTGGTGGCCTCGCGGCTCCTGAGCGAGCACCCCGACGCGGGGCTCCGCGTCTTCAACCGCGGGGTGAGCGGCAACACGGTGCCGGATCTCGATGCCCGCTGGCAGGCCGACACGCTCGACCTCACGCCGAACGTGCTCAGCATCCTCATCGGGGTGAACGACATCTGGCACAAGCTCAACGGGACCTTCCACGGCACCGTCGAGCAGTACGAGTCCGGCTACGACGCGCTGCTCGCGCGGACCCGGCAGGCTCTCCCCGGCGTCCGGCTGGTCGTCCTGGAGCCGTTCGCGCTGCGCACCGGCGCCGTCACCGACGCGTGGTTCCCGGAGTTCGACCAGCGGCGGGCCGCGGCGGCGCGGGTCGCGGGCCGCGCGGGCGCGACGTTCATCCCGCTGCAGGCGATGTTCGACCGGCTGGCGGCGCAGGCCCCGCCGCCATACTGGGCCGCGGACGGCGTGCACCCGACCGTGGCGGGCCACGGCGCCATCGCGCGGGCGTGGCTGGACGGGGTGCGGTGGTGAGCCGCACGGTGATGTTCATCCACGGCGCGTGGATGACGCCGCTGTGCTGGGAGCCGTTCGCGCGGTTCTTCGAGGGCCGCGGCTGGCGCACCCTGGCGCCCGCCTGGCCGTACCACGACCGCCCGGTCGCGGAGCAGCGGCGCGCGCCCGCCGCGGAGCTGGGCGGGCTGGGCGCGGTCGAGATCCTCGACCACTACGAGCGGCTCATCCGCTCGCTCCCGGAGCCGCCCTGCCTGGTGGGGCACTCGTTCGGCGGCCTGTGGGTGCAGCTGCTGCTCGGCCGGGGCCTCGGCCGCGCGGGCGTCGCGATCGACTCGGCCCCGCCACGGGGCGTGCTGCCGCTGCAGTGGTCGGCGATCCGCTCCACCGCGCCCGCGCTGCTCACGCTCGCGCCGCGCCGCCCCGTGAGCCTGACGCTCGAGCAGTTCCGCTACGCGTTCGTCCACACCCTGTCCGAGGCGGCCGCCCGCGAGGCGTGGGAGCGCCAGGTCGTGCCCGAGACGCGCCGGATCATCTTCCAGGCGGCGGGCGCGCCGCTCGATCCGCTGAGCCCGCTGCGGGTGAGCTTCGCCAAGGCCGACCGCCCGCCGCTGCTCTTGGTGGCCGGCGCCCGGGACCGGATCGTGCCGGCGGCGCAGAACCGCGCGAACTACGCGAAGTACCGCTTCTCGCCGGCGCGGACCAGCTTCAGGGAGTTCCCGGACCGCACCCACTGGATCATCGCGCAGGACGGCTGGGAGGAGGTCGCCGGCTACGTGGCCGGCTGGCTGGACGACGTGGCGGGCTAGTGATCGTGGCCCGCCGTCGCCCAGACGACGGCGGGATCGTCTCCCTCGAACGCCTGCACGTGCACCATCCACCCGAACAGGTGCGGGACGAAGCGCCCGCCCACCGTCGCGCAGGCCGCCGCGGTCGCGATCGGCGACTTCGGCCCGAACACCGGCCGTCCGTCCTTCGTCTCGAGCCAGCGGCTCCGCTCGCCCGCGGGCGGCACGCACCAGTTCACGTGCTCGTGCCAGCGCCCGACGCTGAGCGGGATCCGGCGGTTCAGCTCCTCCAGCGACGCGCCGCGCTGCGCGGTGTACATCACGCCGATCAGCGTGAACCCGCCCGCGCCGTCGGGGCGGTAGAGCAGGGACGTCGGCCGCGCCACGTCGAAGCGGCGCCGGGCCGCCAGCCCGTTCACCCAGCTCGTGAAGTGGTAGACCGGCTGCTTCACGTTCGGCAGGAACGCGCGGAAGCCGTCGGCTTCGGCCGCGCGCACGTCCCGGTAGCGCGCCAGGGTCCGGCGGATCTCCGCCACCAGGGCGTCGGCCCGCGCGGAGTCGCCCGGGGCCGGCGGCAGGCGCGGCGTCATGACCATGTGCGGGTCTTCGGCCATCGCGCCGGCCATCGCGTGGTCCATCGCCATCGACGCCTCGGCGCTCGAGGTGTCCTGGGCCGCGCACGGGGGCGCGAGCAGCAGGGCGGCGCCGGCGGCCGCCAGCAGGGTGCGCATCATGGTCGTCCGTCAGACGCGGCGCGGCGCCGTTTCTTAAGCGGAGCCCGCCCGGCGGGGTCAGGGGCCGGTGACGTCGTACGCGAGCGAGTCGAGGACGAACCGGGCGTAGGTGAAGGGGCCGGCCGGCATCTGCCACACGCCCTCCATCGCGGTGGCGACCCGCGGTCGCGGCGCGAACGTTACTTGCGGCGGCATGGAGCGGGTGTTTCTTAGGGGCGGTTCTTCGACCGCGAGCGTCCGATGTCCCGTCGTTCCGTCGTGCTCTTCCTCGCCGCGTGGGCGACCCTCGCCGCACCCCACGCGCTGCCGTCCCAGGGCGTACCGCGGCGGCCGACGGCGCGGCCGACGCTCGCCCAGGCCCGCGCCTTCGTCGACGCCGCCGAGCGCGAGCTGGCGGCGCGCAGCGTGCCGATGAACCGCGCCGCCTGGCTGGCCGACAACTTCATCACCGACGACACCGAGTCGCTGAGCGCGTACTTCCAGACCGACTTCGGCATCGCGGTCCGGCGCCTGGCGACCGCGGCCGCGCGGTTCGACGGCGTGGCGATGCCCGCCGAGCTGCGGCGGCGGTTCACGCTGCTCAAGCTGCAGCTCGCCGCGCCGCCGCCCGCCGATTCGGCGCTGGCGGCCGAGATGACGACGCTGCAGGTGGGGATGCAGGGGGACTACGGCAAGGGCACCTGGTGCCGGGCCAAGCGCGACGGCGGCCAGGAGTGCCTGCAGATCAGCGCGATCGAGAACATCATGGCCGCGAGCCGCGATCCCGCCGAGCTGCTCGACGTGTGGAGCGGCTGGCAGCGCGTCGGCGCGCCGATGCGGGACCGGTTCGCGCGGTTCGTCGCGCTGTCGAACCTCGGCGCGCGGACGCTCGGCTTCGCCGACGCGGGCCAGATGTGGCGGGCCGGCTACGACATGCCGGCCGACTCGCTGGTGCGCGTGGTGGAGGGGCTGTGGGCGCAGGTGCGCCCGCTGTACGTGGCGCTCCACGCGTACGTCCGCCGCCGGCTGGTCGAGACCTACGGCGCGGCCGTGGTGCCGCCCGCCGGCCCGATTCCCGCGCACCTGCTGGGCAACCTGTGGGCGCAGGACTGGACCAACGTCTATCCGCTGGTCGCGCCTGCGGGCGCGCCGCCCACCTTCGACCTGAGCGAGCGGATCCGCGCGCACCACCTCGACGCGCCGGCGATGGTCCGCACCGGCGAGCGGTTCTTCCTCTCGCTCGGCTTCGACTCGCTGCCCGCGACGTTCTGGGAGCGGTCGCTGTTCGTGCAGCCGCGGGACCGCGAGGTGGTCTGCCACGCCAGCGCCTGGGACGTCGACAACCAGAACGACCTGCGCATCAAGATGTGCATCCAGCCCACGGGCGAGGACCTGGTCACCATCCACCACGAGCTGGGGCACAACTTCTACCAGCGGGCGTACGACCGGCAGCCCTACCTCTACGAGGCCGGCGCGAACGACGGCTTCCACGAGGCCATCGGCGACGCGATCGCCCTCTCGGTGACGCCGGAGTACCTGCACCAGATCGGCCTCATCGACACGGTGCCCGGGGCCGCCAGCGACACGGCCCTGCTGCTGATGCGGGCGCTCGACAAGGTGGCGTTCCTGCCGTTCGGGCTGCTGGTGGACGAGTGGCGGTGGAAGGTGTTCGCGGGCGAGGTGGGCCCGGCGGACTACAACCGCCTGTGGTGGGACCTGAAGCTGCGCTACCAGGGTGTGGCGGCGCCCGGGCCGCGGGAGGCGGGCGCGTTCGACCCCGGCGCCAAGTTCCACGTGCCGGCGAACGTGCCGTACCTGCGCTACTTCCTCGCCAACATCCTCCAGTTCCAGTTCTACCGGGCGCTGTGCCAGGCCGCCGGCCAGACCGGGCCGCTGTACCGGTGCTCGTTCTACGGGAGCCGCGAGGCCGGCCGGCGGTTCGCCGCGATGCTCGCGCTCGGCGCGAGCCGGCCGTGGCCCGACGCGCTCGAGCAGTTGACCGGCTCGCGCACCATGGACGCGGGCGCGCTGCTCGAGTACTTCTCGCCGCTCAAGGCGTGGCTGGACCGGCAGAACGCCGGCGCGCCGGTCGGCTGGTAGCGCGGGCCGCGGGCCCCGCATGACGCCGGAGGTGCGGGCCGTCGCCGCCGTGATGACGGGGGCGCTCGGCTTCTACACCGCGGGGGTGTGGAGCGAGCGCCTGGCCGCGCGGCTCCGGCCGTGGCACCTGGCCATGTTCTGGCTGGGGTGCGGCTGCGACTCGGCGGGCACGGCGGCGATGGCGCGGATGGCGGGCGGCTTCCGTGCCGGCTTCCACGGCCTGACCGGGGCGGCGGCCCTCGCGCTGATGCTGGCCCACGCGGTCTGGGCGACGGTCGTGCTGCTGCGCCGGAACGAGCGCGCGATCCGCTCCTTTCACCGGATCAGCGTGGTCGTGTGGACCGTGTGGCTCGTGCCGTTCGTGAGCGGCGCCCTCCTCGCCTGAGGATCGACCCATGACCGACTGGACTCGACGCGACCTGATGAAGACCGGCCTGGCGGCGTCGCTGGGCGCGCTGGCGACCCGCGGGCTGTCCGCCGCGGGCGTCCCCGCGGACGGCGCGGTCGACGCCCCCGCCGGCGCGCCGGCCGCCGCCGCGCGGGAGCGGCTGCTGATCGACTTCGGGTGGCGGTTTCACCTCGGCCACGCCGACGACCCGCTGCGGGATTTCGGCTACGGCGGGGAGCGGGCCCAGGAGTTCAGCGAGTTCGGCAAGACCGGCGAGTTCATGCGCGAGCCGTCCCGGGCTGACTTCGACGTCAGCGGCTGGCGGGAGGTGGACCTGCCGCACGACTGGGTGGTGGAGCTGCCGTTCGTCAACGATGCGCCGCTCTACAACCAGGGCTTCAAGCCGGTCGGCCGTCCCTATGCCGCCACCAGCATCGGCTGGTACCGCCGCACCTTCGACCTGCCGGCGGCCGACCACGGCCGGCGCCTGAGCCTCGAGTTCGACGGCGTGTTCCGCGACTGCCTGGTCGCGCTCAACGGGGTGTACCTGGGGCGGAACCTGAGCGGCTACGCGCCGTTCCGCTTCGACATCACGGACATGGCGGCCTACGGCGGCAGCAACGTGCTGGTGGTGCGCTGCGACGCCACGGAGCACGAGGGCTGGTTCTACGAGGGCGCGGGCATCTACCGCCACGTGTGGCTGGTGAAGACGGCGCCGGTACACGTCGCCCAGTGGGGCACCTTCGTCACCACGGCGGTGCAGGGCGGCACGGCCACGGTCAGCGTCGCCACCCAGGTCGAGAACGACGGCGACGACGCGCCCGCGTGCCGGGTCCGCGCGACGGTCGCCGACCCGGACGGCCGGGTGGTCGCGACCGCCGTCACGCCGCCGGCGCGGCTGGCGGCGTGGACGGGCCGCGAGTTCACGCAGCAGCTCTCGGTGCGGGCACCGCTGCTGTGGTCGGTGGACACGCCGCGGCTCTACACCCTCACCGCGGCGATCGAGGTGGCGGGCGAGGAGGTGGACCGCACCGCGACGCCGTTCGGCATCCGCACCATGCGCTTCGATCCGGACCAGGGGTTCTTCCTGAACGGCGAGCGCGTCGAGCTCAAGGGCACCTGCAACCACCAGGACCACGCCGGCGTCGGCTCCGCGCTGCCCGACGCGCTGCAGGCGTACCGCGTGCGCCGCCTGAAGGCGATGGGGAGCAACGCCTGGCGCACCTCGCACAACCCGCCGACCCCGGAGCTGCTGGACGCGTGCGACCGGCTCGGCATGCTGGTGCTGGACGAGAACCGGATGATGTCCTCGAGCGAGGAGGGCGTGAGCCAGCTCTCCCGCCTGATCCGGCGCGACCGCAACCACCCCTGCGTGTTCGCGTGGTCCATCGGCAACGAGGAGTGGTTCGTGCAGGGCTCCGAGCGCGGCGCGATGATCGCCGCCACGATGAAGCAGGTGGCCCGGCGCCTCGACCCCTCGCGGCCGGTCACCGAGGCGATGAACGGCGACTGGGGGAAGGGCCTCACGAACGTCGTGGACGTGCAGGGCTTCAACTACGTGCACGCCGACATCGACGAGTTCCACCGCGCGCACCCGCAGCTGCCGAGCATGGGCACCGAGACCGCCAGCACGGTCTCGACCCGCGGCGTCTACGCCAACGACGCGGTCCGCGGGTATCTGTCCGCGTACGACCTCAACTTCCCGCCGTGGGCCGCGACGGCCGAGCACTGGTGGAGCTACTACGACGCGCGGCCATACCTCGCGGGCGGCTTCGTCTGGACGGGCTTCGACTACCGCGGCGAGCCGACGCCGTACAAGTGGCCGTGCATCAACTCGCACTTCGGCATCCTGGACACCTGCGGGTTCCCGAAGGACAACTTCTGGTACTACCAGGCGTGGTGGGGAGGGGCCGCGCCGGTCCTGCACCTGTTCCCGCACTGGAACTGGCCGGGGAAGGAGGGGCAGGAGATCGACGTGTGGGTCCACAGCAACCTCGAGCGCGTCGAGCTGTTCCTCAACGGCGCGAGCCTCGGGGCGCAGGAGGTCCGGCGCGACACCCACCTCGCGTGGAAGGTGCCGTACGCGCCCGGCACGCTGGAGGCGCGCGGCTCCCGCGGCGGCCAGGTCGTGCTCACCGACCGGCGCGAGACCACCGGCGCCGCCGCACGCGTGGTCCTGGTGGCGGACCGCGACGCGGTCGCGGCCGACGGCGAGGACGCGGTGGTCGTCGAGGCGCACGTGGTGGACGCGTCGGGACGGCTGGTGCCGGTGGCCGACGACGAGATCAGCTTCCAGGTCACGGGCCCGGGCCGGATCATCGGCGTGGGCAACGGCGACCCCAGCAGCCACGAGGCCGACAAGGGCACGGTGCGCCGCGCCTTCAACGGCCTGTGCATGGCGATCGTGCAGGCGACGAAGGACGCCGGCAGCGTGCGCGTCGAAGCGGCGGCGCCGGGCCTCGCCGCCGGCGCGGCGGTCGTCACCTGCCGGCCGGCCACGCCGCGCCCCGCCGCCGGCTGAGGCCGGGGCGGGCGGCCGCTGGCGCTCTCGGAGGCGCGCGTGAGCCGGCTGGTCGCCGTCGCCGCGCTGCTCGCGCTCGCGGCGCCGTGCGCGGCCGCGCAGGAGGTGGGACCGCGTGGCACCGCCGCCGTGCGCGGCGTGGTGCGCTCGGCCGACGGCGAGCCGGTGCCGTACGCCGTCGTCGCGATGCCGCCGCGGTTCCCGCAGCGGTTCACCGACGAGGCGGGGGCGTTCGCCTTCAGCCGGATTCCGGCCGCGACCTACCGCCTCCAGGTGCGCCAGGTCGGCTACAAGCCCTTCGACACCACGGTCGCGGTCGCCCCGGGCGAGACGGTCACCGTCGCGCCGGTGCTGGAGCGGCTGACCGTGCAGCTCGAGGAGATCACCGTGGTGGCGAGCCGCGGGTGCACGCAGCCCGGCCCGCCGGACGCGGGCACGCCGGAGCTGGCGGCCCTGTTCGACCAGATCCGCCAGTACGCCCGGCAGTACCGCCTGCTCGCCACCCAGTACCAGTTCCGCTACCGGATGGTCCGCGTCTTCTCGGATCTCAACGAGGTGGGGAACGTGGACTGGACGCGGCGGGACACCGTCGAGTACCTGAGCAGCGCGATCGTGCGCTACCGGCCGGGCGACGTGGTCGGCGCGACCGATCTGCCCGACGGCACGATCGCCCGCACGGTCGTCCTGCCCACCATCATGGACATCGCCGACAGCGTCTTCCAGGCGAACCACTGCTTCGCGCTCACCGGCCCGGTGCCGGGGGACACCGCGGCGCTGGTGCGCTTCCACTTCCGCCCGCCCGATTCCCTGCAGGCCCCGGACCTCGCGGGCGACGTGGACATGGACGCGCGCTCCTACCAGGTGCGCCGCATCACGGTGAGCCTCACGCACCCCGAGCGCGCGTGGGACAAGATGCGCGCGGCGACGTCCACGATCACCTTCGCGGAGCTGCTGCCCAACGTCGTGGTGCAGCGGCGCGTCGAGAGCGTGCAGGTGCTGGCCCGTCCGCCGCTCCTCGTCGGCGGCGCCCACTACGTCGGTCGATTCGCCGAGGACCAGACGCTCCTCGACACCCGCTTCCTCCACCCGCTGCCGAGCCGCCGGGACAGCGCGCCGTAGCGCGCCCCCCCGAGCCGCGGGCCGGCGCGCCGGCTACGGCCCGCCGGGCGCCGCGGCCAGCCGCGCGATCGCGTCGGTGACGGCCTGCTTCGCGCCGGCGCTCTGCAGGCCATCCACCGCGCCCCGCAGCCGTGCCAGCGCCAGCGCGCGCGGCATCCCGAAACGGAACGCCTGCAGCGCCCAGCCCCGGACGGCGCGGCGCGGGTCGTCGAGGCGCCGCGTCAGCAGGTCCAGCGCCCGCTGGCTGCCGCGCGCGCCGAGCGCCGCGAGCACGAACGCCGGGAACTGGCTCGCGGCGAACAGGCTGTCCACCACCCCGACGAACGACGTGTCGCCGTGGACGGCGATGGCGCGGAACGCGGCGTTCTGGATCTGGTCCTGGTACGAGGGCTGGCCGAGCGCGGCGCGGACGACGTCCGCGGCGTGGCCGGGATCCGCCTGCGTCAGGGCGCCGACCGCGGCGGCGCGCACCGCGTAGCTCGAGTCGCCGTCGAAGGCGGCGCGCGCGAGGGCCACGGCCCGCGGCCCGCCCAGCTCGCCGAGCGCTTCCACCGCGGCCTCGCGCACGTCGGCCGACGTGTCCCGGGCCGCGGCCTCGAGCGCGGGGAGCGCCGCGTCGGCCGGGGCGTGGGCCAGCGCCGCCGCCGCGCGGCCCCGGATCAGCCGCCAGTCGGCCCGGGTCGCCGCGTCGGCGAGTGCCGCGACCGCCGCCGGATCGCCGGGCCGGCCCTCCAGCTGCTCGATCGCCCACTCGCGGTCCCACACGTCCGGGTCGCGCGCGAGCTGGGCGGCGAGCCACGCCGTCGGCTGGTCGAAGTGGAGGCTCTTGAGGACCGCGTTGCCGTCGTCGAAGACCACCATCGTCGGCGGCGACGCGACGCCCGCGATCGTGTCGGTCTGCTCGCGCGCGCGCAGCTCGATCCGCTTCGTGACGTCGCCGGCCGCCGTCCCGACCCGCACCACCAGCGGCATCCGGAACACCGCGGGCACCGTGAACCGGAGGCCGGTGCTGTCCGGCGTGAGCGTGTCCGGCTGCGTCTGCCGCACCGCGAGCGTCACGGTTCGGCGCGCCGAGTCGTACGCGGCCGACACGTCGAGCTGCGGGTAGCCCGCCTGGTACATCCACTCGGACCAGAACCAGTCCAGGTTCTCGCCGGTGGCCGCGAGCACGGCCTGGCGGAAGTCGTCGGTGGTGGCCGTGCCGAAGGCGTGGCGGACGAGGTAGGCGTGCACCGAGGCCCAGAACCGCTCCGGGCCCAGGTAGCGCTTCAGCATCTCGAGGACCAGCGCGCCCTTCGGGTAGATGTTGTCGGAGCCGAGCGAGGCGAGCGGCATCGGGCGCCGGCGGTCGATCCCGAGGTACTGCCGGTACTCGTTCGCGTAGTAGTCCTGCTCGGCCAGGGGCCCGAGCTTCTCGCCCCAGTACTGCCCCGGCATGAACTCCGCGAAGCCCTCGTTGAGCCACATGTTGGCCCAGTTGACCGTGGTGACGTAGTCGCCGAACCACTGGTGCGCCAGCTCGTGCGGGATGAGGTCGTGCTGGTACCACGGCCGGTCGCGGTAGGCGCGCGCGTCGGGCAGCCAGTCCACCAGCGTGGTGGCGCTGACGTTCTCCATCCCGCCGAAGAAGTCGGCCACGGTGGTCTGCGCGTACTTGTCCCACGGGTACCGGACGCCGGTGAGCCGCGCGTACGTCCCGATCATGTCGGGCGTGACGTGGAACAGCGGCCACGCCCTGGCGCTGTCCTCGCGGTAGACGTAGTAGTCCACCGGGATGCCCTGCCAGCTGTCGTGAATCCGGACCAGCGGAGCGACGATCAGGGAGACCAGGTAGGTGGCCGACGGCGCGTCCTGCCGCCAGGTCATCGTGCGCTGGCCGGCCCGGACGACGTTGGACACCAGGCGCCCGTTGGAGACGGCGATGTCCTCCTCCGGGACCGTGGCCGCCAGCTCCCAACTCATCTTGTCGCTGGGGAAGTCGAAGGTCGGGAACCAGTCGTGGTTGTTGTGGTCCTCGCCCTGGCTCCAGATCTGCCGCGGGCGGTGCGGCAGCCCGTCCGGCGTGATGTAGGTGAGGCCGTCGCCGTTCTTGATCTTCCCGTGGTAGGCGACCGTGAAGGTCAGCGTGTCGCCGAAGGCGGCGGGGCTCGCCGGGAAGACCACCAGCGTGTCGCCGCTCCGGCTCGAGCGGAGCGCGGTGCCGCGGCGGTCCGTGACCGACGTGTTGACGAGCAGCGCGCCCTCGTCGAGGACGATCGAGTCGAGGCCCGGCCGCTCGGCGACCAGCGTCGTGACCACGCTCCCCTCGAAGGACAGCGAATCCCAGTCGAAGGCGGAAACGGCGATGCGCTGGTGCACGAGGTCGTAGTCGTGCGAGCGCGTGTAGTGGTCGTTCGCCATCAGCTCCGCGTTGGACGGCGCGGCGGCGGGCGGCTGCACACGGGGCGCCGGGGCGCCGGGCGTCGGGGCGCCGGACTGGGCGAGCGCCGGGGGCGCGGCCGCGGCGAGGAGGAGCGCGAGCAACGAGTGCCGCATCGGACGGTCTCCGTCAGGCGGTGATGGGAGGCGGCGGGCGGTGCCCGCGGCGTCGGACGGCGCGTTCGAGCGGATAGTACGCCGCCGGCGGCGCCGTTGTTTCGGCTAGGGTGCGGACGCCCAGGCCGGCCGGGACTCGTCGAACACCCGCCGGAACCGCGCGTCCGCGAGCCACGGCGCCCCGCCGCGGTTCTGCCACACGGCGACGCCCGGCGGCGCCCGGCTCAGCAGGGCGAAGGCCTCGTCCCGCTCGCCGGCGAGGTAGAGCACGGCGGCCAGCATGGCCGCGAGCTGCGGGTGGATCGGGCCCGCGACCGGCAGGCCGCTCTCCAGGTCGCGCGCGCGCCGGCGCGCGTCGGCCGTGTCGCCGAGGGCGAGCACCAGCCGCGCGGCCAGGGCGCGGCTCCCCAGCTCGGCGCCGAGCGGCACGACGCGCTCCAGGCCGGCCAGGTCGCTCCGCGCGCCCGTGGTGTCGCCGGCGGCCAGCCGGTCGAGGGCGCGGATCATGTACGCGTTGACCGACTGCGGGTCCACGGCCAGCACGCTGTCGCACACGGCGAGGGCCTCGCGGGGCGCGAGGGTGCTCGCGAGGCTCAGCATCGAGACCGGCCGGCCCGGCTCGGCCCGCACGGCGGCGCGCCAGGCGTCGAGCGCCTCCACGCGCCGGCCCATCGCGCCGAGCAGATCGCCGAGCTGGTGCCACGCCTCCGCGTTGCGCGGGTTGAGGGCGACGGCGCGGCGGTAGCCCGCCTCGGCCCCCTCCCAGCCGAGCGGGTCGCGCTCGGTGCGGGCGTAGGCCTCGGCCATCCAGGCGTCGGAGTTCGACGAATCGAGGGCCAGCGCGCGGTCGGCGGCGGCGATGCTGCGCTCCCGCAGGCTGTCGTCGGCCGGCCGGCCGTCGGGCGTCCAGCCGCGCTGGACCAGGATCCCGTAGGCCACGCTCATCCGGGCCCACGCGTCGGCGAGGGCGGGGTCGAGCGCCGTGGCGGCGGCGTACGCCGCGACCGCGCCGCGCACGGAGACCGGCGTGCGCTGCGCGAGCAGCACGTCGCCGCGCAGCAGCTGGTCGTAGGCGGCGCGGCTCTCGGTGGGCCGGCTGGCGAGGGCGCGCCGCTCGGCGGGCAGCAGCGAGCCCGCCACGCCGGCCACGACGTGCGACGCGATGTCCGCCATGATCGCGATGATGTCGCCGTCGCCGCGCTCGTACTCCTGGCCCCACACGCGGTCGCCCGTGGACGCCCGCGACAGCTCCGCGCCCACCAGCAGCCGGCGTCCGGCGCGCTGCACGCTGCCCGTGACCAGGTACGCGACGCCGAGCGCGCGGCCGATGCCGGCCGGATCGAGGGTGGTGGCGCCGCGGTAGGGCCGCACCGCGTAGCGCGACTTCACCACCAGGCGGGAGACGTCGCCCAGGCGGGCGATGATCTCCTGGGTGATGCCCTCGGCGAGGTACGCGTCGCTGCTGTCGGTGGAGAGGTTGTCGAAGTAGAGCACCGCCACGCCGGTGGGCGCCGCGCGGACGGCGCGCGGGCCGCACGGCGCCGGCGTGCCGTCCGGGCACTGGGCGGCCGCGGCGCGCGCCGCCAGGGCGAGCACGGCCCAGAGCGCCGCGGCGCCCCCCAGCCGCCTCACGGTCCGAAGTTGCTCGACGTCGTGTCGGAGCAGCAGATCGTGCTGTTGCACGGGTAGCACACGATCCCGCGCGACGACCGGAAGACCTGCTCCTTGGCGCCGGGCGCCGGGTTGGGCGGCACGAGGCGGTCGGTCCAGAAGCGGGCGACCGCCAGCGTGCGGCACGGAGCCCCGGCCGGGCCGTACGCGCCCAGCGAGACGGGCGACACCCGCATCGGCGCTCCGAGCGACTCGGGCACGACGACGGTCCGGAACGAGCTGCCCACGCTGTCCACCCACAGGTACGCGACGCCGGCCGCCGATCCCATGAGCGGGTGCGATCCGTCCACCGTCAGCCGGGCGAGGATCCGGCCGCGCACGAGGTCCGCGTGGTCGATCGCGGCCGCCCCGATCTCGGGGGCCAGCTCCACGAACGGCCCGACCAGCTGGTGCATCCCCTGGCCGAGGACCAGGTAGCGGCGGTCCACGCCCGGAGCCGTCGTGTCGAAGGTGAGCGAGTGCGCGTACGCGACGAGCGCGGCGTGCGACGAGGTGTCGAGCGGCAGGGCGAACCCCGGCGCCGGTGTGGGCCGCGGACGGGCGGCGGCGCTCGCCTGCGGCGAGGACGGATGGCACGCGGCCGCGATCAGCGCGGCGCCGAGAACGGCGCACCAGCGCGCCGCCGGCAGGGGTCGCTGCAGTCCGGTGAGTCGCATACGCACCTCCACGGTACGGGTGTCGTTGCGCGAGCCCGCGGTCACGTCGCGGGCAGGTCCGTCAGGCTCGCGCGCAGGTCGGGATCGGCGCCGCGCCACAGGGCGCCGGCCGCCGCGGCCCAGCGGCGCGCGACGTCCGGCTGGTGCCGCCGCAGGGCGATGCGCGCCCGGAGGACCATGACCTGGGGCAGCGCTCCGGCGAGCATCGGCTCGCCGATCAACCGGGTCTGCGCCGAGGCGAGGTTGTCCAGCAGGCGGTCGAGGAGCCACTCGGCCGCCGCCGTGTCGTGCAGGGCGAGGAACAGCCGGGCCTCCGGGTACACGGGGACCGGCGGGAGATCGCTGGGGCTCATCCCGACCTGCGTGCGGCGCACCTCGGCGAGCTTCGCGCGCGCCCGGGCCGTGTCGCCGCGGGCGAGCAGCAGCGGGACGTCGAACAGGAAGAAGCCGGGCCACGCGACCCAGGTGGTGTCCCACGCGGCGGCGAGGGCGGGCAGCGGCGTGAGTTGCCGGGTGAGCGCCTCGCGCACCGTCGCCCGCTGGCCGGGATCCACCCAGCTGCGCAGCAGGGAATCCACGCGCCGCTCCAGCGCCCGCACCGAGTCGGCCGGGGCGCCCATGGCGACGTACCCCAGCAGCCTCAGGCCCGCCCGCTTCACCGGGAGCGCCAGCGTGACCAGGCCGAAGCTGGTGTCGGATGCGGTGCGCTCGAGCAGGTCCGCGGCGCGGCTCGCGCGGCCGAGGAGCAGCGCGGCGCACGCCAGCAGGCGGGCCTGGCGGGCGGTGGGCTCGGCGGGGGCGGCGAGCAGCGAGTCCGCGAGCCGCGCCGCCTCGGCGAACTGGCCCAGCTTGAGCCGGAGGCGTACGGCGCCGAGGGCCAGCTCCAGCCGCTGCTCGGGGTCCGTGCCCAGGCGCTGCGCCTCCCGGTTCTCGGTGAGGGCCGTCGGCCGCCCCTCGTCGGACTCCAGCGCGCCCTCCATCTCCAGGGTCGTGGCCAGCGCGGCGTGGGCCTCCGCGCTGCGCGGGAACGCCGCGACCCACTTCGCCACCAGAGCGTGCAGCAGCTCGCCGCCGCGCGCGACCGCGGCGCCGTTGGTCGCGGGCAGCGGCGGGAAGGCCCCGCCCAGCGCGTACGGGACCAGCAGCAGCGTGTCGTGGTCCAGGGCGGGGAACCCGTAGAAGGTCCCGGTGTCCGGAGGCGTCGCCTCCCCGAGGCGCCAGCTGAGGCGCTCGGCCAGGACGACGCGCGAGAGCCGGTTGTAGGTCTCCGCCCCGAAGGCGGCGTAGAGCGCGGGCGCGATCTCGAGCGCCCGCTGGTACGCCGTGACCGCGCCCTGGTAGGACGCGCGGAACCGCCACCCGGACGGACTCGCGGCGTCGCGCACCACCGAGCGGTCGCGCCGCTGGCACTCCCCGAGGCCGAACCACGCGATGACGTCGAGCGAGTCCCGCTGCAACGCGGCGCGGTAGTCGGCGCACCCGTCGGGGAAGCGCCCCTCGGCGAGGGCCAGCAGCCCCTGCGCCAGCGTGCTGTCCCGCGCGGTGGTCAGGCGCCGCGCGTTGGCCACCGCGCTCCGCGCCGCGGCGCGCCACGCGTCGACCGGGTCCCCGGCCAGGACGGCCGTCTGCGCCAGCCACAGCTGCGCCGGTGCCGCCTGCGGGTCCGCGAGCGCGGCGCGCCGGAACGCCGCTTCGGCGCGGGGCAGGTCCCAGCGGGCCAGGGCGCGCTGGCCGGCGGCGAACGCGGCGCCGGGCAGGAACGTGCGGCCGGCCGCGGCCGCCGCCACGACGACCAGCGCCGCCACGACCGCCGCGCGGCGCCGCCACCACGGTCGCCCGCCCGCCGGCGCGGCCGGCGCGGCCTCGAGCGCCGCCGCGAAATCGGTCGCCGTCCGGTAGCGGTCGGCCGGCAGCTTCTCGAGCGCGCGGGCCACGGCGCCCGCCACGGGCGCGGGCACGGTCGGCCGCAGGACGATCACCGACGGCGGCGTGTCGTGGAGATGCCGGGCGAGCACGGCCTGCGGCGTCGGCGAGCTGAACGGCGGCTCGCCGGCCAGCATCTCGTACACGACGCAGCCGAGGCTGTAGATGTCGCTGCGGCCGTCCACCGGCGCCCCGCCGGCCGCCTGCTCCGGGCTGATGTAGGTCGGCGTGCCGAGCGCCAGCCCGGCCGCGGTCATGCGCTCGCCGCCGGCCGCCCTGAGCGCGAGGGCGATGCCGAAGTCGGCGACGATCGCCTCGCCGCCCTGCAGCAGGATGTTCTCCGGCTTGATGTCGCGGTGCACGATGCCCCGGGCGTGCGCGTGGGCCAGCGCGCCGGCCACCTGGCGCGCGATCGCGAGCGCGTCCGGGACCGCCAGCTGGCGCTCGCGCACCAGTCGCTCGCGCAGCGACTCGCCCTCGACGTACGGCGCGACGTAGTAGAGCAGCCCGCCCGCCTCGCCGGAATCGAACAGGGGCAGGATGTGGGGATGCTGGAGCTGCGCGGCCACCCGGATCTCGCGGACGAACCGCTCCGCGCCGAGGCCGGCGGCGATCTCGGGCCGCAGCACCTTGATCGCGACCCGCCGGTCGTGCTTCACGTCGTGGGCGAGGTACACGACCGCCATGCCGCCGGCCCCGAGCTCGGACTCGACGGCGTAGCGGCCCGCGAGCGCGTCGCGGAAGGGCCTGGGCGGCTCGTTCATCGGCATGGAAGGGACAGCGGAGGGCGGGGGACTCGAACCCCCAAGGGCTTGCGCCCGGCGGTTTTCAAGACCGCTGCCTTGCCAGTTAGGTCTAGCCCTCCGAACAGCCTAAGCTAGGGCCGCGCCCGCGCCCGGCACAATGCCGCCGCCCCCGCACGGCGGCCGTCCAAACGATGGGGCCCCGGCGTCGCCGCCGGGGCCCCGCGCTTCCATCGACACCGCTGCGCCTACTTGCCCTGATGCGCCGCGTTCCAGCTCATCGCCGCATTCAGCTGGCGGATCGCCGTCCGGCACGCCGTCATCGCCGCCGCCTTGTGCCCGCCGAAGGTGTCGGGCGCGTTGGTCATGAAGTCCAGGGCGTCCTGGATGGCGGTGATCGCCGCCTGGAGCCGCGGGTACGCCTGATGCGCGTTCGCCGCGACCGCGTGCTGCGGGATCATCAGGCCGGCCGCCATCGCGAGGGGGATGGATGCGAGCGCCCTGCTTGCGTCTCTGCGGTTCATCAGCGCCTCCGGTGTGGTGGAAGTATGCCCGGTCCACGCTCCGGGCCCGGGCCGAGAGCCGACAACACCCCAGATGATACGACGGAATTCTGAATATGTTAACAGTATATTTCGGCCGGCGCCAATCCGCATATTTCCGCCAACGCTCATCAGCAGGAGCAGATAGATGCTGACCGGTTTCCTGGCCCTGGTCGCGGCCGGCGCGCTGGGCACGACGCAGGCCGACACGCAGGTCCTGGGCTTTCCCACGCGCGCGCGGATCACCGACGACAGCGCGCACCACCAGCTCGTCGTCACGCTGGGTCCCGTCAACCTCCCGGCGCACGCCGAGCACCACATGGTGGACCAGCTGGGCGTCCAGGCCGTGGTGGTGCCGCGCTCCGGCTGGCTGCAGGGCTATAACGTGGACATCCTCGACTCGGCGGGGCACGTGCTGCCGCGCGCGCTGATCCACCACGTCGAGCTGATCGAGCTGGAGCGGCGCGGCCTGCTGTCCAGCGAGGTCCAGCGGATGGCCTCGGTGGGCAAGGAGACGCGGGAAGTCCAGCTGCCGGCGTTCATCGGCTACCCGGTGCGTCGCGGCGAGGTGATCGGGGTCAACCCGATGCTGGACAACCCCACCGACGCGAGCTACCCGGCCGCGTACGTCCGGCTGCGGATCCCCTACACGCCCGAGAACGCCGAGGACCGCCCGGTGGACGTGTTCAGCATCGAGGCGGACGTCACCGGCGCCGTCGGCGTGTCGTCGGACTTCGACATCCCGGCCGGCCGGTCGTCACGGAGCTACGAGTTCGCCGTGCCGATCGCGGGCGCCCTGCTCGCCGTCGGCGGGCACCTGCACGACCTCGGCACGCGGCTGGTGCTGGTGAGCCTGGCGAGCGGCGACACCGTGTACGACGGGCGCGCGGGCCGGGACTCCCTGGGGCGGGTGACGGAGGTGCCGGTCCGCCAGCTGTGGCGCACCGGCGGCTACCAGATCGCGGCGGGCCAGCGGTTCCGGCTGACGGCCTTCTACGACAACCCGGGCGCGCGCGTGGTGTCGGCGGGCGGGATGGGGACGCTGGGCGGCGCCTTCAAGCCCGACGACCTGCAGGCCTGGCCGCGCCTCGATCCGACGGATCCGGGCACGGCGAAGGACCTCGCGTACCTGCACGCGCTGGGCGGGATGATGGGGATGGACATGCAGTAGGCGAGCCTACTGTCGTATCGCCCGCTGCACCCACCCGCAGATCGGCTCGGCCGTGCCGGGGGCCTGGGACGCGACGCGCGTCACGGCCCTCGGCCCCCAGTTGATCGGCACCTCGACGCCGTAGATGCGTCCGCCGCGCCGGATGCTGAGCGTCGCCAGCTCCGCCGGCAGGTGCTGCGAGAAGTCGAGGTACATCTGCCGCGTGGGCAGCATCAGGTCGCCCGCCGAGACGCTGTCGCCGTCCACCGCCAGCACCGTGTCTCCCGTCAGCAGCCCGCGGCCCTGGAAGGGCGAGCGGTCGCCGATCCACCCGATCACCGCGCGGCCGCGCGCCACGCCCACCAGGGCGATGTCGGGGCTGGCGGCGGCGCGGCAGGAGTCGAGCGGGATGGCCGCGATGGCGCGGGTGAGCTCGCCCGCGAACGCGGACAGGCTCGGATACGCGGGCCGGTTCTTCTCGTAGCGCGCCAGCGCGTCCTCGAGCCAGGGCACGAGGGCCATGTTGGCTTCCATGGCCTCGGTCCGCAGCGGCCAGGCGACGGTCGGCTTGGCCTCGAGCAGGGCGCGGATGGTGATGGCCCGCGCCAGCTGCTCGCCGAGGTCCTCGTCCCAGAACACGGGAGCGTAGCCGCCGCGCGCCATCGCGGCCTCCACGGTCGGCCGCAGCTGCACCGTGCGCTCGAGGATCTCGGGGTGCTCGGCGAACAGGCGACGCACGATGGCGTGGGCCATCTGGTGCCCCACGGCCGTCCAGATGTAGCTCGGCGAGCGGTACGAGCGGTCGGGGAAGACCGCGTCCGGCGCGAGGAAGATCCGGTTCCCCAGCGTGTGGGTCCAGCTCACGGGATCGACCGACGGGCTGAGCTGCCGGGTCCAGAACGTGCGCGCCAGGGTGATGTCGTAGCGCTGGCCGGCGTACCCGGAGTACGCGGCCAGGACGCTGTCCGGCGCCTTGGCCTCGGACAGCGCGACGTACACGTCGGACAGGTCGCGCAGCCGGGCGGCGGCGTTGAGGCCCTCGAAGGTGAGCGGGGCGGCGCGCGGCGCGAAGGCGCGCGCCGCGGCGACGAAGCGCGCCAGCGCCGCCGCCTGCGGGCGGTTGCCGGTGAAGCAGCGCCGGACGCCGGCCGCGATCAGGCCGCACGCCGAGTCGGGCGCGACGGGCGACGCCCAGGCCTCGAGCACCGGGCCGACCGGCGTGGGGCCCAGCGCGCGGGCCAGCTCGAACGCGGAATCGCCGCGCTCGGTCCCGAGGGCGACGTTCCACTTCTTGAGCGGGCCGAGCGGCGGGATGTCGGCGGTGTCGGAGAGGCGCAGCACCAGCCCCACCAGGTCGAGCGTCGAGTCCACCCGCACGGTGGTGTTGCCGAGGGTGAACGACGTCGAGCCGCGCGGCAGCTCGGACGTGCAGGCGGCGAGCGCGAGGGCGCCGGCGACCGCGAGTCGTTTCATCAGTGGCGGAACTGGCGCTTGCCGGTGAAGACCATGGCCAGCCCGTGCTCGTCGGCCGCCGCCACGACTTCGGCGTCGCGTACCGAGCCGCCGGGCTCGATGATCGCGCGGACGCCGGCTTTCGCCGCCTCGTCCACGCCGTCGCGGAACGGGAAGAACGCGTCGGAGGCGAGGACCGCGCCCTCGACGGCGTGGCCGGCGGCGCGCGCCTTGTGCACCGCGAGCATGGAGCTGTCCACACGGCTCATCTGGCCGGCGCCGATCCCGAGCGCCTGGCCGTCCCGGGCGATGAGGATCGCGTTGGACTTGACGCTCATCACCGCGGCCCAGGCGAACCGGAGGTCGTCCAGCTCGGCGGCCGTCGGCTGCCGCCGGGTCACCGTCTTCCAGCCGCTCTCGTCGGGGTCGAACCGCAGCCGCGTCTCGGCGAGGAAGCCACTGCGCACCCGCTTGAAGTCCAGCGGCTCGGCCGAGCCGCCGCGCGGCAGCTCGGACGTGCAGGCGGCGAGCGCGAGGGCGCCGGCGACCGCGAGTCGTTTCATCAGTGGCGGAACTGGCGCTTGCCGGTGAAGACCATGG
>Ga0187779_10000759_pt1 | contig 21201 bp, 20 predicted proteins | sample 1015_Q2_SP10_10__FD_132435 | JGI IMG/M metagenome (GOLD analysis project Ga0187779, IMG submission 132435) | Tropical peat soil microbial communities from peatlands in Department of Meta, Colombia - 1015_Q2_SP10_10_MG | ecosystem: Environmental > Terrestrial > Soil > Wetlands > Peat | place... | reverse complement strand
GTAACGCCAATTCTCTTTTGAGGAGGTTTAGGGAGAAATTGAAGACCGGCAATGGTCCTCTTCTTGCCTTAATGAGTGTCGTGATTCTGCTCTCCCTCTGCGGATCAGTCTTTGCCGCGATTCCACTCATCACCGAAACCACTTAACGACGGCGATGGAGGAATGAAGAAATGCGCAGCATAGTTATGTTGATGTTGTTGATTGCGCTCATTGCAGGGGGAAGTACCGCCTCCTTAGCCGAAAGCCCGGAAGGGGAGAAAGGCACTACCTATGCCACTTCCCCGCCCGAGGAGAAGAGCGGCTCATCTGGCAGTGATAAACAAATTCCGGAACAGGTAACCAGCGAGCACTGGTCCTGCAAAGAGATAGCGGAACTCGGGGGAAAATATGGAGCAAAAAAGAAGCTTCCAGATACGGTTGTAATCGAGGGGAAGTCCTTATCCAGAAGTGAACTTGCCCAGTACCTCCTCTCAGTACTTGACGTAGTAGTGGCAAAGTGTGACAAAGAAGGGGTTGAAGCGATTCCACGGGAGGATCTGGACCGCCTTGCCGCCCTCCACGAGGCGCTGAAGGCGGAACTGGTCCAATATGAAGGCTACACTACAACGAGAGAGACGATAGAAAAAATCCTGGCTAAGCCGGAAATTATTCCTTTTGAGTACAAGATCGGCGCTAAGGGGTTCCTCAGGGGAGAGGGGGCTGGCAACTTCAGGCTGTCTACTTTGAGCTACGCTCCGAATCAGAGTGAAGGTCGATTCATTTACAGGATTATCCCTTATGCTTATTGGGATCCAACCGACTACTTGGATATCCGTTTGGAGGGACAGGGTTATGGCATCCACGGCGGCGGTCAGGATTCAGACAAGTTTGCCCTGTACCAGGGATTCGTGGAAGGAAAGCTGCCCGGAAGCGATTTGTTGGCTCTGAAGGTAGGCAGACAAGAGTTTGTATATGGTAGCGCTTTCATTCAAGGGGCGGACACATTTTTTGACGGACTCTCTTTTGATGCCTTAAGGCTCAGGGTGCAACCGGTAGCGCCACTAACGTTTGATCTGTTAGGCGGCACATATGCCACTCCATTTTCCGGCGGTCTTGAGGGGTATTTGGCGGGCGTGTATGCGACCTATACCTTTTCTGAAGGAAACGCTGCGGAGGCCTACATGTTTCAGGACAACGGGTCGCCCGAGCATCACGCGGGGCAGCACCTCAGCATCTGGGGACTGCGTGGCACTGCAAAGCTCGGACCGGTTTCCGTTGAAGTAGAGCCAGACTATGAATCGGGACAGCTCTTCAATAAGACCACTGGCAGCAATGACAACATAAATGCATACGGAGGGCATGTTGACCTGACATATGGAACCACGATTGGAGGTTACAACAATAAGTTCTTCCTGAGCTATGCCGTAGGTTCCGGCGGCAGGGATGCGGCAGACGGTGTGAAATTCAATAGGGAATTTCGCAACCCCAACAATGATTCCCCGTTGATGGGAGATATGCACGTCATGAGCGATCTTTCGGGCATTAATGTCGCTGACCACCATGCCAGCGGTTTACAGATCTACACTTTGGGATGGGCGATAGATATCACAAGAGAGCTAAACTTTTCCGCAACAGGCCACTACGTTGTTGCCAACAAAGTGGAAGCTAACTTTAGCAGGCATATAGGTCTGGAAACCGATTTCAGCCTGACCTACACGATAAGTGACAACTTCTCGTTCATTCTCGCCTACGACCATTTCTTTACGGGACAATTTTTCTTCGATGCCTCCGGAAGCAGCGGCGGCATAAATTATGGATACGCCATGTTCCAGTTCAATCTTGCCAAGACAAAGCTGAAGGCGCCGAAGGCATGATAAGAGGATATAGCTATCCACCCGCATATATTCTCGGAGGGTTGATCTGGTCGGTCAGAGAAAATCTTGACATCGGTCTGGGTATTAAAGGCGGTTTTACGAAACCCGCTGCGGATGTAGCCATCCATGGCGGAATAACGTGGAGGTTTTGATGCATATACCTGACGGATATTTAAGTCCTCAAACATATGTCCCTCTCTACGGGGCGTCCTTTGTGTTCTGGGCAGTCGCTCTCAAAAAGATAAAGAAAGAACTCTCTACGAAGCACATCCCTTACCTGGCGATGGCGGCGGCCTTTTCCTTTCTCATTATGATGTTCAATGTCCCTATCCCCGGCGGGACCACGGGCCATGCCGTCGGCGGAGGCATCATCGCCATCCTCCTGGGTCCGTGGACGGCGGTCGTCGCAGTCTCTGTCAGCCTGTTGGTTCAGGCCATTGTGTTTGGTGACGGAGGGATCACCGCGCTGGGTGCAAACTGTTTCAATATGGCCGTGGTGATGCCCTTTGTAGCTTACTCCGTGTTTAAACTGATAAGAGGCAATTCGACTCGCGGCGCGAGGGTATTTCTTGCGGCCTTTCTTTCCGGGTATGTCGGTCTTTCTGCTGCCGCGATCGTCACGGGGATCGAATTCGGTATCCAACCACTCATCGCGATTGGCCCTGACGGACGACCCCTCTATGCGCCTTACCCTTTATCCGTCGCTGTTCCGGCGATGGCGTTAGAACATCTCCTTTTATTCGGTGTCGTGGAAGGTATCGTGACGGTCTTGTTGTTAAAATATTTTCTGAAGCATGAGCCCGATTTGGTCTATGCGCTGACAGTAAGGGAAGCATGATATGACAAAATCTCAGAAGAGACTCTGGGTAGGTCTTTTTGTTCTTGCGCTCCTGACCCCGCTTGGAATTATCCTGCCCGAAAGATTCAAGGCTGGAGGCGCATGGGGCGAATGGGGACCGGAAGAGCTTGAGAAACTCATCGGCTATGTTCCGGAAGGATTAAGGAAATTATCGGATCTCTGGAAGGCCCCGGTCTCCGACTACAATTTCGGCGGTGACGGTGCTTCCATGACCATTCAGGCTATATCGTACGTCGCTTCGGGCATAATCGGGATACTCGCAGTCGGTCTCGTAATATACGTAATTTCACGCTTGATAGTCAGGAATGAAAAATAACATCCCCACATTCCTCTTAGAAAGGCCCTCATCCGGATCACCCGAGCGGGGTAAAGGGCGCCTGAAAATCCCCTTTCTCGAGAAAGGCATGTATCAACTCGCTGATGTCATCAGAACCGGATATGTGCAGTGGGAGACCGCTTCGAGGGATAACTTCTTTCAGAGGATCGATGCGAGGATAAAGGTCCTGTTCCTTCTCTTTTTCGTAGTCATCGTGAGCCTGAAGAGAGGCATAGGATCGGAACTCTTGATCGCCCTCTTTGTATTTGTGCTCGTCGTGCTGTCCCGCTTGAGTATCTTCGATTTCTATAAACGGGTCATCCTCTTGGCCTTTTTCTTCGGTTTCCTCATCGCCCTTCCCTCGGCTTTCAACGTCATCACAAACGGGGAGATCGTCGTTCCGGTCGTGCACCTTTCGAGACCCTATGGCTTCTGGATTTACCGGATACCCCAGGAAATCGGCATTACCCGGGAGGGGGCGTATGGAGTCATGATGCTCACCGCAAGGGTCATGAACTCTCTGGCACTCTCATTCCTCGTCTTCCACACGACTCCTTTTCCCCAGATTATAAAGGCGCTGAAGGTGCTGAAGGTGCCTGACAGTCTTCTCATGATCATAACCCTTTCTTACAAGTATATGTTCCTGTTTGCAAAGACGGCTGAAGATATGCACCTTGCAAAGAAGAGCAGATTGGCGGGGCAGGTGAATGGCGCCGAGGCGAGAAGGTGGATAGCAGGAAGGCTTGCGCTCTTATTGAAAAAGACGAGGACGCGGTGTGAAGAGGTCTTCAAGGCGATGCTCGGCAGGGGTTTTTCCGATGACATTAAGATCTCCAGTGTCGCGAAGCTCCGGACAGGGGATTGGGTTGCCGGGGCCGCTTTATTCCTCGCTGGGGTTTTCTTTTTGTGGATGTGAGGTGATCATGGAAGAGATCATGCGCCTGGAAGGCATACATTACCGTTACTTCGACAAGATTCCCGCTGTTTGCGATGTCAGCCTCGGGATCAGGGAGGGAGAGAGATTTGCCATCATCGGTGCGAATGGGAGCGGCAAGTCCACGCTCCTGCAAATCATGAATGGCCTCATACAGCAGTCGAGCGGAAGGTTCTTTTTTCGCGGACATGAGGTCACGGAACAGACCCTTAAGGACAAAGGTTTCTTGCGGTTTTTTCGGGAGAGGGTCGGTTATGTGTTTCAGGATTCAGATATACAGCTCTTCTGCCCGACGGTCCTTGATGAGCTCCTCTACGGTCCTCTCCAGTTAGGAATGAACGAGAGGACTGCATTAGACAGGGCAGATGAGGTCATGGAGATGCTGCATATCGAGAATCTGAAAGAGAGGCCCTCCTACATGCTCTCCGGCGGAGAGAAGAAGAGAGTCGCCATCGGTTCTGTCTTGACGATGAACCCCGAGGTGCTGCTCCTCGATGAACCGACGAACGGCCTCGACCCGAGAACCCAGTGTTTCCTTTTTGAGCTGATGCTTGCGTTGAGCGAAGCCGGCAAGACCTTGGTCATCGCAACCCATGACCTTTCCCTGGTCGACGAGCTCCATGCGGGAGTCGCTCTCTTGTCAGAAGAGCACTGCATCGAAAGAATCGGCACCTCCGAAGAGATCTTGAAGGATGAAGATCTCCTGCTCAGGGTAAACCTCATCCATGAGCACATGCACCATCACGGCCACAAGACTCATAAGCATAGACATTCCCATTATTTCTTTCATGAACATGAGAACGGAGGAAACGTATGAACGAGTTCGAAAAACTGAAAAGACTTCTCGATCACTGGCAGGAGCATAATGACGAACATGCGGAGACCTATAAGGACTGGGCGGAAAAGGCGGCATCGTTCGGCAATAAGGAATTGTCCGGCATTCTCGAGAGCCTCCACAAACAGACGAAGGAGTTGAGCGCACTTTTTGAGAAGGCCCGAAAAAAAATCGGGTAAGGCCTCGGCACAAAGCATGGGCGGGTTTGTTGTGAAGATGATGGAAAAGGCGAGTTGAAGGTCGAAGAGGGAGGTGATAGAATGTCATCGGGAGTGGCGAAGGGTTGGAAGCGCTCCCATTCCCGTGCAAGGAGGATTCGCATGCCACATGATAGAGACATCAAGATTGTGTTTGCTTTTCTTGTCATCTGCGCGTTCTTTCTTATGTGCCATGAGGTCGCCTTTTCAGGGATGAGCGGGACAGAGACCCATCAACTCTATGCCGACCACATGCAGCATATGCATACCCCGTCGCAAGATGACGCGACGGTCGACCTTAAAACAGAGCCCGCGGACATTACCGCCGGAAGCCCCGTATCGATCCTGCTTTCCCTGAAAGATCATGAGGGAAGGCCTATGCAGGGACTCACTGTACATCATGATCGCCTTCTCCATGTCGTGATCGTAAGCGAGGATTTCAGCATCTTTGCGCATCTACATCCCGAGGATTTCGGACCGGTCACTCCGGAAATGAAGAAGACTGCACGATTCCCTCTGCGCTATACCTTTCCGAAGGCCGGAAGCTATCTCCTCGGGGTGGATTTTGCTGCGGGAGAGCGGTCGTTCTCCCGACATTTTTCGGTTTCTGTCTCCGGTGAGCCGAAGATGGCGCCTCTCAAAAAGGATATTTCGAAGGAAGAGAGATTCGACGATCTGGATGTGACATTTTCGACAGCGCCTAAACATCCTGCTGCAGGGGAAGAGGTGACGCTCGGCTATCTCTTCAAGAACGAAGGACGTCCTGTGACCGACCTGGAACCCTATCTCTCGGCACCGATGCACCTTGCGATAATATCGACGGATCTGAATTATTTCCTCCATACCCACGGTGAACTTCCCGGGGCCTCAGCTTCCGGCGACCATGGACATGATATGCACATGGGACACGAGATGCACATGACCGTTCCGGAAAGGTTCGGCCCCAACATCGAGGTCCGTACCCGTTTCCCGGCCAAGGGTCTCTATGAGGTCTTCGGCGAGGTTCGACACCAGGGGAAGGTAGTCGTCACCAAATTTCTGGTCGAGGTCGAATAAAAGATGACCGGAAATTTCTCGACCGAGCTCCCTCTGAAGATTCGAAAACCCGATCGACAGCACGGGGGCGTATCATCGCACACGCGGTGAAGACGAAATCCACGAGGACCGGCTTGTCCGAATTGATCAGGGTCCTCAACCACGCATTTTTCTGACCTTCAAGAGAACCTGTCCACCGCTCCTTCAAGCAGGGAAACAGGGATATGGTATTCACCGTTCCGAAGATCGCCTTCGATCCTGATGGGGAAGCAGCCGCCGAACCCCTTTTCGATATTCGAGAGAGTATAACTCACGTCGCATGTCCTGCAGATGATGGACCGACCGGCAACCCGGTATCCTCGTTTCGAGGGATAACAGCTTGCGCAGGCGTCGAGAAAGGAAAGGACCTGACCCTGAGTTTTATAGACAAAAAAATTGACATTCCTTACGTGATAACGGAACGTAAAAAATATCGGGCTTTCCGGCTCAAGCCTGTTGACATCGATTACCACCTCCGATCCTCTGATCGGGGGCGCGGGGTAGAGAGGCTGTCTTGCGCATGATAGGAAAAACGCTACCATGAATAGGAATACACAAGCCGACCCGGTCTCGAGTCTTCTCTTCTGCGATATTTTCATTCCCATCTTTTTTATTATACCCATTCGGGACGGTAAATTATGGGTATACTTTTTTGGGGCGAATTGAAAGTAATCCTGAACTTGGAACTTCATGTTGACTCCCCATAAAGAACCTGATATGCTGACCGGTATGAAACTCCTTTCACTATTCATTTTGGTAAGCATCCTTTTCACGCTCTTTCTGCCTCTTGCGAGTGCATCGTCTTGTTCGGGGACCCGAAAGACGGCGGCGATTTTGACCCTTGATGTCTGTCATTGTTCAGACCGCGGGGCCTTCGGTACTGTCGAACTTCCTTTTATCTATGAAACCCAACCTGAGTTGGCTCTCTTGGGGTCTTCGTATGGTCAAGAAGCGATACTCTATCTCTCGCATATGTCTCTGCTCACCTTTCAGATAGAACGTCCCCCGAGAATCCAACCGTAGTTCCGAAGTCAGGAGTCCGCGTCCTCTGCTGACCCGGGTAACGCTATTACCGAGTCTGCCTCGTCCGTTGTCGACGTCTCCTCGTAGTATGACTCGGCTCCGCTTCGGAGGCATCCTTCGCACTTACCGGAGTTCTTCCGGAGCGGGGTCACTTTTTTCTTGTCCGGAAATTGATGGCAAGACAATGTTTAGAACTGCGGATTCTCAGCGAATGGAAAGATGTCGCGGGAAAAGGATAAAGCACAGACATCTTCAGAAGGAGCTATTCATGAAAATAGTCTTGATATCTTTTGCGATATGCCTGCTGTTAGCATCTGTCCCATGCGGCTCTTACGGGAACAGTGATGGGAACGCTGAAACGGCCCAAGAGCATCATTCTCATGGAGATCACGAGATGGTCCCTGGTGCACAGATGCTCTTCAATCCCGCTTTTGGCGACGAAATATTCCATAACCACCCCGCCGGAATGTGGATGGTCGATTTTAAATTCCAGCATGCAGACATGAGCGGTTTGCGCGATGGCACAACCAATGTCTCTCTCGACCAGGTGATTCCCATGAGCGGAACACAATATGGATATATGATGGCACCGACGAGCATGACCATGGACATGTATATGCTCATGGTCATGTACGGCATCACGGACCGGCTGACGATGATGTTCATGGGGACCTATCAGGTTAATGAGATGAATATGGTGATGAACATGGGTATGGGTATGGGCAACGTTATCCAACCTCCCATGAGGACGAGCGGCTTCGGTGACACCGAGCTCTGGGGAATTTACAAGATCAGCAAATACCTGGTCGGCAGTCTCGGTCTCAGTATCCCCACGGGCAGCATCAACGAGGAGTTTGAGACGATGGGAGCGCAATTTCGCGCCCCCTATGATATGCAGCTCGGTTCGGGCACCTGGAACCTCAAGCCCTCGCTGACCTACACCGCCCTCAGCGACGACGCGAAATGGAACTGGGGCGCGCAGGCGACGTACACCTATCACATCGGCAAAAACTCGAATGACTACAGTCTCGGCAATAGCATTAACGTAACCGGCTGGCTCCAGCGCGCCTTCGGACCGGCCACGGGGTGGCTCCGCCTAGCCTTTAACTCGACGGGAAGGATCGACGGCCAGGACCCCGAGATCGGGAAGCTCCTTGATCCTATGGCGGGGGCACCGACTCCTGACGCGGATCCTAACAATTACGGAGGTCAGCGGCTCAACGGTTTTCTTGGAGCGAGCTATAAGAAGGGCCCCTTTAGTATCGGCGTCGAGGCCGGCATCCCATTGTATCAGGACCTGAACGGCCTGCAGTTGAAATCCAAATGGTTCATCACCGCTGGGATTCAGGCAATGTTCTAATCGTTGAGTTGTCAGGGGCGTCTTACGGATGGATTCCCGTGATTTTGATTGACGCTCTGAAGATTCCCTGATATGCTTTACAAAGTCATGAGACCTTTTAAGGAGGAAGAAATGAAAGACAAAGTGGAAGGTCCAACGATGACAGCACGGCGGGCAAGGGCCGTTGGATTGGCTTTATTGCTCATCCTGCTGATACCGGTGACGTCGTGGGCCCACGGGTTCGCGGGCAAGAGGTTTTTCCCGACTACGTTTCAGGTCGATGATCCGTTCATAGGGGATGAGTTTTCTATTCTTCTGAACTCCGTTAAGACACCCGATGGGAAAACTAATGAAATGGACATTGGATATTCCAAGAGGATATTGCCGAACTTCGGTATAGAATTTGATGAATCCTATCAGCACGTGACCTTTCCTGATGGGAGTTCCGCAAGTGGCTTTGGAAACCTTGGTTTTGATCTGAAATACCAGTTTCTCACGAACGCGGAGCATGAGATGATTCTTTCTGTTGGGGTGGGTATGGAGATTGGCGGTACCGGGGCTATGGGCATAGGTGCCAGCACCTTTTCGACTTATTCTCCGACATTCTATTTTGGAAAGGGATTTGGTGATCTGCCAGACTCCCTGAACATTCTCAAGCCCCTTGCCATCACTGGGGTAATCAATCCCAGTTTCCCTTCTCAGGGTAGTACTGTCACGTTCAACCCTGACACTGGAGAAAATGATATAACTAAAAACTCTACGACTTTTTTCTGGGGTTTCACCCTGCAGTACAGCCTTATATACCTTCAATCCTTTGTAAAGGATATCGGACTTGGAGCGCCCTTTAACCGCATGATCCTTGTAACGGAGTTTCCTATGACAACGTGTCTCAGCGGAGATTGCAAAGGACAAATTACGGGAACGGTCAACCCCGGGATTGTCTGGTGCGGAAAATATACGGAGTTCGGTCTGGCGGCGCAAATTCCCATCAACAAGCGATCCGGGAATACCGTTGGCATCCTGGGTCTCATTCATATCTTTATCGACGACCTCTTCCCGAAGAGCATAGGGGCGCCGATTTTTCACTGAGAGAAGGTGATTCATGAATTTCAGATTGACCGTTATCGGATTTCTCTTGGTGTTTCTCTCTTCTTTGCCGGAAGCATCCTGGGGCCATGCCTTTCCGGACCATTCCGATCCGAAAGTGGGAGCGACGATAACGGTTTCTCCAGACCGCGTGCGCATCTGGTTTGACAGCGCCCTGGAGCCGGCATTCTCTGCGATAATGGTTCATGGTGCCGATGGTAAGATGGTGGACAGAAGGGACGGGCGGGTGAATCCATCAGATCCGACTCTCCTTGAAGTTTCCGTCCCTCTTCTCCCCCCAGGCACGTATCGTGTTTATTGGAATGTCGTTGCGAGGGACGGGCACCGGACCACGGGCGACTATTCCTTTACGATCAAATGAGGTCAACGGAATGATGGAGATGGACGGCTTTGATACGGTGACCGCATTCCTCCATACCGTCCCTGAGTGGTTCGCGCTCATCTCCCTGACCTTCTCCATCGGGACCCTCGTCTGCCGTCTCTGGGTCCTTGAGGCTTCAGGGAAGAATGAGGGTTTCGATCAGGGCGATCTCCTCAGCCATCTGTGGCGGTTCTTCGCTATCGGTATCGCTATATTGATCATGAGCAGTATTGCCGACCTTTTCGTGCGGGCCATAGAGATAAGCGGTCAACCTCTTGCGACCGTTTCACTCGTGCTCCCGACGGTTGTTCTCAAGACGCACATAGGGCATGTCTGGCTTATCCGCATGGCTGCCCTTGCGCTTTTATCGATTACGTTCGTCTGGGCCCGGCGATACCGTGATTCGCGCGGATTGTTGCTTTTCATGCTCGGTCTCGCACTGGTAGTCTCCATGACCGAGAGCGCGTCAGGGCATGCCTCGGACAAAGGGGATTTCAGCTTCTCGGAAATGATGGACTGGCTTCATCTCATGGCAGCTTCCGTCTGGGGAGGCGGCCTTATCCTGCTTTCCGTTGTCGTCCTTCCGGAACTGGCACGGCAGGGCGAAGGGATTGCACCGTTAAACGCTTCGGTCGCCAGTCGATTCTCGAACATTGCGGGCGTTGCTGTCGGGGTCGTCGTAGTCACCTCACTCTATAATGCATGGTCGTATGTAGGCAGTTTCGTGGCATTTTGGAAAACTCCGTACGGTTATACCGCGGCAGCGAAGATCTTCCTTTTTCCCCTCATCATGTATCTCGGTGCGTTCAATCGTTATGTCAGCGTTCCTCTCCTGCAACAATGTTCATGTTATTTTTCGAGGAATCCGGGACTCCTGGAGAAGGTTGCGGTTCGCGTTTTCCCTCGATATCTGTGCACCGAGGAAAAATCGCTGATCTTCTCACGGTTCATGTTGAGCGTTAAGGTCGAGGCGTTCCTCATCATACTTGTCTTGCTCTGTGCAGCCTTGCTCCGACACGAGGTGCCCGCGCGCCATGCCGCCCACATGGAACATCATGGAGAGAAAACGCATTCTGCGCCGCACCCTGTCGGCGAGCATATGCACTGATATTCGGAGTGACAGAACCATTGACCTGCGCAGTGATCTTGACACGGGACCATCCTTTATAATAGACTCTTAGCGTTGCCGGAATACTGAGAAGAAAACGGTAACGGCAAGCCTTTAAGATAGCCCCGTGAGGCTAAAAGGCAAAGGAGGCAGCGTGAGCTGCGGGATGCTCAATCAAACAAAGACCTTCCTCGTGATTCGCGGGGAGGGTTTTTTTTATGTCTGAAGGCATGGCGCGCGAACTCCTCAATAAGAAAGAGATCGACCGGGCCATAGCAAGAATGGCCCACGAGATCATAGAAAAGAACAAGGGCACCGAGGGCCTTTGCCTTGTCGGCATTCAGCGGGGAGGGGTGCACCTCGCGGCCCGGCTCTGCGCAGGCATAAAGGGCATCGAACGTGAGGACATCCCTGTCGGCGCCCTCGACATATCTTTCTACCGGGACGACCTCAGCATCAGAAAAGAGCATACAGTCCTCAGAAAGACCGATATCCCCCTGGACATAACGGGGAAGAAGGTCATCCTCGTTGATGATGTGCTCTTCACCGGCCGCTCCATAAGGGCCGCAATGGATGCGCTCATGGATATCGGGCGGCCCTCTGCAATCCAGCTCGCGGTGCTGATAGACAGGGGGCACCGTGAGTTGCCGATCAAGGCCGATTATGTCGGAAAGAATATCCCGACAGCCGTCGATGAAGAGGTAAAGGTGGAACTGGAAGAAGAGGGACTGGAGGACAGGGTGACCATCGTCCGGTCCCCGGGGTATTGAGGTCATGGTTCGCAGGCTGAAATCGAAGGATCTGCTCGGCACGAAGGACCTGAGCGCCGATGAGATAACCCTCATCCTCGATACCGCTTCCGGGTTCAAGGACGTTCTCGGCAGGGACATCAAGAAGGTCCCTGCGCTGCGCGGCAAGACGGTCGTGAATCTCTTCTTTGAGCCGTCCACGAGGACGAAGACCTCATTTGAGCTGGCCGAAAAGAGGCTCAGCACGGACGTCTTGAACTTTTCCGTTCCGACGAGCAGTGTCGTGAAGGGTGAGAGCCTCTATGACACGGTGAAAACGATCGAATCCTATGGCGTGGATTACGTCGTTATGCGTCACTCCTCAAGCGGGGCGCCCCATTTTGTCGCGGAGAATGTGAATGCCTCCGTCATCAACGCGGGCGACGGCGTGCACGAGCACCCGACTCAGGCTCTCCTTGACGCCTTTACGATTCGGGAAAAGAAGGGCGGGTTCGACGGCCTTGAGGTTGCGATCGTCGGCGACATCCTCCACAGCCGCGTCGCCAAATCGAATGTCTATTCCCTTTCAAGACTCGGTGCGAAGCTACGGTTCATCGGGCCGCCATCGCTTCTGCCGACGGTCGTCCCCGGCGGCATACGGATCTTTTATGACATCGACGAGGGCCTAAAGGATGTCGATGTCGTGATGATGCTGAGAATCCAGATGGAACGACAGGGGAAGGGCTTTTTCCCGTCAACGCAGGAATACTCACGATACTGGGGACTCGACAGGCGAAGGCTGAATCGGGCGAGGAAGGATGCTCTCGTGATGCATCCCGGTCCCCTGAACCGGGGAGTCGAGATCACATCCGATGTCGCGGACTCACGGCAGTCTGTGATCCTCGATCAGGTTACGAACGGCATAGCGGTGAGAATGGCGGCTATGTACCTTCTTGCCGGGGCGAAAGGATGAACTGGCTGAGATGAAGATAATCATACAGAACGGCCACATCGTCGATCCTGCAGGGGAGGTCGACGGCATCGGCGATCTCGTCATCGAGAGCGGAAAGATCCTCAGGATCGAGATGAGAGGGCGAACTTCCGGGGAGAGGAAGCAGGCGAAGACAAAGGCGGCGGACGCCCCTTCGTCGCCTGAGGGCGTTCGGATCATCGATGCGGAGGGGATGGTTGTTTCGCCAGGCCTTGTCGACATGCATACCCATTTGCGGGAGCCGGGGTTTGAATATAAGGAGACGATAAGGACCGGAACCATGGCTGCCGTGATGGGCGGATTCACCTCGGTATGCTGCATGCCCAATACGAATCCGGTCAACGATAACGAGACGGTTACCGAGTTCATCCTCCGCAAGACCCATGCGGAAGGGGTCTGTTATGTCTATCCTATCGGTGCGATAACGAAAGGGCAGAAGGGCGAAGAGCTTGCAGAGATCGGAATGATGAGAGATGCCGGGTGTGTGGCCTTCTCCGATGACGGTCGTCCAGTCATGAACAGCCTCATCATGAGGAGGGCGCTCGAATACACGAAGGTCTTTGACGTGCCGGTCATCAATCACAGCGAGGATCTGACCCTGTCAGACGGCGGGGTGATGAACGAGGGCGCCCTATCGTCGATGCTCGGACTGAAGGGCATACCGGCTGCCGCTGAAGAGGTGATGATCGCGCGGGACCTCATCCTTGCAGGACTTACCGGGGGCAGGCTCCATATCGCACATGTTTCCTCGAAGGGTTCCGTCGAACTCATCAGGGCTGCAAAGGCAAGGGGCGTGAAGGTGACAGCCGAGACGTGTCCTCACTACTTCAGTCTCACCGAAAGCGCTGTCGAGGGATACCGCACAGACGCAAAAGTGAACCCACCCCTGCGGACAGAGGCAGATATTGATGCGATAAAGAACGGGTTGCATGACGGTACCATAGATATCATAGCTACGGACCACGCGCCGCACCACAGGGACGAAAAGCTCCAGGAATTCGACAAGGCACCTTCAGGGATTTCAGGTCTTGAGACGGCTTTTTCGTTGAGTCTGAGGCTCGTGGAAGAGGACATCCTCACCATGAAGCACCTCGTGGCAAAGATGGCATTAAATCCGGCGCGGATTCTTGGTATCAACAAGGGCACGTTGGCGGTCGGCTCCGACGCGGATATAGTCATCGCGGATCTCAAGAGGGAATTTGTCGTCGAACCGGGGAAGTTTGCTTCTCAGGGTAAGAATACGCCTTTCAGCGGCCTGGTCTTAAAAGGAAGGCCGGTCATAACGGTCTGCAAGGGGAAGATACATGAAATCCTCTGAATCTTTCTTCATATCAGCTGCTTGGCGGTTCTATGAGTGAGGCGCTCCTTGTCCTTTCTGACGGGACGGCATTCGAGGGAAGGAGCTTCGGTGCGGAGGGAGAGTCGATCGGAGAGGTCGTCTTCAATACCTCTATGACGGGTTATCAGGAGATACTGACCGACCCTTCCTACAAGGGGCAGATCGTGACGATGACATATTCAGAAATAGGGAATTACGGAATCAACCTTGAAGATGTTGAATCCTCAGGCGGACCGAAGGTGGAGGGTTTTGTCGTCAAGGAGGCTGTCGATTTCCCGAGTAACTGGAGATCCGCTCTCCCTATCGGAAAGTATCTGCGAGATCACGGGATCATCGGGATTCAGGGTCTTGACACGAGGGCGCTGACGCGGCATCTGAGGAATCATGGGGCACAGGCGGGCATACTCTCGACGACCGACCTCAACCCCGCGAGCCTCTTGGCGAAGGTGAGGAGTCATCCCGGAATCTCGGCCTTCGACCTCGTGAAAGAGGTGACGACGAAGGAGCGGTACTCCTGGACGGAAGGCTGCTGGAAGTGGTGCGTGGTCGAGCGTGGCGCCCCGGTCCTGCGGGTGGCGGTCTACGATTTCGGTGTGAAGTTCAATATCCTGAGGAATCTCGTGGAGGCCGGCTTTCAGGTGACCGTCGTGCCGGCTCAAACGCCTGCGGAGGCGGTGCTCGGGATGGAACCGGACGGGATTATCTTGAGCAACGGTCCGGGAGATCCGGAGACTGTGACCTATGCGATCGAGAATACAAGGAAACTCATGGGGAAGAAGCCGATATTCGGCATCTGTCTCGGCCACCAGATACTCGGCCTCGCCCTTGGCGGCAGGACATACAAGCTCAAATTCGGACACCACGGCGGAAACCATCCTGTCAAGGATCTCGCGACAGGGCGGGTCGAGATAACGTCCCAGAATCATAACTACTGCGTGGATATAACGAGTCTCAAAGGGCAGGCGGAACTGACCCACAAGAACCTCTATGACGGGACCGAGGAGGGCATGAAGCACCGGGAGCTGCCGATCTTCTCGGTACAACACCATCCCGAAGCAGGACCCGGGCCGAATGACTCTGTTCATCTCTTCAAGAGGTTCAGGGAGATGATAGGGGGAAGAGCGTGTTAAAAGAGATTACATCGGACATCTATCGCTTGCTTCACCCAAAGGTGACATTCTTTCTCACGAGTGCGAGCGGAACGGGAAAACCGAATGTCATGACCTGTGCGTGGGCGACGCCCGTGAGCGAGGAGCCTCCCCTGGCGGTCGTCTGCGTTTCGAAAGAGAGTTACACGGCAGAACTCATCATGCAGACAAAAGAGTTCGTGATCAATATCCCCACCAGAGAACTCGTGAAGGCGTTGTGGATGTGCGGCAAGGTATCGGGAAGGGATACGGACAAGTTTAGGAAGGCCGGTCTCAGGCACCGGGAGGCCAAGAAAGTGACGCCGCCGGTCGTTGATGGCTGCGTCGGGTATATTGAGTGCAGACTCTGGACGACTCTCGATACCGGTGAGTGCTACGCGTTCTTCGGCAGTATCCTTTCTGCCTATGGAGATGACGCATATTTCCATAAAGGGCTCTGGAAGGATGAATCAGAAATCCCGCTGCATCTCGGCGGGAACAGGATCGTCTATTTCAGAAATTAGAAAAGACCTTCGATTACTGGCCGGATAGTCCTCGAAACGTTTAGACAGTCAAGAGCCGAAGGGCCGGGAAGACCGTGGAGGATGAGCAAGAGCAACTATCATCTCGAGATACACGAGGATGTCCTTGTCTTGAAGACCGCCACGCCTCGGGCGGAGCGAAGGAGCGTTTTGCACAGCGGCATATTCAACCGTGAACTGGCATCGAGCCTCGCCTCCGGTGCCCTCGTCACGGTCCTCGGATTTTTCGCTGCCGGACGGGGAGCCATAACCGCTGCTCATCGTATTCTGGCGCTGGTTCTCTTTACGATCTCTTTTTTGGTTTTCAGGCGATATGTGTTCCGTGAGCAGTCCTTCGAGACTGTCTTCAGGATGGCGGAGGGAACGATAGAGACCACGATAGGAAAAAAGATGGGGAGGCGGAAGGAGATACTCTCCATCTCGGAACTCTCGGAAATTCGTCTGGACCACGAAGCGGTGCAGCTGGGCAATCTCGATGGCATAGAGGTCGTCGCGAAGGTCGCTCTTCAGCACGGCATGGTGATACCGGGATTCGGAAGGGCTGAGGATGTTTATACGGTAATGCTCGATTTTTCGGGAAGGACCCTTCCGGTCTTCAGCACGGGGGAGAGGAAAGTTGCCGAAACACTCATCTCCCAAGTAAGACTTTTTTTGCGCGAGGGGAGAAGAGAGGGAATAGGTTCTGCCGTTCAATCATGAGGTCTCCATGGGCATGACATACGATGAGGTCTTCATCTCGACGAAGAGGGAGATAGCAGTCTGTGAGGAGAAGATAAGGAAATTGCGGGGAGGCCTCGCGGAGATGGAGAGGAAGTACCGGCTCTCCACCCGGGAGTTCTTAGAGAGATTCACGGCGGGCGAGATGAGCGGCGACGCAAACAGAGACTATAGAGACTGGTATGCCGGTTACAGAGGATTGAGGGACTGGGAAGAGCGGTTAGAAGGATACAGGGAAATTCTCAACGATACCGGGGACGAAATCCGAAGATGAGGTGAATGTGCCGAAGAGGGATGATATCGAAAAAATACTGCTGATAGGCTCCGGACCTATCGTTATCGGTCAGGCCTGCGAGTTCGATTATTCGGGAACACAGGCCTGCAAGGCGTTGCGGGAAGAAGGATATCGGGTGGTGCTCGTGAACTCGAATCCCGCTACGATCATGACGGATCCGGAGACCGCCGACACGGTGTATGTCGAGCCTCTCACCGCGGAGATTCTTGAGCTCATCATCGAACGGGAGAGACCGGATGCCCTGCTCCCGACCATGGGAGGCCAGACCGCCCTCAACCTCGCCGTTGAGCTCGCTGAAAAGGGAATCCTTGACAAATACGGCGTCGAACTCATCGGCGCTAAACTCCATGCGATAAAGAAGGCCGAGGACAGGGAGCTCTTCAAGGAGGCGATGGGGAAGATAGGACTCGAGGTTCCCCGGAGCGCCTATGTCGGGACTATGAAGGAGGGGCTCGATGCCGTTGAGGTCATCGGGTTCCCGGCTATCCTAAGGCCGTCCTTCACCCTCGGAGGCACGGGCGGAGGCATCGCCTATAACAGGGAAGAGTATACGGACATGCTCGAAAAGGGATTGAAGCTCAGCCCCGTGCACCAGATCCTCATTGAGGAGTCCGTCCTCGGCTGGAAGGAATTCGAACTTGAAGTGATGCGCGATACAAGGGACAATGTCGTCATCATCTGCTCGATAGAAAATTTCGATCCCATGGGCGTCCATACGGGAGACTCTATCACGGTTGCCCCTGCCCAGACACTTACGGACAAGGAATACCAGAGGATGCGGGATGCCTCGATAGCGATCATCCGCGAAATCGGGGTCGATACGGGAGGTTCGAACATCCAGTTCGCGCTCAATCCGGTGAACGGGAGGATGGTCGTCATCGAGATGAACCCCAGGGTTTCGAGGAGTTCGGCACTTGCGAGTAAGGCGACGGGGTTCCCGATCGCGAAGATCGCCGCAAAACTGGCGGTCGGCCTCACCCTCGACGAGATACCGAACGACATAACAAGGGAGACACCGGCCTCTTTCGAGCCGACGATCGATTATGTGGTAACAAAGGTTCCCCGCTTCACCTTCGAAAAATTCCCGGAGGCTGACCCGACGCTCACGACGCAGATGAAGTCAGTGGGAGAGGCGATGTCTATCGGAAGGACATTCAAGGAGTCTCTCCAGAAGGCGCTGAGGAGTCTCGAGATCGGAAGCCACGGATTCGAAGAGGTCCAGGCAACACCCGATGAACTGAAATCAAGGCTGAAGATTCCCCATGCAGAGAGGATATGGTACGTGACTCAGGCGCTGAGGAACGGCATGTCCGTGGAAGAGCTCTATGATCTTACGAAGATAGACCCCTGGTTTCTCAATAACATACGTCAGATACTCGAGACCGAAGACAAGTTGAAGGGCGGCTGCGGCCAGCTTTCGGAACTATCGTGGCAGGACAAGGAGGTCTCCGGGATGCTGAGAGAGGCGAAGGCGCAGGGCTTCTCGGATAGGCGTATAGCGCAGATCTCGGGCCGGTCGGAGCGCGACATCAGGGAGATGAGGAAGGAGGCCGGCATCAGACCGGTCTACAAAATGGTAGACACCTGCGCGGCGGAGTTCGAAGCTCATACCCCATATCTCTATTCGACTTTTGAGATGCCCTACTCCCTTCCGAGAGAAGTGGAGAGAAAAAGTTTCCCAGATTCCGGTCTCTGTGCGCACTTCTCAGAGCCCCTTCCTTTTGTTGAAAATGAAGCGAATCCGACGAAGAGAAAGAAGGTGATCATCCTGGGCTCGGGCCCGAACAGAATCGGCCAGGGTATCGAGTTCGACTACTGCTGTGTCCATGCGGTCTCCGCGCTCAAGGAACTCGGATACGAGACTATTATGGTCAACTGCAACCCGGAGACGGTGAGCACCGACTACGATACCTCGGACAGGCTCTATTTCGAACCCCTGACGATCGAGGACGTCCTGAGTATTATCGAGACGGAACAGCCTGAGGGAGTGATCGTACAGTTCGGAGGACAGACGCCCCTCAAACTCGCGGTTCCCCTCGAGCGGGAAGGCGTGAAGATACTCGGGACCTCTCCCGATTCTATCGACAGGGCTGAAGACAGAAAGAGATTTCGGGAGCTTCTCCAGAAACTCAATCTCAGGCAGCCCGACAGCGACACCGTCGTCTCGCCGGAAGAGGCCTTCGTCGTCGCGGGGAAGATAGGATATCCTGTCATGGTGAGGCCATCCTATGTCCTCGGCGGGAGGGCGATGGAGATCGTCTACGATGAACAGTCCCTCAATGATTACATGAGGAGGGCGGTGAAGGCTTCCCCGGAACATCCGATTCTTGTCGACAAGTATCTCGAAGATGCCATCGAGGTAGATGTCGACGCCCTGTCCGACGGCGTCGACGTTGTCATCGGCGGTGTCATGGAACATATCGAAGAGGCGGGGATTCATTCCGGGGATTCGGCATGCTCCCTCCCCCCCTATTCCCTCAGCAGCCCGATTGTAGGCGAGATAAAGAAACAGACAAGGGCCCTCGCGAAAGAACTCAATGTGATAGGGCTCATGAATATACAATTCGCCGTGAAGGACGGCGAGATCTATATCCTTGAAGTGAATCCGAGAGGGTCGAGGACCGTACCCTTTGTCTCGAAGGCGACGGGAATCCCCCTCGCGAAGGTTGCCGCGAAGATCGTCGGGGGGAAGACCCTGAGGGAACTGGACCTCACCCGCGAGAGGGAGATAGCACATATCGCGGTCAAAGAGTCGGTCTTCCCCTTTGACCGGTTTCACGGCGTTGACACAATCCTCGGCCCCGAGATGAAATCGACCGGCGAGGTGATGGGTATAGACGAGAATTTCGGACTCGCCTACGCAAAGGCCGAGGAATCTTCGAACAACAAGCTCCCTCTCTCGGGCACGATCTTTCTCAGCGTAAAGGACCAGGACAAGCCCGGCATCTGTCACATCGTCCGCAAATTCCAGGAGATGGGTTTTGATGTCATAGCGACACGCGGGACCGCAGGGCATCTCGGGGACAAGGGGATCGCCGTAAAAGTCATCAACAAGGTGACCGAGGGGAGGCCGCACATCGTCGATCTCATCAAGAATAAGGAGATAAGCTTCGTGATAAACACCGTGACCGGTGCCCAGGCACAGAAGGATTCTTTTTCGATACGAGAGAGCGCCCTCCAGTATCGCGTGCCGTTCACAACCACCCTGTCCGGAGCCAATGCCGTTGTGAATGCGATTGAGCAGCTGATCAGGGGGAAGATCACGATAAAATCTTTGCAGGAATACCATAGAAAGAGGAGTTAAAAGGGATGCGAGACTCGATACCGCCGGCTCGTGGTACGACGGAGGTTTCGGTTCAAGGTCCGTTGTCTTAGATATCCGTTAATGTTTATCTCGAAAAGGAGGTTTCCATGGCTACTATTAAAAAGATCGGCGTCATCACGAGCGGTGGTGACTGCGGAGGGCTGAACGCGGTCATTAAGGGAGTTGCGAAGGAGGCAGCAGCCCTGGGGATCGAGTCGGTCGTTGTCCCAAACGGTTACGCAGGCTTGTATAACCTCGTCGAGTTCAGTGACGTTGTCCTGCTCAATGAAGAGAGGGTGAGTCGTATCAATGCGTCTCTCGCGGGTTCTGAGGCAGGAAATTCGCGAGTAAAGATAGGAAAGATATCCGACCCGGACAAATATGAACGGATTAAGAAAGGGCTCGAGAAGTTCGGCATAGATGCCCTTATCATCAGCGGAGGCGACGATACGGGAAGTGTGGTCGTTGATCTTTCCTCGCGGGGCATCCCCTGTATCCATGTCCCTAAGACCATGGACCTTGACCTTCAACCGTACAGTGTCGGAGGCGATTCCGCGATCAATAGGATAGCCGACTTCACGAGAGACCTGAAGACGACCGGAATGAGTCATAATCGTGTCCTCGTCTTCGAGGTTTTCGGCAGGTACGTTGGGCATACCGCCCTGCGCGGGGGGATCGGTGCCGAGGCCGACTGTATTCTCATACCCGAGATACCGGCGGATCTCGACATTGTCTACGATCATATGAAAGCCACGTACTTTGCCAGGGTTCTCAGGAGCGATGTCAGGGCAGGGACATACGTCATCGTTGTTGCCGAAGGCCTCAAGGATGCGAGCGGCGAGATGCTCTATGACGAATCTGCCGGTGTCGATGCATTCGGACACAAGAAGCTCGCAGGTGCCGGAAGATACATCAAGCAGCAGCTCGAAAAGAGGCTGAAGAATGATCCGGACGTTAAAGATTTCATGAAGAAGACGGGGATGTTCGCTCCCGGCGTTTTCGAGATCCCTGAAGTGAGGGAGGTGACCCCGGGTCACCTCGTCCGTTCCGGGGACTCTTCCGCCTACGACGTCACCTTCGGGTATCGGGCCGGCGCGGCAGCCGTGCTCCTCCTGCTGGCGGGAAAGGCTGGGAATACCGTGGTCGATGTTG
>Ga0187779_10000758_pt1 | contig 21226 bp, 19 predicted proteins | sample 1015_Q2_SP10_10__FD_132435 | JGI IMG/M metagenome (GOLD analysis project Ga0187779, IMG submission 132435) | Tropical peat soil microbial communities from peatlands in Department of Meta, Colombia - 1015_Q2_SP10_10_MG | ecosystem: Environmental > Terrestrial > Soil > Wetlands > Peat | place... | reverse complement strand
TCCTCGAGCAGCAGCGTGACCTCCACCAGGCCGTGGTGTCCGTGTTCGTGATGCAGATGAGAATGATTGTGTCTGTCACTCATAAACCAACCTCCGAAAGGCGCATGAGACTTGGAGCGGGTGGCATGACGTAAGGCGCCTCTTTAATCTAAACTCAGAACAGCATATTCATCACCACCGGCATCGTGAAGAACAGCGCTACCGTCGATACTGTAATACACATAGCGGCAAGTTGCACATCAAGATCGAATTCGTCCGCAATCACGAGCGAGAGAACCATGACCGGCATAGCCCCCTCAATGGTGACTGCCTTGAGCTCTTCCCCGGTTAAGCCAAATCGTGAGCCAAACCACCAGGCAAGAACCGGGGCAGCACCCAGCTTAAGAGCAAGGGCCGGAATTGCGATTGGCAGTCGCCTTAGGTCGCTGAAATCAAGCGCGAGGCCCACCGTGAATGTCATGATCGGGATCACGGCCTTACCCATGAGCCCTGCAGTTTCCAACACAATCTGCGGAATCGCAATCCCGACGATGTGGACCGCAATACCGGCGGCTACGCCCCAGAGCGGTGGCAGCCTGAGCACACGTCTGATAGACAGCGCAAACGATACCGAATCGCCGCGACCGTACCGTGCGGCAATAAATACGCCTACGGTAAGCAGGATGGGCGTGGCCGCGAGAAGATCGTAGAGGATCGCCACATACCCGCGCTGCGCGCCGAGAATCTCAGTAATGACCGGCAGACCAAGATAGGTTACGTTGCCAAAGGAAGCCGCGAGAACCAAAACCCCGAGCGCGGGGCGCGTTATATTCGTAAACCATGGGATCAGTTTGTACGCTGCAAACCCGGCTGCGATCCCCAATAGCGTGACAACAGCCGCTGTCAGCGGCACCGAGATAAAGCTCTTGTCGACGTGAGCGCCTGCAACTAGCGCGAAGGCAAGCGCAGGCAGGAAAAAATGAAGAACCGTTGTGCTCAGAGCATGCCGCGCACGCTGACGGTCAATACCACCGGGATTGAAATACCTCCAAAGATATCCCGCGGCTATAATCAGGCCGAATGAGTACAGGACACTGTTGATACGGAACTCCTCATAATATAGTATACCAGCACGTCGCAGGACATCGGCACAGCGAATTTCTTTATTTTACCCGCTTTCATAAAAAGATACCAGCAAATGTTTCGAACACAGTCATTCCCAATACAGACACGCTTCTTTGAAAAACTCTCCCCTTTCCTGAGAGAGCCTGCAGGCTGCCTGCAGCCGTCAATTTTTTTGCGTTTTCCCGCCGACATTGGTGAAGACAATCAACCCTGTCTGCTGGAACTCAGGCATCAAGATTGTACTTTGGGAAGACGGTTCGGAAGAGGTCGCCGAGTGCGCAATATGCAGGCGAAGGGGAAAAATGATCGAGTCCCCGGACGCTGAATCAGCCGGAAAATAGATTCATCTGTTTATATCCATTCCATCCTTCTGAATAAACGGAATGGTCAGCATCCCGGGGATCGTCATCAGGCAGACAATTATGAAAAACATTTTATAGCCCAAGACCTGCTGAACGTACCCGCTGATGAATCCCGGAAGCATCATTCCAAGCGCCATGATTCCTGTGGAGATGGCGTAGTGAGATGTCTTGTATCTTCCGTTCGCCGTATACATGAGATATACCGTGAATACCGTAAAACCGACGCCATACCCGAACTGTTCGAAGGCTACAAGCGGATAGATGAGCCCGATGCCGGGCTGCGTATAGGCCATGTATACAAAAAAGAGGTCGGGGATGTGCATGGCAAGCACCATGGGCCAGACACATCGCTTGAAACCGAATTTTGATATCAGCCAACCGCCTAGGACCCCACCGGAGACGAGCGACAGAACTCCCACCGTCCCGTAGACCAAGCCAACCTGCTTTGTCGTTAATTCCAGCCCCCCCGCGCTCTTCGGATCCAGAAGAAAGGGAGAGACCAGTTTTATAAGCATGGCCTCGCCCAGCCGGTAGAGCAGGATGAACGCAAGCATGGTCCCAATTTTCCTTTGGTTGAAGTAGGACCGGATGACCTCTCCGAAGGATGTATGATCAGTATTCTCTCGTGCCAAACGCTTCTTGTCAGCAGCAGGTACAGGAAGCATAACTGTATGGTACAGAAAAGCCAGTGCAAAAATTATTGCGGTAAGGGCCATGACCACAGTCCAGCTCAAGGGAATGTTGCCGGTGAGCGTTTCGAGGATGCCGGCCAAATATACAAGTACGCCGGATCCGAAGATCATCGCCAACCGGTAGAAAGCTGCCCTGATCCCAACGAACAGCGCCTGCTCATTCTCGGTGAGCGCGAGCATGTAAAATCCATCTGTGGCGATGTCATAGGTCGCTGAGATGAACGCACCAACAAATAATGCAGACAGGGACAGGGAGAAAAAGCCAGCTGTTCTGAGCGAGAACGCGAGGGAAAGGGTGCATGCGGTCATGGCTAACTGCGTAGAGAGTATCCAGTTCCTCTTGGTTGAATAGATGTCCACGAGTGGGCCCCAGAACATCTTGATGACCCAGGGGAGGTAGAGGAAACTGGTCCAGAATGCAATGTGGGCGTTGTCGATCCCCATCCGCTTATACATGATGACCGACACCGTGTTGATGATGACATAGGGCAGGCCTTCGGCAAAGTAGAGGGTAGGCAGGAAGGTCCAAGGATTATGGGGCGCTGCAGACGGTTTTATCATGCAGGCAAGACTATCAGATTGCCGTTCAAACATCCAGAAAAAAAGCAGGATATGGTCCTGTCCTTGACAGATCAATATCAGGGTTCGACGCGCCGCTGAGCGGCAATCGAAAACCAATGACATTAAGATTCCGTAGTTTGTACTAAACGCAAAAACCTGAGGTTGCATTGCTCGGCCCTCAAAGACCGCCAAAAAAAACACTCGAATATGATCTCATTTTTTCTCCCCTTTCCCTTCTGACCTCATGATGTCGAGTGTCTTCTTGGCATCGGGGATAAGGGCGCTGTCAGGATACAGTTTCATGAACTCTTCGAATCCTTTGACAGAACCAGCACGATCGTCCTTTGCCGCTGCGTCGACAGCCGACTTGAATTTCATAAGTTCCCCTTCCGTTACCGCCTCGTCGTCCTTATTGCCTTTCCAATAAAGCCTGACCTGGGGGGCTTCCCTGGATCCGTGCAACCCGCCAACCCCGCTTCTCAGAGGGACGGATTTCCTTGGCACGATCTGTTCTAGCTTGTTCTGCAGACCATGCAGCCACGCGGAGATACCAGGATCACCAGACTTCTTCTGTTGCTCCTGAGCCTGGGCAAGAACCAGGGCGCAAAATAAACAGACAAGAACGGCAAGGATGGCCATCTTGTTCAACATGACGCTCCTTGGATCGATAGGTACTAAAACCGAGACCCTCAATGCGCAATGAAACCGAAAGTCAAAAATTTAAAACAGTGCCAACATTTGAAATTACTATTTTAATTTATTTAGAATTTATTTTTGTTAACAATTGTCAGGATATTGTTCACGGGTTTTAGTTCACGACTTTTTTTTAGTGAACGACGTCCTAGCAGTCATCAATTGCTGTTTAAATTTTTTCTATTATCTTCTATTTTATCACTCCCAGACTCGCCGCAAGGTCGTTGTAGCTACGTACCACTCTCGGGTCGAGAGCAAGCGCATTCTGGAACCACTGCTTGGCTTCCTCCTTCTTGCCCATCTGCAAAAAGACTCGGGCCAAGTTCACCATGACACCCGGTTCCGATTCGGAGATCTTGAGCGTCGCCTCGTACGCCAAGCGCGCGTCGTCCAGCCTTCCCTGAAGGTAGTTGATATTCCCAATATTATTGAGTGCCATGGCGTCGTTTTTGTCGATGGCAAGCATTTTCTGGAACTGCTCGAGTGCTTCTGCATAGAGACCGTTTTCGCTATACAGGAGCCCCAGCTGGCCCAGTGCGTTGAGATCACGCGAATTCTTCTTAAGGGTATCGATAAGCCTCGCAGACAGATTGGCGAGCCGCTGCTCGGCAAGGGTCTGAAGCTCGCCTTTGTATTTTGCCTCTATATCATCGCTCTTGACCTTGCTTACCTTGATATCCGAAGCTGACAGAGTGACAGGCTGGAACCGCTCCCATGCTTTGTGGACGCTTATGATGTCCATCTTTCCCTTTGCCGACCAGTCTCGGCATTCTTCGGCACCCTTCTGCCATGCCCGTGTGAACGACGTACCCACCAAGGTCATTTCAACCGGTATCCAGGCAGTGCCTTGGTACACAACCAGCAGGTCATCGGGAAAACCGAGCATAAACCGCTCGTTCTCTGCAGTCCCGGTATTGAACATGACGAAGACATGGCCCGGCACGCCCACGAGGGCAGTTTCGATCCCGATGTTTTCCAAGGATGCTGCGTACATCATTGAAAGGTCGTCGCAGTCCCCGCTCTTCCTCGCAAGCACGTCGCGGGGAAACTGAGTGTAATCCACGATTGCGGTGTTTTCGGAAAACTCTTGGAACGGTGTCTGGTCCACAATGTAGGACACGCCCAGAACGCCGAGGGCATCATATATGGCACGTGCATACACAATCGACTTGTGCAGAGAGGGATATGAATCCGCATACGGCAGAATCACCGATCTGGCGAAATCCGCAACGACCGCATCATTTGCCGTAACGAACGACCCTATCTTTGCCTTCTGGTCCCATCGTATAGCGTGCAGTTCGTAAAGCGTGACCGGAAAGCTCCGTGTCACGGTCTTTGGTTCTCCGGCCTCGTAATAAGTAAGATTAATTTCGCTCTGCAGTGATGCGTTCTCGGTCACGTCCAGAATCTTATTGTTGAAGACTGGTTTGAGTTCCAGGACCATACTCTGTTTCGGAGCGATTTCCGCGATCTCGATCTCCGCGGGATAATCCATGAACCCCTTAATGGAGAAGCGGATCTTCGCTTTGGGGTAGGGCTGGTCGGTATTGTTCGTGATCACTAATTTGCCGAGAGGATTCGATTCGTAGTTCTTATACGCGGCTGCAAAAATCTCGTTGATCTCGATCCGACTGATTTCAATCGGTGGCATGGTGAGGGACGCTTTAGGCGTTGATGCGAATACCACTTCGCTTGGCGGGCTCTCATCTCCTTCTTTTCCCACGGCCGTTACCTGATAATAGTACAGTGTCTCGTCGGCAAGCGGACTGTCCACAAAAACGGTCTTCTCAGTCCTGGCCACAAGTTCAAATCCCGTCTTCACCTGCTTGGTTCGGTACACGCGGTAGTGGCTTACGAAGGGCTCTGTGTTCGGAAGCCAGGAGAGCGTGACCTCCTTCTCCCACGGTTCTATGCGCACTTTTTTCGGGTGAACGGGGACCAGCTTTGGTGTCATGGCAGTGACTGAATCTGAAGCGACGCTCTCATTTCCTTCTCTCGCCTTGCCCGTCACGCGGTAGATGAAGGCCCGGTTGCTCGGAAGGTTCCGATCGATAAAAAACGGTTCCGTCGGTGTTCCAATGAGCTTGAACTGCCCTGTGGGAGAATCTGAGCGATAGACTCTATACTGTTCCAAGAACGGTTCAGTATTCGCCTTCCAATTCAGCTGGATTTGATTCGCCCTCGTCTGTACAGCGAGGTCCCGGGGCTCGGCTGGCGTATAGTGGAGCGAAAAGACCTGCACCCGGCTGTTGCCCCGGTCACCGACGTAGAGTCTGACGCTCGACTCTAGGGCCAGTCCTTGGGGCGAACGGAACTCTCCCGGCCCCTTGCCCTCGTTACCGAACTTTCTGAGAAATTTGCCATTCCGGTCGAAAACCTGGACGCGCGCATTGCCCGCATCGAGGACACAGAGCTCGCCTTCCGGCAAGACGAGGACGTCCGATGGAGCATTAAATTCACCGTCCTGCTTTCCTGTCTTGCCAGTTTCCCAAACAAGTACTCCTTTGTTATCGTATTTTGCAATCCGGTCGTTCCCGCGGTCAACAACATAAACGAAGTCCGAGCCATCCACGGCTAAGCCTACAGGCTCGCTGAACTGCCCGCGAAGATTCCCCCCTTTGCCAAAGGTTCCGAGGAACATTCCCTTGGAGCTGAATACCTGCACCCGCCTGTTACCGGTGTCTGCAACGTAAATGGTCCCCTTGGAGTCGATGGCGATACCCGACGGCGAACGGAACTCCCCCTCGCCTGAACCCGATTGCCCAATCACTTGGAGGAGACTGCCTTGGAGGCTGAATTTCTGCAGTCTGTCATTGCCCGTATCGGCCACCCAGAAATTTCCCGCTCTATCCAAGGTCAGTCCACGGGGATTCTTGAGCAGAGCGGGTTTGCTGCCGCGGGAACCGATGGTTCGTTCGCCACGAACGCCAACAGCGATTATTGAATCGTTGGTAAGCGCCCATACCCGCTTGTTCGCGGCAATGGCGCTGACCTCGCCTGGCGATTCCTGCACCAGCCCTACTGTCGGCAGCGGAGAAGCTGGCTCAAGCTGCCGGCCATCATCGGGCTCGGATGAGAATATCTGAAGCGTGTTTTTCCCAGCATCGAGCATGAAGACTTCGCCATCACGGTCAATGTCGATTCCGGCAGCCTCGCGGAACTGACCCGGTCCGTCGCCCTCGGAACCAAGGGATCCGAGCAGCGTTCCCTCGCCATCGAACTTCTTGAGTTTAAAGTTTCCCATGTCCGACACATAGACGTTCCCGCGATTGTCAACGGCAAGACCTTGCGGTTTATTAAATCCTCCGGATCCCTTGCCCCGGGAGCCGAATTTTTCTATCTGTACCCCTGCGGCGTCGAATACACGGACCGTATTGCCGTCGGCATCAAGCACGTAAACCTTGTTCCGAACATCCACCGCCACCGCTACAGGCGCCCTCATTTCATCCTTCTTGGTCTTCACCGTAAACTGTCCGGTGAAGATACCGTCGTAGGTGAGCACCTGAACTCGGCTGTTTCCTGCATCGGCAACATAGAGTAGCCCTCTTCGGACCGTGATCCCCGAAGGATTGCTGAATTCGCGGGGCCCGCTGCCCTTGCCGCCGATGCTCCTGAGCCACTTTCCCGCTGCATCGAACACCTGGATGCGTCCGTTGCCCGTATCTGCGACATAAACCCTGCCCTGCTCATCAACAGCGATGCCTGCAGGCGACTTGAACTGGCCGGACTTATCACCCTTCTCGCCCCACGAGAAAACCATCTTGCCGCTCATATCAAGTACCGCGACCCTGTGCGCATCGGTGTCAGCAATATAGATCTTTTCCCCGGACAGTGCCAGCGCCCTGGGTGAGCTCAACAGGCGTTCTTTGGTTTTTTTTTCGGAACCGCCGATTTCTCTGATGAACTCGATCTGCTGGTAGGCAAATGCCGTTGAAGCCAATATCGTGAGAAGCGCTAAGACGAAACAACTCAAACGAATGTGTCTAATCATGGCGTTCGTCCCCCGAAGCGCAAGACGGCGGCGTGAAGACGGGTTGTCAATCATGTCTCTGACCTTAGCATTATAATTTGCTGCAGTGCAAGGCGAAATGAAAGCAGCTGTTCCCAGCGTTAAATTCTGCGCAATGCCAATGATACCGTAAATCACAGCGGGCTACAATAAAAAACGTGACATTCTTGCCTTCCGGGCACGGCGACAACGCTGCCTCCTCCTCATATGGGTTTGACTTTCCCACTCTTATTATGCTATGGTTATTGAGCTTTCTCATGAGGACCGGTGAAGTGAGGCGAACAATTTCTTACATGTTCTGTTGTAACGCGCATTCTGTTTGCGCTCATAGCTCGTTCGACCGCCGTCGCTGCAGCTATTAAGCTCTTTGTTCTCGCTCAGTATTCACCACTCAGTCAGCCATCGTCGCGGTGGCCTTGGTCGCGGACCTGGCGAATGCAGGCAAAGCCATTCCGCATTGATCGAAGCCGGCACCTATGCAGGAAATCACGTTAACAATAAGCGGGCGTTCTCATCTCTTTTGCAGAAGACGGTAATCTCGGTTTGAATTTATACCTTCTTTGGTATGGCTTTAAAATTTACTCATTGAAGGGAAAAAGCATGCGCACAAGACATGCCATCGTGCTTTCATTTTCCATATTGATCTTGCTCATCACCTCTTCGCCCCGCATCGTGCAGGCGGCGACATTGACAGTGAGTAAATCGTGCGGCTCGGCGCTTAATGTAAATTGTTTCGCTTCGATTTCGGCTGCCGTCAGCGCAGCCAGTAATACCACCAGTCCCAGTATTGTTATTGAAGCCGGCACATACACCGAATCGGTCTCTTTGACTGTTGACAATCTGCCCATATCAGGCACCGAGACAGCCAGGACGGTTCTCCAGAGTGCCAGCGGTCCGGCTATCACGGCAAATGGTCTGGGGACTGTAAATATTTCAAAACTTACGATCGTAAGCACATCAGTCGGCATACAGCTCACGGGTGTATCATCGGCGAATATTTCCAACAACGTCTTCTTTGGGAGCGGGAAGGCAACAGCAATTGAGTTCCAAGGCGCTTCTTCATCTGGTACGATCTCAAATAACACTTTTTTTCAAAATCTAACTGCCATAAGCAGTCCCCCCACGGGTATCCTGATTCAGAGCAATATTTTTTCCCAAAACAGCACTGCGCTGTCTTCTCCGCAGACTACTAACATCACGTATAATGATTTCGATGCAAATCCGAATAATGGTTACACATTCTTGCCGACAGGCGATACAAACATTCCGAATTCGATTGTTGCCGCCACCAATCCTAAGTTCGTCAACCCCAGCAGTCCGCCGCCAGGAATGGATTTGCATCTACAGCAAGGCTCACCCTGCATTGGGAACGGTTTTAGCGGAACCGACATCGGGGCCTACGGCGGTGCGGGTGCCGATACCATACCATTTATAATCTCTGGCGTTGCGCTCAGCTCGCCTAGTTCGGGTTCGGTATCGGTAGACTGGTCGCCAAACAATGCCTATAACATAGGCGGATATAATGTATATTACAGTCTGAACAGGTCGGGTGCGCCCTATGATAGTAAGGCGACCCTGGCAAGTTCGGTGACGAGCACCGTCATCAGCGGCCTATCTGAAGCTGTCGAATCAGTCTCAGCGCCTGTTCTCAATAAACTGGGTATCGGTAACGGAACACTGTTCGCCAGTTGGTCGGCAGTTCCAGCAGCGACGGATTACCTTCTCCATTACACTGATACATCTATTGTTAGCTCGGCTACAACCACCACCATCCATGTCGGCAACACGACCTCATACGCGCTCGGGGGGCTGATAAATGGTCACTATTATCTCATCACTGTCTCTGCTTTAGCTCAGAACACCTATTTTTTTTCGGTAACAGCATTTGACAGTACGGTAGTAGGCGCGGGCGGCGGTACCCCTGGCGTTTCCCATGAAAGCAATTACTCGGCGGAACAATCGATTCCTATCGGGAGTACGGTGGAAGGCCCCCTTTCGAACTCCCAGACAGATTTCCCCGAAACCATCATACCGAACCCGGATCTCGTCAACAACGGCTGCTTCATAGCAACCGCAGCATACGGCCATTACTCGGCATCTCAGGTGCAGGCACTGCGGGAGTTCCGTGAGCGGTACCTTCTGACGAACGCACCAGGGAGGGCTTTTGTCCGGTGGTATTACCGGGTCGGGCCGGGCGGTGCGGAGTTCATCAACGCACATCCCTGGCTCAAACCCGCGGTGCGGATGGCGCTCATGCCGGCAGTCGGCGGCGCACTGTTCATGACGCGGGCATCAGCCTTAGCAAAAGCCCTCACCTTGGTGAGTGCGGGACTGCTGGTCTTTGCTCTCCACGCCCGTAAGAAGCTCTTGCATGCAGGAGGAAAACGTTGAAGAAATCCATCCTGATTTTGCTCTTCTCCTTCTTCCCGGTAGTTGTTTTCGCAGCTGGTTCAGATCAGGAGCGTCCTCATTGGTCATTGGAAATTAAGGGCGGCCGTTTCTATCCGGACATCAGCAACTGGTCGACCTACTACGGGAAGGATTATACCGGTGAATACGCGGGCTCATTGGCATACAAAATCACCAGACAGATCGAGGTGGGCATCCAGGGCGGTTATATAAAGGACAACGGAGAAGCGTTGGCCCCGCTGCACGGGATTACGGCCGGATCGGTGACGTATGAGCTCGCTCCTGTGAACGCCTTTGTCCTCGTGCGCGGGGTATTCAGTGAAAAGCAGTTGCTCGTTCCCTACATCGGCGGCGGTTGGACCCGCATATATTATAAGGAGGAGCTTCAATCCCAGTCCACAGCCCGCGGCACGGCCGACGGGTATCACGGCAGGGGAGGGCTCCAGATGTTGCTGGACAGGATCGATCAGAGCGCATCGACGAGCCTGTACGAAGACATCGGCGTATTTCACACCTACTTGTTCGTAGAAGTTGAGTACACTCACGCCATGGCGAACACTAACACTGGCGGCTCCGTCAATCTCGGAGGGTCGAGCTGGCTCGCTGGATTACTGTTTGAGTTTTAAATTTCTGCCACAGGTAGTCAAAGCAGGTCCAGGGATAGCGGCTACGATGCCTGTTTTATTGTCGCAGTTAAAAAAGTGGTGTACGAAGTCGGTTCTGCTGATGCGGTACTGAATTGCTTCGCTTATTCTTATGATCAAACACGAGCCGCGCTCATCCCCCGCCAGCGCAAGCCCTCGTTGTCGCGCCTGTCCTTCCAACAATCCCGACCACCGGGATTATCTGCATGCTGCCCTTACCAGCAGAACACTTTGTCGTGCGCGAATACTTCCGCCACAAGCCCGTCGTAGGAAACGCCTCCCTTATACAGCTCAACGGTCTTTACCTGATGCCCTGCCGAGTGCACTTGCATGATCTTTTTTGTGCTTGCATCAGGCGTTGTTTTTAAGATATGCAGGATCCTCACGGTTGAAACCCCCTATCATGTTAGTATGGCACTACTAAATCATATTCGAGGAGCTTCTTCGCCATCTCCTCAAGTGTGATTGTCGTGTACCCGTTTTCGGGATTATTGGAATACATCTTCAGGTCAAGTTCGTTGACCAGTTCAAGTGGCGTCGCGATTTCGGGATTGCTCTTGTCAAGTTTCCGGTCCAGCACAAAGACATCTATTGTATCGTCGGCCAGGGTAAGCCCTCCTGAAACACGGAGCGCCTCGCTCGGCCTGTCCCTCACGATCACTGCTATTTTTTTCGTATCTCCCATAGAAAACTCCCCTTCTTCTCATATTTGCTAGAACACTAGTACCCGGGTGCTGTCATGCAGCATTCCGGCATTGTTGTACTGGCTGCCGTACGAGATGCCAGCCGTCTTTTCATGAATCCCGATCAGCTCGCAACTGTGGTCACAACAGGACAGCTCAACGCCGGGAACCTTGAGCAATTCCAGAAACTTTGGATCCCTCGTGAAACGCACTCCTTCGTCAGTCAAGAATATCACTACCGGATGCCCTGCATCCGATGCCGCTTTAACTACTCCAGTGATATGCTCCAGGTTCTCATACTTGGTAACCATCATACCCAACATTCCATTTGCCATGATTTTCACCTCCTCTCTCGTAGAATATAGCAAAACAATGGAATCGGACCGATAATTGCCATTAACCTGCCAAGATTGATTTCCTAACAACTGTTTTATTCTGTCTTAGGCATAAAGAGTGCCGGGCAGATTAACACTGCCCGGCTTGTGGTGCGGCAAGTTTGGATGCCGGAAAATAACAGATCACGGTCGGATAAAACCATTGAGAGCTATGAGGGTACTGCTCACGCGCTTATGACTTCTTGATATAGAGCTCCCACATGCCTTTGTCTTCCAATTTCACAGCTTCAAAGGCAAATTTGTTTTTCTCGCAGTAGCGCGGGATGCTGTCCTCGGCAGAAGCAGGGGCATCGCAAAGAACCTTGAGCATCTGGCCGCTTCCGAGCTTTTCCAGCGCTTTTTTGGTCAACAACAGCGGATAGGGGCATACCCTACCAAGAGTATCCAGCGTTTGCTTCGGTGCTTCATCTTTCAGTGCCATGATTATTCCTCCTCACCATTGAGTATCAAATTCGGGCTGTTTAATTTGCCCGATTCTTTCAACTTAACGATCACTACTATATCCCCGATGTTTTATTCAGAAGCATGCTGGACAAGTGGCCCACTCTGCGCACACCACACTACCGTATCAGCAGATCGGCAATTATCCAGAATGCATTTATGAGTTCCTGAGTATAGTAACTTAACAAAAACCATCCCTCGTGTCAATATGCGTTTTTCGAACTTAAATAAAATGAAAGGTCAGACCGCACATCATCCCGCGGCATGCCTATTAAAAACTTTCATTGCTCCATAATGAGAGTTTATGGCAGGGCCAACGGCCTCTGCTTGCATTTTATTTTTTTTTGTATTATGTTATTAATGTGTTTATTAGGTCCCTATCTTCCTCATACAATAAGAATATAATTTAAAAACCGATAAAATTCTATATCCCGCAACTAAGTGCCTGCGCAAGCGCGATCATGCATGCTGGAGCATGTAACATATCTGCCGGTACTGAACGTCTTCTCAACATTTTGCATCACCGCCTGATGTTGAGGATGGGAGGAGGTGTTGTTCAATTCCAATCACGCATTCTTGTCCGCAGATTCTAATTCTTGAAATTTATTCGGAAAAACACGATGACAAGGCTGCGAATCTCAATTAAGGAGGATACCGTGGGGAAAAAAATTGCTGTACTCGTCAGGGACCGGCAAGGTGAGGCCCTGAGGATGTCTGTGGGGATCACGCTCATGGATGATACCATCGATGTATATGTGTTGGACCGAAAGGTTGAAAAGAACGATGACAACGACCTGAATCTCGAGACCATCAAGGACCTGGGAATGAAGCTTGCCACGAACACGAAAGAGAACTCGGGAATGGATTACATTTCAACTGAAGAACTGGCGCAAAAACTTCTGGAATATGACCATATCCTTCCGTACTAAAGTAACCAGAACGAGGTGATGACTAATGAAAATTTTATACATTCAAAAGCAGGATTTCGATGCCACGGCAAAAAAGATCATGGAAGTACATAAAAAAGGAAATGACGTCACAGTCGTGAATCTCAAAGAGAACAAGAACTACGACCAGATCGTCGATCTCATTTTCTCCAGCGATAAAGTTATATCCTGGTAGACGAGAAGCTGCAGGTTGGTTCAGGCTTTCCGGAAACAGGCACATCCGGACGCGCGATATTCGATTCGAGGGGAGGGAGCACGCATGAAGCTCGGCATACTTGTGAACACCAATAAAAATCTTGACGCAGTGCAGGGGATTACCAAAGTGGCCCTTGCAAAGGGACATACCGTCATGCTCTTTAACATGGATGCTGGCACAAAGCTCGTTGGAACACCCGCATTCGCCGAATTGTGCAGGACAACAGGGGTAACCGTGAGTTTCTGCGATCATAGCGCAAAGCACCTGGGGGTTACATCGGAGGGCCTTCCATCGGAAATCGTCTGTGGGAGCCAGTACAACAACGCCGTCATGCAGCATGAGGCGGACCGAGTAATCATACTGTGACGTTCGTAATAAAAAAGCCGTTTCTCGGAAGGAAGCGAGTGGTGAACATTATGCATACACTTAAGGAGGGGGCAATGAAAAAGATCTTGTTTGTAATGTGGGTATTGATTCTTGCCGTGGCTGTCACAATCCCTGCTGCGTCTGCCGCAGATGATATGGCAGCAAAGCTGAATGCGGTGCTATCCAAAGGTCCAGAAGCCAAGTTCTGGCAAATCACGGCCGACGAGGTAATGGCCATGATCAACGAGAAGAAGACCGACTTCGTGATCGTCGATGTGCGGCCCAATCCGGCCGAGTACAGTGAAGGGCACATCCCCGGTTCTATGCAGATAACCGTCCAGGACATCTTTAAGCTCGAAAATCTCAAGAAGCTCCCTAAGAACAAGAAAGTTATTGTCGTCTGCGTAACCGGCCAAACACAGAATCTCCCAATCGTGGGCTTGCGCGCGCTCGGCTACGATGCCTACACCATGGCTTTCGGCTACGCTGCATGGATCAAGGGCTATCGCGGAGGGCAGAAGATGCAGGAAGCCATCCAAGGCGCAGCCAGCAAGAACTATCCAATCGTAAAATGAATCTTCTTCCGGGAGGCATTCCGGTGCCTCCCGGGGCCTCATCTTGTTTCCTAGCCCACTATTTTCGGCGTCATTGAGTTCAAGTAACGAGCTGCCCATTAGCAGCATCTACGAGATTACTTTCATCTGTCCGACACGTCGTTTGGGCTGTCCGCAAGCGATCTTCAAAAAAAACGCAAAGGACATGTCACAAGGCATGCTCCGACGACTATTTTGGTCGAATTGAGGAGAATATGCACGTTTATGCTGTTCGTCTGGGACAAAGGGCGGCCATCTCTCGAATAAGCATGAGCACCTAAATGACCTCGTGCAGCGGTCAGCCAAAATAGCAGTGCTTTTCGGCGTCATCCTTTTCGGCCGGCAACAACTGACGCTCGGGTCGAAAATCGTAGAACTTCATACGAGCCAATGCTATAATGCCTCCGTGCAAGACAAACCTGCCAGTTTTATCCTCATCGCCGTTGTGTGTCTTTTGATCTTTGTCGCCCTTATTCTCCTCCGCGATGCAGACGACAATGCCCTGTTCAGCTGGTCGTGGGTATTTGCCAGCGTCGATATTTCACGGATTTACATCGGTATCGTCGCGGGTCTCATCGTTTCTTTTTTCCTGTCGCGAGGCGCCGTCTCCGATAGATATCAGATCCCGCTTCTTGTGGCGCTCTCATTTGCTTCCAGCGCGCTTTTTTGGAAAGAATCAGAGATCATCGTTGACGCGTCGCGATATTTTACCCAGGCAAAGCACCTCGAAGTGTACGGCATCGGCTATTTTCTGAAAGAATGGGGCAGAACGATCTTTGCCTGGACGGATATGCCGCTCGTACCATTTCTCTACGGAATAATCTTCAAACTTTTCGGTGAGAGCAGAATCTTTATCCAGATGTTTACGACCGTACTGTTCTCTCTGACCGTTGTTCTGACATCTCTCATCGGGAAAACACTTTGGGACAGGGAAACAGGATTTTCTGCCGGGATGCTGCTCCTCGGCATTCCCTATCTGCTGACCCAGGTCCCGCTTATGCTGGTGGATGTACCAACCATGTTTTTCCTCGCCCTGTCGGTGTTCACATTTCTCGAAGCGCTCAACAAAGGTCGGTCCGCGAGAGTTGCATGTGCCATAGCGGCGATTGTTCTCACCGTTCTCACCAAGTATTCTGCCTGGCTCATGCTCTCCGTGCTCGGAGTCGTGTTGATCGTTTACATCGTAGGTCATGCATGGTCGAAAGACCGCCGCCCGCTTCTAAGAGGGGTTGTTATCCTGCTCACGGCAGCGGCAGTTTCGGGAGTGATGCTGATTTTAAAGTTCGACGTGGTTTCAGAACAGGTCGGACTTCTGCACGGGTTTCAACAACGCGGCCTTGCCCGGTGGGGAGAAAGCTTCGTTTCGACCTTTCTATTCCAGACACACCCCTTCATTGCGGCATCAGCACTTGCTTCCCTCGTGGTTGCATTCCGCAAACGGGACATAAATTATGTAATTACCTGCTGGCTCGTCCTACTCATCATCCTCTTTAACATCAAGAGGATCCGATACATAGTACCCGTCTTTCCCATGCTTACTCTTATGGCAGGGTACGGGCTGCAGGTCATCAAACAGGATGCGTTGAAACGATTCATTGTCTTCAGCACAGTCACGACATCGCTTGTTATCGGAATCTTCGCCTACCTGCCGCTTGCAGAACGCATGAGCATCGTTAACCTTAAACATGCCGGGGAGTATCTCAATAGGATGGAAGCCGGGGAGGTCGAAGTCATAACGCTGGCTTCGAAGGAGCCCGTTGTAAATCCTGCTGTAGCTGTTCCCCTTCTCGACCTTTTCACGGACCAGCAGATACGATATCAATACAGGCCTGAAGGCATCCCACCCCGCGAGGAGATTGAACGGTCTCCTCTCCGATTTACCTGGGAATACCGGAACCCGGCATACTATATGGTCAAACCAGATGCATTTTTAAGCGTTCCCGTCATTGTAATTTTGGACGCTTCAGATGACCCGTTGCCGAAACCTGTTGCACAGAGGCTCGAAGGCTACCGATTAACCAAAGTGTTCAATGTGAGAGAAGAAATATTTCGATACAGTGTCGGCGTCAGAATCTATCGAAAAGATGTCTCCTTTACCCGCTAAAAAAATCCTTGAATAAGCTGTCCATCAGCTTCGCTGCACGTTCAATCCGTTTTTTGTTGCAAAATCATGCAATTACGCAACATTACATGCAAAATAGTGCTTGTTTTTGATACTCCGTTTATATATTATATATATCTCCGGATAACCTGCGCATCATAAATTTACCCGCATCCACGATCTTAAAATAATTGACGGGTTTTTCGAGCGATTTCAACGGCGAAGGGGGGCGTGATCATCTTACAATAAGAAAACTGCCTTGCACATGAGCAACATCTTTCAAAACTATTTTTAAGGGGGAAATAGTATTATGGAAGAAAGAAGAAATCAGATATGGGCCTTCGTAATAACAGGCTTGCTGATTCTCATTAGCCTGCTTTATTACAAGGCAAATGTATACTATATGTACCTCGTAGTATACATCTGGTTCGGAATTGCTTACGGCATAATGCTTCAATACGGCAGGTTCTGTTTCGCGTCGGCATCGAGGGATTTGTTTGCCGCAGGCGTTCCAAGAATGGCGGTCGGCATTTTGGTCGCGCTCATATTTTTCAGCATCATCCAGGCAACGCTCCAAGCGACCAACATGAGCACCTTCCACCCGGCTCCGTTCGGCGTTCACACTCTGATATCGGGGATGATCTTTGGTGTGGGAATGGTCCTTGCCGGCGGATGCGCATCGGGGTCGCTGTACAAGATCGGCGAAGGCAACGGCACCTCGATACTTTCCATACTGGGGATATCCTTTGGCCAGGCTATCTTTGTGAATGTCGGAGGACCGTTCCTGGCACTGGTTCCCGATTCCTGGAAGGCATCCTCTGCCGCAAAGAACCTCCCCGTCGACAAGGTCAATTCCTGGTTCGACTACTACCTCACCGGGTACGTCTGGGACCAGCCCGCCATTCAGCTTTCACACACCAAGTCTATCGGAGGAGCCCTCCCCGGCGTAACAAAGTACTTCATCGGAGATGCGCTCATCAGTGCGATCATTCCTGCCCTCATCCTGATTATCGTCATCTATGCCTTCTATATCCGGAAAGGGTTCATCAAAAAACGAACAAAGCAGACTGGCAAGCCAACCGGCTTCGCTGATGAGTTCTCCGGGATCTGGAGCATGCTGACCGCTTCCAAAAGGACGACCCTGATGGGTGTCATCATTGGCATCACGGCAGGACTCCACATCTTCGTCATGAAGGGCATGCAGATCAAGTTCGGTGTCTCGAATTTCGGACAGCTCCTCACCAAGATGGGACATGCCGCCGATACCAGCATCAGGGGCACGGTGTTCGACCCGGGCTACTGGTATATCACAAGTCAGGAGGGACAGTTCGGAGCATGGGTTCTCGACAAGCTCGGCTGGAATATGCGGAACAACGTGTTCTTCGGTGTCAATAACGGGCTCCCCGAACTCTGGCGCAACCCGGCCCTTTGGATGTCCTTCGGCATCATTTTCGGCGCCATGATCATGTCTCTCATGAGCAAGGAGTTCAAGTTCAAGCTGCCGAAAGGGGAGCTCATCGTTTGGGGTCTGCTCGGAGGCACCCTGATGGGGCTGGGCTCGCGTCCCGCACTCGGCTGTAACATCGGCGCGTTTTTCATTCGCGTTGCTGGCGGCGATCCCAGTGGATGGCTTTACGGTCTGGGCATGGTGGTCGGTGCATTTGGAGGAGTTAAGTTCTTCAACTGGTGGTCGGAAAGAAAGATGGCGGCGGAAATGGCCGAATTCTAACGTACAGTTTACATTGAATACATAATACTCATAGAGGAGGAAATTCGTCATGGCTATGAAATTTGAAAAAAAAGGTGATGGGACCTATATGCTCGACGTATGCGGCTATGTGTGCCCCCATCCCCAGATCTACTGCAAGAAATCCCTGGAGAAAATATCTTCCGGTGAGGTCCTCGAGATGATCTTCGACAACCCCTCATCGGCAGAAACTATAGTTCAGATGCTTGATCAGGGCGGGCATGAGCTTATGGAAAAGAAGCACGAGGGCGGCAAGATCATCTTTAAAATCCAAAAGGCTTAAGCGGTTGCGTCAACTGTACTTGAGGGAGGATCTATGAAAACACCCCTTGTAATTCTCATTGCGATCGTGGTGTGCATTCTTGGATTCCTGGTGGTTTACAGCCAGCAGCATGAGACGATAGCGAAAGCTTCACCAGGCCAGAGCGCCGCAGGCGGCTATGGCTCGGGATCCGCGCCAGCAGCCGGTGGCTATGGTACAGCACCGACACACGCATCTGGCGGCTATGGCGCAGCACCGCCAGCATCTGGCGGCTATGGCGCAGCACCGCCAGCATCTGGCGGCTATGGCGCAGCACCGGCTCCCAAGTCAGGTGGTTATGGAGCCCCGGCAGCAGGCGGATATAAATAGTGCCCGGAACCAGCATCCGTGACTTTTCTCATTGCGACACATAAAGTTCCCATAATTTAACTGGTCGTTTCGGGACCATCGCTGATTAACGGAGAAATCATGAACAGGATACTCATTGCAGTGGACGAAACCAAGGGCACAAAAAATGCTTTTTCAGCGTGCACGAATATTTGCTCCTGTATTCGTCCCGAGCGAATCGCACTGATCTACGTGGAAAAATTCGAGGGCAAATCACTCATCGATGAAATGCTCGGGAACGCAGAAATGGCTACCCTGAAAGAAATGCTGAAGGGGACTGAATATCAGGACGCACTAGACAGGAAAGCGCGGACCATCCTGAATTATTACAAGAAGGCCTTGGAGGATAAAGGCTTGACAGGTGTCACGACGATCATCAAGAGAGGGCACCCCGCCGAAGAAATCCTGAAAACATCCAGGGAGGAAAAAGCGGATTTGATTATCGTTGGCTCTCGGGGGACACGAACCACGCACCTCTTCATGGGAAGCGTTAGTAGAGAAGTGGCGAACAATGCTGAAATTCCCGTACTTATAGTGAAGTAGGCGGGGAAAACATTAATTCCTTTGCTGGCATCCGGCAGTCCCTATCTGCGTTCCGGCAAAGGGTGACACGGACATGCGAGTTGATGCAGTATCAGAGGGGAGCTGCATCAGATTTTATCATGCTGTCATCTGACAGACACACGTGAAATAGGCAATATCCTCTCCGCTGCACCTTTTCCCCCATATCACAGGTAATAGCGTGAACGGTACTTTACATGATATCATCATATTAGGCGGTGGTCTCTCCGGCCTTTCGGCCGGTTACGTCTTGTCGAATGCCGGGTTCAGCGTAAAGGTGTACGAACGCGATTCCGTCGTCGGCGGCCTCTCAAAAACTATCGTTAAAAACGGGTTCCGTTTTGATCTGGGAGGTCACCGGTTTTTCACTCAGGACGAGCAGATCGATGCCTTTGTGCGGAATCTGATGGGAGATGAATTGCTCACCGTCAAGCGCAGCAGCAAGATTTACCTGCGCGATCGATATTTTGACTATCCGCTGAGGCCGATCAACGCGATGTTCCGTCTTGGTATTCCGACCACCACCCGGATCCTGGCTGACTACGTACGGCAAACAACCAGGAGAACAATCCGAAATAATGTGACCGTATCTCTCGAGGACTGGGTGACCAGCAATTTCGGTCGCACCATGTTCAATATCTATTTCAAGGAATACAGTGAAAAAGTGTGGGGCATCGATTGCAGCAGGATAAGCGCAACATGGGTTGCCCAGCGCATCAAAGGGCTCTCCCTGGGAACAGCGCTTAAAAATGCTTTTTTTAAGTTCAGCGGCAAAGACTTGGCCACCCTGACAGACAGTTTTTTATACCCCTTTCTCGGCATCGGGCGGCTGTCCGACCGGCTTAAGGAGGAGATCGTAAAGAGCAACGATGTATTCACCGATACTATTGTCCAACTTGTTAATCACTCTGATTTCAGAGTAGGGAGCATCTGTGTCCGGGACCAGGGCCGGGTGCTTACAATACCGGCTGATGAATTTGTGTCAAGCATTCCCGTTACAAAGCTCGTGAGCATGCTCAACCCTTCTCCCCCTCCCGCCATCCTCGAAGCAGCTTCAAAGCTCAGATACCGTGATTTAGTGGTCGTGGCAATCATGGTGGACCGAAAGCGGGTCACGAACCAGACATGGATCTATATCCCGGAAAAGAAGATCCCCTTCGGCAGGATCCATGAGCCGACGAACTGGAGCCCCGCCATGGCCCCTCCTGGCAAATCGCTTTTAATCACGGAGTTTTTCAGCTTTAGAGGCGATGCGATCTGGAACATGCAAGATGACAAGCTTGCGGAGCTCACCGTCAAGAACCTTGTCCGGCTCGGCTTTATCAACGAACAGCTGGTCCTGGACAGCATGGTTGTGCGCGTGCCGAATGCATATCCGCTTTTCGAAGTCGGTTACCGGAAACACGCCGACCATCTGCAGGACTACCTGGGACGCTTCAGCAACCTTCACATTGCAGGAAGAAGCGGCATGTTCCGCTATTACAATATGGACGTTGCGATACGATCGGGCATAGAGACCGCGGGGAAGGTCATTAAAAAATCCCGCTCTGCTGGCGCCCTCGAACTTGAAGAATTGGTCCTTGCAAGCACATAACATTTATATGAAGTGCGCACTTGTCATACCCGCCTGGATCCCCGAAGAGATCTTTTCCTCAAAGACCGCAAGCTCGCAGATTAACTACTGGCAGCCGGTCGGTACCCTGTCCGTGGCTGCCGTTCTCCAGAATGCCGGTCATTTCGTCAAGTTTATCAATGGCGCTTTCCTGACCCACGAGCAGATCCTTGCCGAACTTGAGCAATTCAGGCCTCACTTTATCGGAATCTACTCAACGACCTTTGGCTGGAACAAAGCAAAGAAAACCGCCGCTGACCTGAAAAGATTGTTTGACGGACGTTGCTTTATCTGTGCTGGCGGGCCTTATCCTACTGCTGTGCAGGAGCATTGCTTGGATGACGCCGGAACCGAAATCGATGCGATCGTTACCGGTGAAGGTGAGCTTACTGTCCTCGAGATCGTCGAACGGCTACAGAGCGGCAGAAACCTTGAAGGAGTTCTGGGCGTGGTGTATCGCG
>Ga0187779_10000757_pt1 | contig 21240 bp, 18 predicted proteins | sample 1015_Q2_SP10_10__FD_132435 | JGI IMG/M metagenome (GOLD analysis project Ga0187779, IMG submission 132435) | Tropical peat soil microbial communities from peatlands in Department of Meta, Colombia - 1015_Q2_SP10_10_MG | ecosystem: Environmental > Terrestrial > Soil > Wetlands > Peat | place... | reverse complement strand
GGGCACGAGGGCCCCGTGGTACAGCACGAGGGGCGTGGCCGCCGGCAGCCCCAGGGCCTGGCGCAGCCGGTCCGGCCGTGGCACGGGCACCGTCCAGCGCGGCGCGCAGTTGCGCACGATGGCGACCCGCCGTGTGTCGAGCGCGGGCCCCAGCACGGCCGCGAGCTCGTCGCTGACCGTCACGAGCGCGTCCGCGCCGGCGGCCAGGCGGCGCTCCAGCCGGCGCATCGACCGCCGGGCATACGCCGGGCGGCGGGCATGCCGGCCCGCCTCGACGAAGATCTCGTGGCTGTCGTAGACCAGCGGCACGCGCCGGCGGCCCCGCGCCGCGAGGGCAGCCGGCAGCGCCGGCAGGTCGTGGGCGTGGAGGATGTCCGCGGCCGGCGCGGCGGCGGCGGCGGCGCGGGCCCACGGCATCACGGAGAAGCGCCACTGGAACCGCCATCCGACGCCGAGCCATGCGGTGCGAAACGGTCCGGTTCCCCGGGCCAGGCGGTCGGCCCCCAGCAACAGGAGGGCGCCGAGGAGGAGCAGCGGCGACAGCAGCAGGCCGATGGCAGCACACGCCAGCAGCGCCAGCCAGCCGGCCGGCGGGTCGGCCGCCTGTCCGCCGGCCCAGGTCCTGGCCTCGGCCAGGGCGAGTCGCGGCCGTCGGGCCAGGAGCAGCCAGCGCAGCCAGCCGCGGGCCACGGGCACACGCCGGATCAGCACGCCGTCGGGCCGCATCTCATGCTCGCCCGCGGACGCGTACGGCTGCGTCGTGCGGGCCATGATCGTCACCCGGTGGCCTGCCGCGGCGAGCGTGCTCGCTTCGCGCAGGACGCGGGCATCGGCGTGCGCGTCGTTGAGCACGAACATGGCCACGCTGGCCATCAGCGGACGCCCTCGCCGACACGCTCCAGGACGGCGTCGGCGACGCGATCACCGATGACCCGCCAGTCGTAGTCGCGCTCGGCAGCGGCTCGCCCGTTGCGCCCCAGGCGCGCGGCCAGCTCCGCATCGCGAAGGAGTGTCGAGACGGCCGCCGCGATCGCCGCCGGCGAGTCGTCGGCCGCCACGAGGCCGGCCTGCGCCGCCTCCACGATCCGTCGCGTCTCCAGGCGCGGCGTGACGACCACGGGGCGACCGGCCGCCATGGAGTCGATGAGCTTGATGGGCACCGCGACGTCGAGGTAGGCGTTCGCCGGATGGGGCACCAGGAGCACGCGTGCCCGCCCCAGAGCGTCGGACAGCTCAGCGTACGGGACCCCGCCGATGGTCACCCACGGGTCGGCGCCGCACGTCGTACGCAGTCCCTCGACGTACGCCTCGCTGGGCCCGTCCACGGCCGCGAGCCAGAGGTACAGGCGCAGATCCGGCACCTCCACGCGCACGAGGCGGGCCGCCGCGATGAGGGTCTCGATGCCACGACCCGGGGCCGCGCCGGAAGCGAAGCCGATCGCCGGCGGGCCCTGGACGGGGCGTGGCTGCACGTGGGTCGTCTCCGATCCGTTGGGGGCGACGATGATGCGCGCGCGGTCCAGGCCGACCAGGTCGGCGAACGACGCCGAGGGCACCACGACCCACGGGAACAGCTCCAGATTGGCGGCGATGCGGCCCGTCTGGGCGGCGCGGTACTCGTCGCTCACGTTGCGTCCCAGGGCGTCGGCCTGGGCGATGACGTGGTCATGGAGGTCGACGGCGACCGGCCGCGTCATGCGGCGGGCCAGCACCACGGCGCCAGGCGTCAGCAGCTCGCTGCTCGCCAGACGCGGCCGCCGGCGCCACGGCCACGGCGGTCCGGCGGCTCGCCGGGTGGAGTCCCGCACCGCCGGGCGGTCCACGCCGGCGACGGCCACGGCCGCCGTCCGGATCGCCAGTTGCCGCATCACGTGGTGCCGGCGCAGGTCGCCGCCCCACCGCCGCTGGTCCGTCTGGGACAGCACGACCCACGGCCCGGGGCGGTCGGTGTGCACGGGCGGAGTATATCGACGGGGCACGTCCCGCTGACAGCACCGCCTCGGCCGCCGATGGTAAGGTTCCCTGCGCCATGGCCGCCATCACGCCCAATCAGCTCCGCGGCCCGGCCACGACCGAGGCCGTCCGCCCGGCCTATCGGCCCGTTCGGCCGGGACCGGTCGCCACCCTCCGCTCGACGGTCAGGGAGATCGTCACCCACCGGCGCCTGATCGGCTATCTGGTGCGCGCGGACCTCAAGAAACGCGGCGCCGACACGTTCCTGGGCAACGTGTGGTGGTTCCTGGATCCCCTGCTGACGATGCTGGTGTACGTGATCCTGGTCTCGGTCATCCTGCAGTCGACCCAGGAGGCCTATCCCCTCTTCATCTTCTGCGCCATCCTGCCGTGGAAGTGGTTCAGCGCCAGCGTGGCGGACGCGGTGACCTGCGTGACGACCAAGGAGAAGGTCATCAAGCAGGTGCGCTTCCCCAAGGTCGTCCTGCCGGTCGCGGCGACGGTGGGCGGCCTGGTCAGCTTCGTCTTCGGCCTCGTGCCGCTGGGCGCGATGCTGATCATCCTGTTCCCCAACCACATCAGCGCGATGATCCTGCTGCTGCCCGTGGTCGCCGCCGTGCAGTTCGTCCTGACGTTCGCGATCTGCCTGCTGGCCGCGGCGATCACCGTCTTCTACCGCGACATCGGCAACCTGGCCGGCCACCTGCTGCGCATCTGGTTCTACCTGTCGCCCGCGCTCTACAGCTCGCAGCGCATCCAGTCGATCGCCACCAATCACCCGCAGCTGTACAGCATCTACACCCTCAACCCCTTCGCCGGTCTCTTCGAGTCGTACCGCAACCTGATCTACTACGGTCAGCCCCCCGAGTGGGGCCTCCTGGGCATCGTCCTGGTGGAGGCATCCATCCTGGTCGTGCTGTCGGTGATCGTCTTCAGGCGGCTCGAGCCCTCCTTCGCCAAGGTCCTCTAGGCGATGCCCCCGGCCATCCAGGTGCGGGCGCTCGGCGTGCGCTACAACCTGCGGCTCACCCGCCGCAACACGGTTCGCCAGACCTTCATGAGCCTCGCCCGGCACAAGGGTCCGACCCACTTCTGGGCCCTGCGGGACGTCTCGTTCCGGGTCGACTACGGCGAGTCGCTGGCGGTCATCGGCCCGAATGGCGCGGGCAAGAGCACCCTCCTCCAGGTGTTGGCCCAGATCCTGGAGCCGACCGAGGGCATGATCGACGTCCAGGGCCGCATCTCCAGCCTGCTGACCCTGGGGGCCGGCTTCGATCCGGAGCTGAGCGGGCGTGACAACATCGAGCTGGCCGGCGCCTTCATGGGCATGGACCACCGCGACATGCGGGCGCGCATGCCGGGCATCATCGAGTTCGCCGACATCGGCCAGTTCATCGACGCGCCCATCAAGACCTACAGCTCGGGCATGAACGCCCGGCTGGGCTTCAGCATCGCCACCGCGGTGGACCCCGACGTGCTGCTGCTGGACGAGGTCCTGAGCACCGGTGACGCGACCTTCCGGGCCAAGAGCCAGGAGCGCGTCATGGAGCTGATGCGCAGCGCCCGCGCCATCGTCCTGGTGACCCACGACATGCACTGGGCCAACGAGTTCTGCAACCGGGCCATCCTGCTCGAGCGGGGCAACGTGGTGGCGGCCGGCCACCCGTCCGACGTCGTGGCCGTGCATGAGGAGCGATCGGCCGCACGCCAGAGCGGCCACCAGCCGGACCCTCTGCCGGCCATCGTCGACGTGGGCCTGGACGCCGTCGCCTGATGGCGGGCCGCCCGGCCGATCCGCCGAGCGACCGCGCGCCGACGAACCTCCTCGTCGTCGGCTGGTATCCAGCCGCGGATGATCCCATCACGGGACGGTTCGTGGCCGACCAGGCCGCGGCCCTGGCGGCCACCGGCCGCGTCGTGCCCGCGGTGGTGAGCTTCGAGCCACTCGGCTCGGCGGGCGATCCGGCCCTGCGGACCCGCGCCGCCGACGTATGGGCGCAGGTCGTGGCCGGCGCCGCCGCCGGCGGGCGAGCCTTCGCCCCGGCTGGCGCGACCGGCCCGTCAAGCGTCCCCGTGCTCCGTTTGGGGGTCACCGGCGGCACGCTCGTCGGCGGCGGGCATCCGAGCGGCAACCAGGCGGTCCATCGCGCCCGCGCCCTGGGGGCCTTCCTGGATGCCTGGGCCGGGCCGCCGTGGCCCCTGGTCCACGTGCACGTGGGCTATCCGGAAGGCGCCGCTGTGGCGATGGTGGCGGCTGAGCGGGACGTGCCCTTCGTGCTGACCGAGCACGCCACATACCTCGCCCGTCTGCTGGCCGATCCCGTCCAGCGGGCCCTGTACGGCCGGGCGGCGCGAGCAGCGGCGAGGGTCATCGCGGTGGGCAGCGACCTGGCCGCCCAGATCGTCGCCGCGTTCCCCGACCTGGGGGATCGCGTCGTGGTGATCCCCAACGCCGTCGACATCGATGCCTTCCCGCTGACAGGGCCCGGTCAGCGGACGGCCGACGAGCTCCTGTACGTCGGCTATCGCACCGCGGTCAAGGGCGTGGACACGCTGCTCGACGCGTTCGCCACGGTGCACGCGGCGCGGCCGGCGACGACGCTGCGGCTCGTCGGTAGTTCGCCCGACGCGGCCACGGAGAAGGCGTGGCAGCGGCGGGCTGCCGGCCTCGGCATCATCGACGCCGTGCGCTTCGAGCCGGCAGCCGACCGGGCGGGGGTGGCACGGGCGATGGCACGGGCCGCGCTGTTCGTGCACCCCAGCACCAGGGAGACGTTCGGCGTGGTCGCCGTCGAGGCCCTCGCCTCCGGTCTGCCGGTGGTGGCGGCCGACTCGGGTGGCGTGACCGAGATCCTGGGCCGCGAGCCGGCCCGCTTCGGCGCTCTCGTACCGCCACGTGACGCCGCCGCGCTGGCCGCGGCGATCTCGACGACACTCGCCGAGCGCGAGCGCTTCGAACCCGCCGTCCTGCGCGCGTGGGTCGCCGATCGTTATGGCGCCCCAGCCGTCGCCTCGCGGCTGGCCGATCTGTACGAGGAGGTCCTGGCGATACCTCGCGCCAGCCGGGCGCGCGGGTCAGCCCACGAGTCGCCCGGCACAGCCGTGGCCGGTCCGGGGCAACCGGTCGTGGTGGTGGCGTTCGATCGCTCCGCCCTGGACCGCGCCGTGCGGCGGATGCCAGCCTGGGTCGTCGACGGAGCCGTCGTCGTGACGTGCGGCTCGGCTCGCCCGGGCTGGCGGATCATCGGCGGGCGACTCGGCGGCCAGGTCGCGCGATTGATCGCCGCGCGGACGCCTCCTGCCGCTGGGCTCGCCGCCCTTCCCCTCCAGCCGATCCGGGCCCTGCTGCACGAGCGGCGGCAGGCGCAGCTCGCAGCGGCCGTCCTCCCGGCCCTCACCAGCGCCGTACGCGCGGCCGCCGACCAAGCCCGCGGCGCCGGCGAAGCGGTCGTCCAGCTGGTGTGCCTGGGCGGCCTGGACGTGGTCGCCGCCGCCGACGCTGCGGATGGGCGCTCGGTCGTCGCCCCCGGCGGCCTGCGCTGGCTGGCCGACCAGCGCTGGACCGCGGCGCGGTCAGGCCTCGTGGCCCCCAGCTCTTCCAGCCCGGCGTAGGGGCGGTCACCCGCCGGTCCGCCCACGATGGTACCGTCGGGTCGTGGCCTCACCCACGACGGACGACGCGCGGATCCGACTGCTCATCGTCGCCACGTGGTACCCGTCGTGGGACGACCCGGTGGCCGGCCGCTTCGTGGCCGATCAGGCGGCAGCCCTCCAGGCGAGCGGGCGGGTAGCGCCGACCGTGGTCTCGTTCGCCCCGGCCGGCCTGATCGGCGGTGGCCGTCTCCGGGTCCGGATGGCGCAGACCGTCGGGGACCTGGCGACCGCCGCGCTGAGCGAGGCTGACGACGTCTTCAACATGTCGGGCGCTCCTGCGGCCGGGCTCCCGGTGGCCCGGCCCGGCATCGCCGGCGGCCGCGACTCCGCCACGGGCGTGCTCTATGCCGCTCGCGGGCGTGAACGGGCCCTGGTCGCGCTCGCCGACCGATGGGCGGGCGGCGATCGGCCGGACGGCATCGCGCCACGCCCCCTGCCGATCGACCTCCCCGACCTCATCCACGCGCACACCGTCTACCCCGATGGCGCGGCCGCCGCCACGATGGCGGAGCGCCTCGGCCGCCCGCTCTTCCTGACCGAGCATGCGTCCTTCGTCCAGCGCCTCCTCCTCGCGCCGGAGATCCGGGCCCGCTATGTGGCGGCCGTCGCCCGCGCACAGCGGCTGATCGTGGTCAGCCAGGTCCTGGCAGACGAGGTCGTGGCCGACCTGCCGGAAGTGGCAGCCAAGGTAGTGGTCATCCCGAACGCCGTGGACGTCGATGCCTTCCGGGTCGGAGAAGCCGCCGGGCGCCTCCCGGGCGAGCTCCTCTTCGTGGGGTATCGCAAGGAGAGCAAGGGCCTGGACACCCTGCTCCGCGCCTTCGCGCTCGTCCGACGCGCCCGCCCGACGACGACCCTGCGGCTCATCGGAGGGTCGCCGACCGCTGCCATCGAGACGGGCTGGCGCCGCCTGGCGATGGAGCTGGGGGTCGGCGAGGCGGTGCACTTCGAGCCACCCGGGGACCGGCCGGCGGTCGCTGCCGCGATGGCCCGGGCGGCGCTGTTCGTCCACCCGAGCCCCAGGGAGACCTTCGGTGTCGTGGCCGTCGAAGCGCTCGCCGCGGGCCTGCCCGTCGTGGCGACCGATTCGGGCGGGGTCACCGAGATCATGGGCCCGCACCCGGATCGCCTCGGCGCGATCGTGCCGGTGGGTGACCCGGAGGCGCTCGCGGCGGCCATCGAGGCGACCCTTGACCGGCGCCACACCCTGGATCCGCTGGCGCTGCGGGCGGCGGTCACCGCGAGGTTCGGCGGCGCGGGCGTCGCCGGCCGGCTGCTCGACGTCTATGAGGCGGCGACCCCCGCCCTGTTGCCGCGGGCCCGACAGCGCGCCCCGGGCATCACCCGCGTGACTGGGGGGCCCCCGTTGATCGTCGTAGCCCTGGATCCGGATCGCGCCCACGCCCTGGCCGCCCTGGGTCCGGCCGCGCGTGCGAGGTTGATCCTGGTCACGTCCGCCGGGCCTGCGAATGGCGCACCGGACGGTCTGGCCGGTCTGGTCACGGCCGACCTGGGCGGCCGCGTCCGCGCCATCGCCGACGCGGCGAGCCTGGGGCCGCCTGGTGGGGGCCTGCGGCGGCTGCGACGGATCGTGCGCCACCCGCTTGCGATCGCGCGCCGCCGCGGGTTGCTCCCGGGGTTGGAGCGGAGCCTCACCACGAGCGGCGCCGGGGCGGTGCGCGAGGGCGTGGCCATCGCCCGTCGCCTGGCCCGGCCGCAGGCCTCCAGCGAGGGGGACGCCGACGTGGTGCCCGAACTCGTGTGCCTCGACGGGGTCGACTACCTGGCCGCCCGCAGCGCCGTGCAGGCCGGCCTGGTCAGGCTGGCGCCCGGGGGCCTGGGGTGGCTCGGCGACCGCGTCGGATCCGGCTGACTACAGGCCGGCGAGGCCCTCGCGGCGGAGCACCTCGTCGGCGATGCGCTCGCCCACGACGCGCCAGTCGAACGTCGTCTCGGCCACGTGCCGAGCCCGCGCCCCCAGCGCCTCCATCCTCGCGCGATCGTGGAGCAGGGCCACGAGGTCCGCGGCGATGGCTTCGGGCTCGTCGCCCGAGGTCACCACGCCGATGCCCTCGCGGCGCACCACGGCGGCCGTCTCCAGGCGGGGGGTGACGAGTTGGGGACGGCCCGCGGCAGCCCCGTCGAAGAGCTTCACGGGCAGAGCCACGTCGTAGTACTCGTGGGGCGGCCAGAGGATCGTCAGCACGGTCACCGCCGCAAGGGCGGCGCTCAGCTGATCGTAGGCTGCCGTGCCGATCTCGATCCACGGGTCGCCCGCGACCCGCCGGCGAAGGCCCGCCAGGTAAGCCTGCGTGTCCTCGCTCATCGTCACCAGCCACATCCGCACGTGGAGGTCGGGCACCTGTCGCCGGGCCAGGCGGGCCACGTCGACGAGCGTTTCCAGGCCCCGTCCGGGCGCCGCGGCGGACACCACGCCGACGACCGGCGCCTCGGGCCACGGGCCGGGGCGGATGCGGTCGGTGTCGGTGCCGTTCCCGCCCACGATGACCCGTTCACGCTCGAGCCCCGCGAGGTCGGCGAACGACGCGGTCGGCGCCACGAGCCACCGGAAGGTCCTGATCGTGTCGGCCTGCCGCCGCTCCAGCTCGGCCGCCCAGGCCGGGTCGACGGTCACGCCGACGGCTCGCGCCTGGGCGGCCGGATCGTCGTAGATGGCCACCGCGGCCGGGTCGGTGAGGCGTCGCGCAGCCTCCAGCAGGCCCCCCCGGAGCTTCTCCGACGCCGCGAAGCGGGGCCTGGGACCCCGGCGCGGGAGGGGGTAGAGCAGCGGACCGGGCAGGTTGCCGAGGACGCCGCGGGCGGCCGTCCGGAGGAGGCGAGGATACCAGCCGTCCTCGATGACACGGGCATTGGTCCGGATCGCCAAACGCTCGAAGATGCGGCGTCGGCGCAGCTCGCCGCCCCAGCGGCCCGGCCGCCCTTCACGGATCACGATCCAGTCGCCGAGCCGTTGGGGCGTGGTCGGGACCGGGGCCGGGTCGCTCACGGCGAGAGCCTAGCAGCCGCGAGCGCCCACCAGCCGTCGCGCATGCTGGCGCGGAGCGCCCGTTACACTCCGTCGGGGGACGAGGCCACCGGAGGACCCATGCCTGAGACGGCGGACGACCGACGCGAGCGCTGGGCGTTCGTTCTGGGCGCCAGCAGCGGCTTCGGCGCGGCCGCCTCCATCGCCCTGGCCCGCGCCGGCTACGGCATCGTCGGTGTCCACCTGGACCTGCGTGGCACGATCGCCGCGGCGGATGCCGTCCGGGAGCAGGTCGCCGCGGCGGGGGTGCCGGTCGTCTTCCACAACATCAACGCGGCCGACGCGGAGAAACGTGCGGCGGTCGTCGCGTCGACCCAGGCCACCTTCGCTGAGCGGCGGGAGGCCGGCGCGGATCCGTTCGTCGCGGTGATGCTGCACTCGCTGGCCTTCGGCACGACGCTGCCGTACATCGTGCCGGCCGGGGACGCCCGGGAGGTCAGCCAGAAGCAACTGGAGATGACCGCCGACGTGATGGCCCACTCGATGGTCTACTGGACGCGGGACCTCTACCACGCCGGCCTGCTCGCCGAGGGCAGCCGGCTCTTCGCCATGACGAGCGACGGCGCCACTCGCAACGTCCCCACGTACGGCCCGGTGAGCGCCGCCAAGGCGGCCCTGGAGTCACACGTCCGCCAGCTGGCGATGGAGCTCATCCCGGTCGGCATCACGGTCAACGCCATCCGGGCGGGCGTGACCGACACACCCGCGCTCCGCCGTATCCCGGGTCACGAGGAGCTGCTCCAGGTGGCCGGCGAACGAAATCCGGCCGGCCGCCTCACACGACCAGAGGATGTGGCCGAGGCGATCGTGGCCCTCGCCTCGCCGCGCCTGCACTGGATGACGGGCAACACGATCGGCGTGGACGGCGGCGAGGCCGTGGGTTCGCGCCAGCTTGGCGTCGACCGCGACGCCTGAGCCCCACCTGCCGCCGGCGGTGCGGCTCGGCAACCTCGGCGTCCGCCTGGGGCTTGCCCTCCTCGCCGACCGGATCGTGGTAGAAGGCGCGGACAGCCTGCCCGATGCGCCAGGCGTCATCGTGGCCTCCAACCACCTCTCGATCCTGGATCCGCCCCTCGTGACCGTGACCGTGGCCCGGCTCATCGGCCGCCAGGTGCGCTACATGGCCAAGGCCGAGGCGTTCGAGATGCCCGTGGTGGGCTCGATCCTGCGGGCATATGGCGGGTTCGGCGTACGGCGCGGGCGGGCCGACCGCGAGGCCTACCGGGCCGCCCACGAGGTGCTCGCCAGCGGCGCGTGGCTCGGCCTCGCGCCCGAGGGCACGCGCAGCCGCACCGGCCACCTGGGCGAGCCCAAGCCGGGCGTGGCGCTCCTGGCCGTCCGTTCCGGGGCGACCGTCCTGCCGGTCGGCATCAGCGGCTCCGACCGGGCGTGGCCGGTCGGAGCGCGCCTGCCCCGGCCGGGGTCACGCGTGACGATCCGCTTCGGCACCCCGTACCGGCCAGCTGCCCCGGAGAGCGAGAGTGACCGGCGCGGCGCGCTGGAGGCCGAATCGGAGGCCCTGATGCGACGGATCGCGGCGCTCGTGGACCCCGGCTATCGCGGACGCTTCGGTTGACGCCTAGAAGGCGTCCAGGTAGTGCTCGATCTCCCAGCTGGTGACCTGGGCGCGGTAGCTGTCCCACTCCTCGGTCTTGGCGGCCACGAAGTGGTCGTACACGTGCTCACCGAGGGCGGCCCGCACGACGTCGTCCTGGCGCAGCGTCTCGAGCGCGTCGCCGAGGGTGCCCGGCAGCTCCTGGATGCCGTGCTCGGCGATGCGGGCAGCGCTCATCTCGAAGAGGCTCTCCTCCACCGGGTCACCCAGCTTGAGGCCCTTCTCGACGCCGTCGAGGCCGGCCGCGAGCATGACCGCGAAGGCGAGGTAGGGATTGGACGAGGGATCGGGGCAGCGCACCTCGATGCGGGTCGCCTCCACCGACCGGCCTGGCGAGGCCTTGGGCACGCGGATGAGCGCCGAGCGGTTGGTGCGGCCCCAGGTCAGGTAGGTGGGGGCCTCGTAGCCCGGCACCAGCCGCTTATACGAGTTCACGGTCGGAGCGAGGACCGCGATCATGCCGCGCGCGTGAGCCAGGATGCCGGCCATGTAACTGCGGGCCAGGTCAGACAGGCCGTACTTGTTGGTCGAGTCCGCGAAGGCGTTGCGCCCCTCGGCCACGGAGTACAGGCTCTGGTGGGTGTGCATGCCCGACCCGTTGATGCCGTAGATGGGCTTGGGCATGAAGGTCGCGTACAGGCCGTGCAGGTTCGCGATGGCCTTGAGGGTGAACTTGAAGGTGATCGCGTTGTCGGCCGTCTTGAGGCCGTCGGCGTATTCGAAGTCGATCTCGTGCTGGCCCGCGGCGACCTCGTGGTGGGCCGCCTCGACACGGATGCCGAACGCTTCCAGCGCGTTGACCATGTCCTGGCGCACCTCCTGGGCCAGGTCGGTGGAGAAGTCGAAGTAGCCGGCCTGGTCGTGGGGCAGGGGCGCCACGCGGCCGGCGTCATCGCGCCGGAACAGGAAGAACTCCAGCTCGGGACCGGTGTTCCAGATGTAGCCCAGCTTGCTGGCGCGCTCGATCTGCTTCTTGAGCACGAAGCGAGGATCACCCACGAAGGGGTCGCCGCCAGGGGTCATGACGTCGCAGATGACGCGCGCGGTGCCGCGGCTGCCCAGCGGGCCACTGCCCAGCGTGCCGTGGCCCGGCTGCCACGGGATCTCGGCGAAGGTGTCCATGTCCGGCTTGAGCCACTGGTCGCTCTCGGAGATGCGCGTGAAGCCCTCGATCGAGCTGCCGTCGAACCAGGTGCCGTCCTTGACCGAGCCGGCCAACTGGTGCAGCGGGATGGTGACGCTCTTGACGATGCCCAGGATGTCAGTGAACTGGAGCTGCACGAAGCGGATGTTGTGTTCCTTGGCCGCCTCGATCTTGCCCAGCGCGTCCATGGTCCCGAACTCGATGGTCAACAGAGTCTCCTTCGCAGCGCGTGCCCCGGCACGGCGTGACTTGTACGCCACGCCCACATCGCCGAAGTGTAGCCCGCCGCTGGTCACCGGACGACGCCCTGGGGCCCCTTCCCGCGCGGTCCGGTTCAGTCGTTTTGCACTAATCGCAGGGCAAGCAGGAGGGCGAGCCGCAGGTCCGGGTCGTCGAGCTCCCAGCCGGTGAGGCGGTCCAGCACTCGCAGCCGGTAGGCCAGCGTGTTGCGGTGGATGCCCAGGCCCGCGGCGGCTGCGGCGAGACCAGGCTGCTCAAGGACGGCGCGCAGCGTCGCCAGTCGCCGGGCACGGCTGCCGGGGCGGCCATCCAAAAGCGGGGCCAGGAGGCGCTGGGCCTGCGTGTGCCCGTCGGGCACGTTGTGCAGGTTGCTCAGGAGGCGGTAGGCAGCCTGCCGGTCGGCACGCACGATCCTCCGGTCCGGCCGCCCGGCCGGCGGCAGTGCGCTGGCCGCATCCAGGGTGGCCCGCGCTTCGGCCTCGGCCGTGGCGCGCGCCTCGGGTGCACCGAACGGCTGCGACACCGCCACCGGCCGGCCCGCGACCGCGGCCACGCGCTCGGCGAGCCGCAGGGCCAGCGGATCGTCCGGCGGGGCGGCCGCCACCAGGCGCAGCTCGAGGCTGTCGGCATCACCGCGGAGCTGCAGCTGACGGGCCCCGACCAACCGGCGGACCCGCCCCCGTAGCGCTTCCCGTGCCTCGCGCGTGTCCGCTTCTCCCAAGCCGCCCTGGCGGGCCATCAGGACGACCCACGGCGGGCCAGCCGCGGGGAAGCCTTCGGGTCGGCGGGCACGGGGACGGGCCGCAGGCGCCACGTGTCCCAGGGCCAGGGCCATCAGCGCCGCCACACGCCGCGCGATCGTGCGCTCCAGCTCGGTGATCGGCTCGGGGCCCAGCAGGACCAGGGCTGTCCCTCCGGCCAGCGGCGCGCGCAGGGCCACGGCACGGGGATCGGCCAGGTACCGCGCCGCAGCACGCGACGCGGTCGGCGGGCGCGGCGGGGCATGGACGGCCAGGACCTCCCCGGCAGCGCCTTCCAGGGCCACGGCGCGCCCCACGAACGTCGCCACGGCCCCGGCCAGCGCGTCGGGTCCCGCGCCCGTCAGGGCCAGGCGTTCCAGGTCGGCCTCCAGCGCCGCTGCCTGGCGATCGAGCTCGGCGCGCGCGTTGACCAGGTACCCGATGACCGCTCGTTCCAGGCGTTCGGCGTCCCCGGCGGCAAGCCGCAGGACGGGCAGGCCCATCGCGCCTGCCTCCCCCGCCACGCCCACCGCAGCAGGGCCTGGTTCCGAGCCCTCCCCCGGGCCCAGGAGGAGGAGTGCGCAGGCCCCGGCGCCGCGGACCCGTGCTGCCAGGGCGTCACCAGCCTCCACCTCCGCCCTGAGGAGCTCCAGCGCCGCCTCGGGCACGATGGCCAGGTCCCCCGGCTCCAGCGCGTCGAAGGCGGGCGTACGGGCCTTCATGACCCTCACCCAGGCGACCGGCGCGTCGAGGCGTGCCGGACCCGGAGGCGCCAACCGCAGCGCGGTGGGGAAGACCGCCAGCTGCACGTCGCCGAGCGTGGGCACGCTCAGGTCCGCGCGCGCTCCGGGACGACGTCCCAGCGAGCAGCGAGGCCATCGAGCAGCTGCCCGAACTCGCGCTCGACCGGCACGTAGCGGTCGGCCAGCATGGCCACCTGGACGCGGCCCGCGTCGAACCGCGCCCATACCCGCCGCCGCGGGAAGTAGAAGGTCAGGATCAGCCCGCTGATGAGGCACAGGAAGGCGACCCAGATGAGGTCCTGGCCCGGGTCCTTCTTGATGACCATGCCGCTGAACTGGCTCGCCTCCACCCAGCGCACCCGGTACCCACCCGTGACCGTAGGGTCGCTCGTCGCCCCGAGCGTGAGTCCGGCGGCGAACACGGGCTGGAGCTGGCCCTGGTCGTTGCCCGCAGCGACCCCGAGCAAGGTCAGGCTGGGCGCCCCCTGCGCGTCGGTGCCGAGCAGACCCAGTAGGCCGATCGGCGCGCCGGGGATGGTCATGAAGCCCTGTGGTTGGCCGCTGATCGAGCCGTCCAGGATCATCGGTCCCGACCACACCAGGTTCCCGTTCGAGTCCCGGATCTCGAGGTCCTCCGCGGGCCCGAAGGTGTTCTGGTGGAACACGAAGCCGTCGAAGGTGAGCGGCTCGTTCACGCGGATGGTCGCCTGGGCGACCTGCCGCCCATCCTGGTATACGGCGAGGTCGGTCCGGTAGTCCTCGTACGTCCCATCGGGGCGCTGGGGGGCCTGGAAGCCCAGGTTCTTGATGAGCAGGTTGTCGGGCGTCCCGACCGGCTGGACCGGCGCGGTCTGGCCCTGACCGACGAAGACGACGGTCTCGAAGCCGAACGCACCGGTGATCGCCCCACCGGCCAGGAAGAGGATCAGGCCGAGGTGCGTGAGGAGGGTGGCCAGCTTGAAGTACTGGTTCCGATCGCCGTAGACGTGGCGCACCCCGTCGGCGTCGACCGTCTCACGGACCTTGAAGCGGTGCCGCCGCAGGTAGTCGACCGCCACCGCCGGAGCCAGCTCGGCGGCCACGAAGGCCGCCCGCTCATTGAGGTGCAGGTCGAAGAACGGCCCCGGCTGGGTCGGCCGGACGTCGTGCACGCCGCGCCACAGGCGCGGTGTCCGGTCGAGCGTGCAGACGACGATGCTGACCGCCAACAGCGACAGGACGCTGGTGAACCAGACGGCGCTGAAGACGTTGAAGAAGCCCAGGGCGAGGAACACGTCGACCAGCGAGGGTCCCACGTGGACGCCCAGGATCGTCAGCGGATCGTACCGCGCGTGCAGGTCGGCCAGCTCGGAGGCGTACTGCGTGGGATCCTGGAAGGCCGAGGCCGGGATCTGCCGCAGGAGCGTGCCGATCAGGCCGGCCGCCACGACGATGATGATCTGGACGACCGTGAACCTGACGTCGGTCATCGTCGCCCACAACGCGGCCCCCGCCCGTGTCACGGGGTCGCCGTACGAGGCGACGCGGCGTCGACTCAGGGTCGCGGTGGCGATGGCCGGCTCCCGCCGCCCCGATCAGGCCGGGACGCCGACGGCGGCCGCCGCGGCCAGGCCCGTCGCCAGCTCCGCGGCCAGATCCTCCTCATCCTCCAGGCCGACCGAGATGCGCACGAGGCCCTCGGCGATGCCGGCCGCCGCCAGCTCTGCCGCTGACAGCTGCCGATGGGTGGTCGAGGGCGGATGGACGGCCATGGTGAAGACGCTGCCCAGCGACGCCGTCCGCTGGGGCACCGTGAGGGCGTCGATGAAGGCCGCCGCGGCGTCGCGCGGGCCAAGGTCGAGCGCCAGCATGCCGCCCCCCGCGCGCAGCTCCCGTGCGGCCACGGCCGCCTGCGGGTGGCTGGCCAGGCCGGGGTAGTAGACACCCCGCGGGACGGGTGAGGCCGAGGCCTGGCGGGCGAGGCTCAGGGCGGTCGAGGAGTGCCGATCCATGCGCACGGCCAGCGTCTCGATGCCCCGCAGGACGAGGAAGGCACTGAACGGGGCGATGGTCCCCCCGATATCGATCTGGGCTGCGGCGACGGGGGCCACCAGCTCACGTGAACCGCAGACCGATCCGGCCAGGACGTCCGAATGCCCGCCCAGCCACTTCGTGCACGACTCGATGACCAGGTCGGCGCCGAGCTCGAGCGGCCGGCACAGGTAGGGGGACGCGAACGTGTTGTCGACCACGACCGTCAGGCCGTGCCGATGGCCCACCGCGGCCAGCGCCGCCAGGTCGGCCACGACGAGGGTCGGATTGGAGATCGTCTCCAGGTACATGACGCGTGTGCGCCGCGTGATGGCCGCCTCGACCGCGGCGAGATCGGTCGGGTCGACGAACGTGGCCGCGATCCCGAAGCGGGCCAGGACGGTCGTGATGAGCGCTCGCGTGCTGCCGTAGACGGCCTGCGTCACGACGACGTGGTCGCCCTGGCCCAGGTGCGCGCTCAGCGTCCCGCTGATGGCGCCCATGCCCGAATCGAACGTGAGGCCCGCCTCAGCGCCCTCGAGTGTCGCGATGGCCTCGGCCAGGATCGTCGCCGTGGGATGCCCCAGGCGCGAATAGGCGTAACCCTCGCGCCGCCCCTGCAGCACCGCGCCCAGCTCCTCGCTCTCCTCCGCGGAGAACGTCACGGCCTGGTAGATGGGGACCGCGTTGGGCGCCTGCAGCACGCGCGGGACGCGCGACGCCGCACGCAGCGCTCGCGTGGAGAAGCCGGGCGAGCGGACGGGTTCGTCGGCCATGGGCGGTCATGCTACACCGGCATGACCCCGGGTCACCCGGGCGGGTCCACGGCCTCCGAAGCATCGTCAGGCCCGGTCAGGAACTGCCGCATCGTCCGTTCGAACTGCGCCTCGTCGCCCTGCGGCGTGATGCGGAAGCGACGCGGCCGGTCGCCTCGCCTGGCATCGCCGGCGGGTCCCGGTCGCTCGGCGCGGACCGGCGGCCGCTGGGAGGCGCCATGTTCGGCAGCCACCCGGAGCAGCCGGTCGCGCTCCGGGGCCCGCGAACGGGCGACGCGTTCGCCCGGGCCCGCGCCGGCGAGGGATGGCGACGTCGGGCGCGCCATCGCCCGCGTGGCATGGCCGGCGGGCTCGGCCAGCGGAGCGAACGGCCGCCGCGGCCACGCCAGGCCGGCGGCCACGGTGTCGGCCCGCCGTCCCCCGAACGCCGGGCCGAGGGCTGGCGACGGGATCCGCCAGGCCCCACCGGCCGGCCGCACGCGCACGGCCGGCGACGTGGCCGTCACGGGACGCACCGCCGGTGGCGGGAAGTGAGCGGCCACGGGCGCTGCCACCGGCACCGGACCCGGCTGGGGCGACGGAGCCGTCGCGGCGGGGGCCACGGCCACCTGTACCGTGGGCAGCGGGATGGTCACGATCGGCGCCTCGCCAGCCGGGACCGTGGCCAGGACGGCCGCGGGCGATGGTTGCGGGAGGAGCATCGGGCGGCCGCCGCGGGCGAGGCGGACGCGGTCCCGGCCGCCCCGCTTGGAGGCGTACATGGCCGCGTCGGCGGCCTCCAGAAGCTCGTTCGCCGTATCCCCATCGGCCGGGAAACTGGCCACCCCGACCGAGATGGAGGTGCGCACGACCCACGTGCCGGCATCGACACGGATCTCGTTGACCCCCTCCCGCAGCTGATCCGCCAGGATCACCGCGCCGGCCTCCTCGGTCTCCGGCAGCAGGATCATGAACTCGTCGCCGCCGACCCGGCCCGCCGTGTCGATCCCCCGGATGCGGCTGCCGATGACCTCGCCGACAGCGCGCAGGATGCGATCGCCCATGGGGTGGCCGAACGTGTCGTTGATCGGCTTCAGGCCGTCAAGGTCCGCGGCCAGGACGCAGAACCCGCGGCGGGTGCGACGCGCGCGCTGGATCTCACGGTCCAGCACGGCCATGACGTAGGCGCGGTTGGCGAGTCGCGTGAGCGGATCGATGAGCGACAACCGCACGGCGGCGTCACGCGTCGTCCGCTGGGCGCGCGCCACGACCGACGCCAGGTACGAGACGAGCCAGAAGGCGACCAGCCCGGCCACGAGCCGGGCCACGTCCAGCGTCGCCAGCGGCTGGGCAGCCTGGACCAGGAAGACCGTCACGAGGTAGAGGATGGAGATGGAGGCCGCCAGCAGGAAGTTGGTGCGCGCATCCACGAGCAGGGCCGCGCCCGCGGCGATCAGGAAGTAGCCCACGACGAATGGGCTCGAGGCGCCGCCAGTCAGGGCCACGAGGAGCGTCACGACGGCGACCGTGCCGGTCCCCTCCAGGACGAACTTGCCCGGTCCCAGGATGCGCGACGGCAACAGGTCGTGGACGAAGACCACCGACAGGGCTGCCACGCCGAGCAGCACGTAGATGGCCGCCGTCGTCGTGGGCCACGCCCCGCTGACCGCCACGGCGACCGCGGCGGCCCCCAGGAAGCCGTAGCTCACCAACCGCACAGCCGCCTCGGAAGTCAGGCGCGACACCCCGCCCGTGTCCGCCGCGTCACCCTGAGCGGCGGCGACCTCGAGCGCGATCTCGCCAAGGTCCGGTGGCACCAGCAGATCCGGATCGTCGCCCCCGGGCAGGCGGCGACCCAGCAGCGACGGCAGGACGAGGATGAGCAGGAGCAGCACGTTCGCGACGAGCGCGCCTGCTAGGAGCAGCTGGAGCTGGGCAACGGTCATGGGCTGGCTTCGCTCGTGCGGCTGGAGGACGAAAGTCCTGCCATCGGGTCGGTCCGATGGTACCGCCGGCCCCCGGGACCCGCCATCGGTCGAACCATACAGGTGGTGCGTGCGCGAACCCCGGCGCCGGCGCCGCGCGGAGCGTGGTCCGTTGCCTCCCGATGGCCTCGTCTGCTAGCCTCGCCCGGTGACTCCTGGCCGCCGGCCCGCCATCCATGCTGGCGATGACGTCTCCCTCCTGGACAAGCAGATCCTGGAGCATCTGCAGACCGACGGCCGCCGGCCGTTCACCCAGATCGCCTCCGAGCTGGGGGTCAGCGAGGCCGCCGTGCGGGCCCGCACCAACCGCCTCATCGAGCGCGGCGTGCTGCAGATCGTGGGCGTGACCGACCCCCTCAAGCTGGGCTACGACCAGATGGCGATGGTCGGTGTCAGGTGCCGCGGCGACCAGCTCGTCGAGGCGGCGGAGGCCATCGGCCGCCTGCCGGAGGTCATCTACGTCGTCATCACCGCCGGGGCCTTCGACCTGATGGTCGAGACCGTGTGCGAGGACAACGAAGCCCTCCTGCGGTTCCTGTCGGAGAAGCTGCGCAAGGTACCGGGCGTCGAATCGACCGAGACGTTCGTCTACCTGCGGATCGTCAAGCAGACGTACCAGTGGGGCAGCCACTAGCCGCCCGCCGGATCAGGTGGACGACGGCAAGGGGGAGGACGGGGGCAGCGTAGGGGTCGGGGTCGGCGGTGGGGTACTGGCCCGCTGGACCGATCGCTCGGACAGCTGGCCCAGGAGCGCCTGCAGCGTGTCCGCCAGCCGCTGGGCGGTCGCCGAGAGCGTGGCGTCCGGCAGCGGTGGCTTCTTGCCCGTGGTCGACGGCCCGAATTCGACCACGATGTTGGTCCCCGCGAAGGTGAAGACGGGCTGGCCGGCGTCCGGCGCCGTCCCGTCCCGGAAGGGGTACAGCTTGGCCCGGCCAAGGTCCGAGGCGTAGCCCAGGATGGCCAGCGGCTGGCCGGCCAGCGTGGCGTTGATGCGCTCGACCGGGTCGGTGGCTGCCACCCCAGCGACCGAGTCGGTGCCCACCAGCGTGAGGCCCGCCACGCGCAGGGCGCGAAAGACGTCGGGCGCGGTCGTCGGGTCACTCAAGCGTGGTGGCGGAGTGGGCGCGCTGCCCACCGTCGCGGCCGGCGATGCGGTGGGCGCGCTGCCACAACCGGCCACCATGAGGCCGGCCAGGAGCAGCACCACCCCGATCGAACGGGCCGCCCGCGAGGGTCGGCGATCTCGATCCACGCCGCGATGCTAGCAGCGGTCGACGGACCGTCTCGTGACCCGATGGTCCTGGTCCCGGCGCCGGGTCAGCCGCCGGAAAGCGCCCCGTCGTCGTGGGCCGAGTGACTGATGAGGAGCAACTCGACGGGTTCATCACCGACGGCGGCGACGTCGTGGGGCACGCTGGCGTCCCACAGGAGGTAGTCGCCCGGTCCCAGGTCCAGGAGATGATCGCCCTGCCTGGCCTGCAGACGGCCGCTCAGGACGAGATGGTGCTCTTCGCCGGGGTGGGCATGGAGCCCCGTCCGTTGGCCCGCGGCCATCGTACCGCGCACGATGCGCAGGTCCCGAGCCACCCCGCCATCGACATCGATGAGGTCCCCTCCGCCCGGCATCGTGCGGTGGCGCTGGTCACGGGCGCGGACGACCCGTGGCGGGGGCGACGAGTCGACGAGGAACCATGCGATCGGCACGTCCATTGCCTCCCCCATCGCCGCCAGCGTCTCCAGGGATGGTGACGCCTTGTCGTTCTCGATCTGGCTCAGGAACCCCACGTTGAGACCGCTCCGCTGCGCGACCTGGGCGAGGGTCATGTCGCGCGCACGCCGGAGCCGCCGGACCTGTGCCCCGATGGCCGGCCGACGCGCGCGCCCCGCCCCGTTCTTGCTCATCACCAACCCATATTGACACGGCGAAACTCATCTGGCAAGATGGCTACTGACAATACAAGTCACACCACAGCAAACAGTGGCCCACAGGAGAACGATCCATGAAGCTCGCCATCATCGGAGCCGGCAACGTCGGCCAGGCACTCGCCGGGGCGGCCGTCCGGGCCGGCCATGCGGTCCGCATCAGCGCCGCGCATGCTGAACATGCCCAGGCCGCCGCGGCTGCGACCGGCGCTACCGCCGCCGCCTCCAACCGCGCCGCGCTCGAGGGCGCCGACGTGGTCCTGCTCGCCGTTCCCGGTACCGCCTTCCCGGCGCTCGTCCAGGAGGTCGGCCCGGCGCTGGCCGGTCGGATCGTCGTCGACACGAGCAACGTCCCCACCCCGGACCCCAGCGGCACCCCGGCCACCTCTGCCGCGGAGGCGCTGCAGGCCCGACTGCCCGAAGCCAGGGTCATCAAGGCCTTCAACACGCTCTTCGCCTCCCGACAGGCGGCGCCGGTGGTCGAGGGCCAGGCGGTCGATGGCTACGTCGCCGGTGATGACGCGGCAGCCAAGGAAGTCGTCCTCCGGCTGGCTGAGTCGATCGGCCTGCGCCCCATCGACGTCGGCGGTCTGGTCATGGCCCGGACCCTGGAAGCCATGGCCTGGCTGAACATCAGCCTGCAGTTGCAGAACGGGTGGGCCTGGCAGACCGGCTGGCGCCTGGTCGGGCCGACCAGCAAGGCCGCGTGAGGGAACCATGACCGAGACCACATCCGTCGCGCCGGTGGCGCGCCTCAACCACGCCGTCCTCTACGTCCGCGACGCCCAGCGGGCGGCCGAGTTCTATCGGCGCGTCTTCGGCTTCGAGGTGGTGGCCAGCGAGTTCGGTGGTCAGGCCGTCTTCATGCGGGCCGCCGGCGGCGAGAACCACCATGACCTGGGTCTGTTCAGCGTGGGCGAAACGGCCCCACGCGCTCCACGGGGCGCCACCGGCCTGTACCACCTGGCCTGGGAGGTGCCCACGATCGACGACCTGGCGACGGCCCAGCGGGTGCTGGCGGAGGCCGGCGCCCTCGGCGGGGCCAGCGACCACGGCGTGTCCAAGTCGCTCTACGGCGCCGATCCGGACGGCAACGAGTTCGAGGTCATGTGGCGCGTGCCACGCGGGGCGTGGGGCGAGTACGAGCACCAGGGCGTGGTCAAGCCGCTCGACCTGCGGGCCGAGCTGGCGCGTTGGGGCAAGGACGCGGCCGCGCGAGCCTGAGGACCGTCAGGTAAGCTCGTCGGCCAGGAGGTCCACCAGCAGGCCGTCGTGCCAGGTGCCGTCGGCGCCTCGCTCGGAGGAGCGTATCGCGCCACGGTCCGCACCGCGTCGGTGCCATAGCCTCGCCCGTGCGACCGTGGCGAGGAACAGGTCGATGCCCGCCCTGCGGTAGTCCGGCTCGTCGACCTCGCGGTACTGGATGCTGCCG
>Ga0187779_10000756_pt1 | contig 21292 bp, 22 predicted proteins | sample 1015_Q2_SP10_10__FD_132435 | JGI IMG/M metagenome (GOLD analysis project Ga0187779, IMG submission 132435) | Tropical peat soil microbial communities from peatlands in Department of Meta, Colombia - 1015_Q2_SP10_10_MG | ecosystem: Environmental > Terrestrial > Soil > Wetlands > Peat | place... | reverse complement strand
GACGATTGATAGAATCCTTTTGAGAGGAGTGCATTCATGGGTGTAGCAACAGAAACACTGGAAAAAGTCGTGGTCTCATCCGTCGAAAAACCACACGAAACGCCGGCGGGGTGGGAGCCGAACGTCATTGCCTTTGCATGCCACTATTGCGCATTCGCAGCGGCGGATCTGGCTGGTGTCATGCGCTTGTCCTATTCGCCGAACGTCAAGATCATTCGCCTACCCTGCACTGGAAAACTCGACCACATCCACATCCTCAAGGCCTTCGAGAAGGGCGTAGACGGTATTTTTGCCGCTGGCTGACTGAAGGGCCAATGCCATTACCTGGAAGGTAATCTGTTTGCGGCACGAAGGATTGAATACGTAAAGACATTGCTGACGAAGATCGGTATCGACCCTGCGCGGCTAGAGATGTACAATCTTTCAGCTGCAATGGGTCCGCGGTGGGCGGAAATATGCAACGAATTCGTCGAGAAGATTCGGAACCTCGGACCTTCGCCAATCTCACTTGCAAAACATCAGCTGATATGCGGCATGGAAAAGGAGTGATTGACCAATGATAGTCGGTAAGCAGAAACCATTTGATGAGATCTGGGACATGGTCAAAGGGTTCAAGAAGGTCCTTGTCTTCGGATGCAATACCTGCGTGGCAATCAGCCATGCCGGCGGCGGCAAGGAAGCGGAAATTTTGGCGTCCATGCTCCGGATGAAGGCGACCCAGGAGGCCTCCGGCATGCAGATCGACCATGCCGCAATCGAGCGGCATTGCGAGCCCGAGTTCTTCGAGCCGCTTATGGAAAAGGTGAAGACCTACGATCTCGTGCTCTCAACCGCCTGCGGTGTGGGCGTGAACTTTCTTGCCGAGCGCATCGGCGACAGCATTCCGGTCTATCCGGGTGTAAACACCACGTTTTACGGCGCCGTACCCAAAGCCGGATTCTTCGTTGAACTCTGCGGCGGGTGCGGCAACTGCATTCTTCACCTGACCGGCGGGATTTGCCCGGTCGTGCGTTGCTCAAAGTCCCTCATGAACGGCCCCTGCGGCGGTACGAATAAGGGCAAGTGCGAGGTCAGCGACGAGGTGGACTGCGCGTGGTATTTAATCGTAGAACGGATGAAAAAGCTCGGAACCCTTGAACAGCTGTACACCATTCAACCGCCGAGGAACTGGTCCTCGGGCACCCACGGCGGGCCGCGCAGGATGGTGCTTGAACACATCATGGAGCTTGAAGAAGAGAAAAAAGCCTAAGGCTGGAGGATAATGGTAATGAAAAGTGGAAGCAACCTCGAACGAGTTATCGCAAGCGGAAAACCTGTTGTAACGGCGGAGCTGGGGCCCCCCATGAGTGCAGATGACCGCGAGGTCGTGGAAAAGGCCCACAAATTAAAGGGTTTTTGCGACGCCGCAAACATCACCGATTGCCAGACAGCCGTGGTGCGCATCTCGAGCATCGCCGCAGCATTCATCGCCCAGCGGGAGGGCCTCGAACCGGTCATGCAGATGACCTGCCGCGACCGCAACCGGATCGCCATGCAGGCAGACCTCTTGGGCGCCGCTGCCCTTGGCCTCAAGAACTGTCTCTGCATCGCCGGTGATCATCAGAAATTCAGCGCAGCGGGCAAGCTGAAAGGTCATCCGGGTGCGAAGAATGTTTACGATGTGGATACCTGTCAACTCGTTGGCATCATGAAAAAGATGCGCGACGAGAGCTTGCAGGAGGGCGGAGACAAGATCGACGTCGCACCCAAGTTTTTCATTGGCGCTTCATGGACGCCCATGGGAGACCCAATCGAATTTAGACCTTATAACCTCAAGAAAAAAGTGGATGCCGGGGCAGACTTTATTCAGACACAAGGAATCTATGATGTGGAAACATTCAAGTCACAGATGGAAAAAGCGAGGAACCTCGGGCTCCACGAACGGACCGCTATCCTCGGTGGCATCATCGTGCCGCGGAGCGCCATGATGCTCAAGTACATGGACTCTTCCGTTGCAGGCGTGACAGTGCCGAAGCCGCTCATCGACCGGATGAACAAAGCAAAGGAAGCGGCGGGCGACGATAAAAAGAAAGCGCGCGAACTGCAGGAGGCTGAAGGCCTCAAGATCACCGTGGAGCTGATCCACCAGATCCTCGAGATCCCCGGCGTTAAGGGCGTCCACATTCAGGCCATTGAGTGGGAGAGCGCCATAGAGGGAATCGTCAAAGCCGCCGGGCTATATCCTCGACCCTAGTACATGCACATTGTATAGTGTGGACTGCGAAACTTCCTTTTCACGCGTGATTGATTGCGAGGGAGAGGATTGGGGAAACGTCAAACTATCATGCCGAAAATCACCATTTTGGATTTGTACAAGAAGAAGACCGAGCGCAAGAAGATTACTGTGCTCACGGCCTATGATTTTCCGACGGCGCAAATAGTGGACCAGGCGGGCATTGATGTTATTCTTGTCGGCGACTCCCTCGGCATGGTGGTACAGGGGATGCCAAGCACACTTCCGGTGACCATGGAGGACATGTTGTATCACACCAAGATGGTGTCACGTGCGGCATCGTCATCCCTCGTGGTCGGCGATATGCCCTTTCTCTCATATCAAACGCAGCAGGGTGAGGCTGTTAGAAATGCCGGCCGATTTCTGAAAGAAGCAGGTGCAGAGGCCGTGAAACTCGAGGGTGGCACGCAGATGGCTGATGCGATAAGGGCCATCGTAAACGCCGGTATCCCCGTAATGGCCCATATCGGACTGACGCCGCAATACGTACATGCGCTGGGAGGGTTTAAGGTTCAAGGTAAAGATGAGGCCGCACGTGAGAAGATCCTGGCGGATGCAAGAGCGGTTCAGGACGCGGGTGCCTTTGCTGTGGTGATTGAAGCCATCCCTGCGTCGCTCGCCAAAGAAATCCATGAGATGCTTCATATTCCCACCATCGGTATCGGAGCCGGTCCGGATTGTGATGGACAGGTGCTTGTCCTCCATGATCTCCTGGGACTTTTTGACCGGTTCACTCCGAAGTTCGTTAAAAAATATGCTCATCTCAAGGATCAGGCGATGAAAGCGGTAAAAGAGTACAAGCTGGAGGTTGAGTCAGGAGCTTTTCCAGATAAGGAACAGAGCTTTAAATAAGAACAAACAGCAACGTATCTATTCGTAGCAAAGGGCACGGTACTTTTCGTAGCAGGGGCATTTTTATCAATGATATTTATAAGTTAATTAAAATAATTACTCTTAATTTTAGACTTTTATCTCGAATTTTTCTTGACTCACTCGATATGCGATGGCTATAATAACCCGTTTTTATCATTTTGTTGTACGTCCTCTCCCCCCTGAGAGGAGAGGACCACATGCCTGAATCAACACTGAACGTAGTTCTCCTCCAGCATACGCCGGAACCTGAATCCGTTGTGGCTATGGCCGCGAAACTGTGCTATAGCCCTTCAGGTATACGTGAACTTAAGGAAAAACTGGGGACTAAGGATCAGGCCGCGTTCGTGGAGAAGCTGGCGGCAATCGGTCATCTCTCTCCCGTTGAGCATGTCTCGTTCACCTTCGGCATCGAGGGCATCTCACGGGCATGTTCTCATCAGCTGGTCCGCCACCGCGTTGCATCCTATTCGCAACAGAGCCAACGATATGTTAAGGCAGAGCAGTTTGATTATGTAATCCCACCGAGTATCAAGCAGGATCCCGCACTCGTTCGTGAGTTTGAACGGTTCATGGCCGAGGCACAGAAAAACTATACGAATGTCCTTAAGCGGCTCGAGGAGCTTGGATACGCGGGTGAAGCAGGACAACAGGACGCGCGATATCTGCTGCCAAATGCGGCAGAGACGAAAATAGTGGTCACGATGAACGGGCGGGAGCTCCTCCATTTTTTCCGTGTGCGGTGCTGTAATCGGGCACAGTGGGAGATCCGGGATATGGCAGAACGTATGCTCCAGTTGCTGAAGCAGGTGGCGCCGATGATCTTCGCCAAGTCCGGTCCGGGCTGTCTGCATGCTCCCTGCCCCGAGGGTAAGATGACCTGTGGAAAGATCGAAGAAGTTAGGAAGAAGTACGGAGTCAAGAAAGCATAGAATCTAGTAGCCAGGCTAGGGAGGCGGGGGAAAAGTTCGGGATCCCCGTTCCCGGCCCATGCAATCGAGGTACGATGGGTTTCGCGATAGCAGTTGCAGGCAAGGGCGGCACAGGCAAGACCAGCCTCTGCGGCCTCACAATACGATATTTAACCGAAAAGAAGTCCGGAGCCGTATTGGCTGTTGACGCAGACGCCAATGCAAACCTGCACGATGTGCTCGGGGTAGAAGTGCACGCCACCGTTGGCCGGCTGCGGGAGACCTCTCTTGAAGCGGTTAAATCCACTGCGCCAAGACCCGGCGGCATGAGCATGGAGCAGCTTTTCGATTACCAGATACAGCAGGCGATCATCGAATCGAAAGGTTTCGACCTCCTCGTGATGGGAAGGCCAGAGGGCGCGGGCTGCTACTGCGCGGCGAACAATATCATCCGCAAGTATATGGACAAGCTGGCCGACACCTATCCTTACACGGTCATGGACAACGAAGCAGGCCTAGAACATCTCTCACGCCGCACCACCCAGGATACGGACCTGCTCCTTATCATCAGTGACTCCTCAGTACGCGGGGTGATGACTGCTGGACGCATCGGCGAGCTGGTCAAAGAACTGAACCTGAACGTCAAGCGCACGGTGTTGATCGTAAACAGAGTGCAGGACGGAACGAGCGAGGATAAATCTCTTCAGCAGGCAATCGCCAGCCAGGGTGTCGAGTTCGTGGGTTTCGTCCCTGCCGACGAATTGATCTTTGACTATGATTTGAACGGTAAGCCACTTATTCAGCTTCCAGCCGATTCGAAGGCGCTTACCACTTTCTTCGGCATGCTGGACAGGCTGATACCGTAAGCTATGGCAACGAAAACCGTCGCCATCATCGGCGCAGGACGTGTCGGCAGCTCAGTAGGTTTTCTGCTCAAGCGGGCAGGGTATACCATTACCGCAGTTGTTGCGCGCACGCAGGAGTCGGCAGAGCGCGGGCGGGCGTTCATCGGTTCCGGTAAGGCATTGACCGATGTGGTGCAGGCGACGGCAAGGGCTGACGTTATTTTCATTACCACGCCGGATACGTCAATCAAAACCATCTGTGACGCTATTGCATCGGGAGGCGGGTTTGGGCCAGGCATGCTCGTTGTGCACACCTCCGGCGCGCACACACGGGATTTGCTCGTTTCGGCACGAAAGTCGGGTTCATCTCGTGCGGTTATCCATCCTTTGCAGTCGATTCCGAGCAAGGACCTCGGAGTGAAAAATGTTCCTGGCTCCTATTTTCGAATAGAGGCTGATTCGGAGGCGTTGCCGCTCGCCAGGCGGCTGGTAAAGGATTTGGGCGGCATTGAACTGGACATGCCAGGATGGCTTCCCGACCAAAGCTCCCCGGCCCTCTACCATGCCGGCGCCGTGGCAGTATCGAATTTTTTCGTCGCGCTTGTGGATTTCGGACTCTGTTTTTACCAGGCACTAGGTGCGGATAAGAAGGAAGCGCTTAAGGCCGTGCTCCCCCTCATGAAGGGCACTCTAGCGAACATTGAGTCCGTCGGCATTCCCGATGCACTGACCGGCCCCATCGTCCGGGGCGATGTTGAGACGGTCAGGGATCATATGAGTGCCATGCGAAAAAGAACGCCGGAGCTTCTTGGTCTTTATCGAGAGCTCGCGAAACATACGATTATGCTTGCAAAAGAGAGACAGGCCCTCTCTCAGGAATTGCTTCAGGAGTTATCAGATCTCGTAGGACAGGAGCATTAGCTGAACAGGTACTGATCAAAACGGATTTTAAGAAAATGATACCTTAATGTAAACAAGGAATACGATGAAAGAGGAGGATTTTTGATATGATCGTAATCGGAGAAAAGATCAGTGTTATGGCAAAAAAGGTGCGTGAGGCTCTCACGAATCACGACGCGAAGCCGCTTCAGGAACTAGCCGTTGCCCAGGCAAAAGCTGGCGCGCATTTTATCGATGTGTCCATCGGTCCCGCCGAGGAAAACGGTCCCCAGCTTATGGATTGGGCTGTGAAAGTTGTGCAGGAAGTGGTCGAGAAACCGCTTTGCCTGGATACAACAAACGTGAAGGCTATGGAGGCGGGGCTCAAGGCGCACAACAACCAGTGGGGAACTCCCCTCATCAACTCCACGTCCAACGAACCCGAGCGGTTTCCCATGATGGAGTTGGCCGGCAAGTACAACTCGAAAGTCATCGCGCTCACCCTCGGGAAGGGCGGCCTGCCAGCCGATGCGGAGGACCGTTGCGCAATCGCAGCGGAAATTATGGGGCGCGGCATGGAGTATGGCGTTCCCATGGAGAACATCTTCCTTGACCCTCTCATCCTCCAAGTCTGTACTATGCAGGACCAGGGACGGCAGGCTATCCGTGCAGTCAGGATGTTTAAAGATTTGAATGATCCTCCCATGCAGAGCGTGGTAGGGCTTTCGAACATTTCGAACGGTGCGCCCAAAGCCTTGCGCCCCATCATCAACCGTAACTTCCTTGCGCTATTGATGTATGAAGGACTTACATCAGCGATTATTGATCCGCTGGACAAAGATATGATGGATACGGTCAAGACTGTTGAGATGATCATGGGCAGGACCATGTATGCCCATTCATATCTGGATATGTAGTATTGCCCGGTTAACATAAAGACCGGGAAATGCATGGTACAGCGTCTGGCAATGAACATTTTACAATTCTGACTTTGCGTATTTTTTCGTTGAACTATGAATCTTATTTTGTTACTATTAGTAGCAATTTTGAGGAGGATTTCATGGCACTGACAATTCCGAAAGAGTCCTACAGCGGTAAAATCTTCAATGTGCAGCTTGGATCCGGCACAAAAGCAGTCACCATCGGCGGAGCGAGCGCACTCCCTTTTTTGGCTTTTGAAGGCACTTTCCCGAACAAACCTGCCGTGGCATTTGAGATCATGGACATTGCACCGAGTGACTGGCCTGAAACGCTGCAAAAAGCCGTTGGCGGGGTATCGGCCAGCCCCGTACAGTGGGCAAAGTTCTGCCAGCAGAACGGCGCAGACATCGTTGCGCTCAGACTCATGGGCACTCACCCCGACCAGAAAAACAAGAGCGTCGAGGAGGCTGCCAAGACGGCTGCTGAGGTTGCGGCTGCCATCGATATCCCCCTCCTCATTCTCGGCAGCGGTCACGTGGAAAAGGATAGCCAAGTACTTCAAGCGGCTGCGGCAGCGACACGTGGAAAGAATTGCGCTATCGGAAAAGCAGTAGAGGAGAATTACAAAACCATCGCTGCTGCGGCCATGGCCAATGATCACAAGCTGATCGCGATGAGCCAACTTGATGTGAACCTTGCGAAACAGCTAAATATCCTGCTTACCCAGATGGGATTCGATAAGGAACGGATTATCATGGACCCAATGTCTTCAGCGTTGGGATACGGCCTCGAATATACTTACAGCGTTATGGAGCGCATCCGCCTGGCAGCACTCCTGCAGAACGATGCTATGATGCAGACGCCCGTTGTCTGCGATATCGGTGCGAACGTATGGAAGGTAAAGGAAACGATTGCACCCGACGCCGAAGTCCCGGAATGGGGCGGCCTGGCGGATCGGGCTTTGGCCTGGGAATCCATAACTGCCTCAGCCATGATTACTGCAGGCGCTGATATGCTGATCATGCGGCATCCTGGTGCGGCAACAAAGGCCAAAGAGATGATCGCAGAACTGGTGGGGTAGGTGCCCGAGCAAACGCGCTTACAGGGAAAAACAAAGATTGGCATTATCCCCTTAGTAAATATCCAATCAGCAACACAAAATATAGGGTTCATTCCGAAAGGAGCAAATTCTAATGGCACTCTCTGGTGTTGAAATATTCAAACATTTGCCGAAGACCAACTGCAAGAAGTGCGGGCATCCAACCTGCCTCGCATTCGCAATGAAGCTTGCCGCCAAACAAGCAAGCCTCGATGCCTGCCCGGATGCGTCCGAGGATGCAAAGAAGATATTGGGCGAATCAGCCGCACCTCCGATTCGGGGCATCACCCTCGGTACGGGCCCGAAGGCAGTGAAGGTCGGCGAAGAGATCTGCATGTTCCGTCACGAGAAAAAGTTTTTCAACCCAAACGTGTTCGCTGTTGCGATCAAGGCCTCCGAAGCCGGTGATGCCGCTGCTAAGAAGATCGACGCGGTTGTCACCTCCGAGATCGACCGCGTGGGGCAGAAGCTCCGGGTTGATGCCATTGCAGTTACCGACGAAGGCGGCGACGCAGCGAAGTTCGCTTCAGTCGTGAAGCAGGTTGTTGACGGTGCGCCGGGCGTGCCCGTCATCCTCGTAAGCAAGAATCCCGCGACAATTGAGGCCGGGATCGCGCACTGTGCCGACAAAAAACCGCTCATTTATGCAGCGACTGACGAGAACGCAGATGCCATGGCGAAAATCGCAAAGGAAAAGAAGGCTTCTCTCGCCGTGGCCGCAGACGGTCTTGATGCGTTGACAGCGCTTTCCGAAAAGGTGAAAGGCATGGGTGTGGACGATCTTGTGCTCGATTCTGGCGCACGCAAGGCCAAGGACATGATCGAGCACTTTACCATCATGCGCCGCGCAGCCATCAAAAAGAACTTCAAGCCCCTTGGGTATCCGATCATTACGTTTGCAGCCCGCGAAAATTCCGTATCCGAGTCTATGGTCGCGGCTATCGGCACGATGAAATATGCCTCCATCATCATGCTGAATAGTGTCGAGAAATGGAAGATGCTTGCGCTCTTATCGCTGCGCCAGAACATTTATACCGATCCGCAGGTGCCCATGCAGGTGGCGCAGAACATCTACAAGGTCGGCGACGCCAAGGAAAACTCGCCGCTCATGATCACGACCAATTTCTCACTCTCCTACTTCATCGTGCGGGGAGAGGTCGAAAACAGCAAGGTGCCATCATGGCTAGCCGTCATGGACAACGAAGGGCTGTCAGTGCTTACGGCATGGGCCGCCGGGAAGTTCACGGCCAGCAAGATTGCGCAGTTCATTACCGATAGCGGTGCGGAAAAGAATATTTCGCATAAGGAGCTCATCATTCCTGGGTATGTTGCCGTACTTTCAGGAGCGCTTGAAGAAAAGCTTCCCGGCTGGAAGATCACCGTCGGACCGCGGGAAGCGAACCAACTCCCGACGTTCCTGAAGGCCAGAGCATAAATAACCATTAACGGCAGAGGACTCAGGAGGCGCACAGTAATAACCCCTATGCGACTCGTGACGACCTCGGCAATCTCCGCGAACTTCGCGGCGGAAAAAAAGCGTAAAAGGAGCGACTCATGTCAAAGATCATTGCCACAGGAGCCATACTGGGCTCGCATTACTATGTCAAGCAGGCAGAAGCCCTCGTTGAGAAGGCCATCAGCGAAAAAGGCGCGGATTTCAAGTTCGAGTTCCCGGACACGGCCTATTTCCTTCCGCAGATGTTCACCATGACGGGGTTTGAGGTGAAGACCGTCGGGGACATGAAGATCGCCCTCGAGAAGAACGTGAAGCCACTCCTTACGAGTGTACCAGAGGACAAACTGTACAAGCCGTTCCTGGGAGAAGCTTTGGATGCCGGTATGGCTACCCTCTTTGCCCAGGAGATGATCATGGCCATCCGCTACATTTATGGCCAAGAGCCGGTGAAGGATGATTCCATCGGCCTCACTTACAATGGGTTCATTTCCGACACAATCCTGAGGAACCTCGGTGTGCAGCTTGTGGATGGATCCATGCCCGGTTACGTCTGCATCATCGGTGCAGCGGACAGTGATGAACAGGCCCTTGAGATGGCTCGGGACCTCCAGCAAAAGAACATCCTCACCCTTATGTGCGGCAATGTAAACGGTAATAGTTTTACCAAGCAGCTCCTTCGCAAAGGGGTGCAACTTGGGTGGGACACCCGCTTGGTACCTCTCGGCCCGGAAGTGGAGCATGCCATTTACGCTCTGAACTGGGCTGCCCGCGCCGGTATCACCTTTGGCGGTATGAAGGGTGGAGACTATAAGAAGATCCTCAAGTACTCCAAGGATAAGGTGTTTGCCTTTGCCCTGGTCTTGGGGCCTCTCAATGACCGGATTTGGACTACGGGAGCGGGCGCCATTAATATGGGGTTCCCGGCCATTGCGAACACGGACATCCCGGTGGTGCATCCAACAGGCGTCACGATCTATGAAGAGGTCGAAAAAGAGCTTGATCCCAAGAAGCTCGTGCAGCGGTGCTTTGAAGTGCGTGGTCTCAAGATCACGGTCTCGAAACCTCCGATTCCGGTGGCTTTTGGCCCCGCCTTCGAGGGCGAACGCATCCGCAAGGAAGACATGCACATCGAATTCGGCGGCCAACGGACGCCTGCCTTCGAATGGCTTCGTACCGTGGACCTCGACAAAGTCGAAGATGGCAAGGTGATCATCGTGGGCAAGGATGCCGAGGCCAAATACCAGAAGGGCGGTCAGATGGCGCTGGGCATGCTCATCGAGGTCGCGGGCCGCAAGATGCAGAAAGACTTCGAGCCGGTCCTCGAGCGTAAGATCCACCATTTCATCAACGAGGCGCAGGGCATCTGGCACATGGGCCAGCGCGACCAGAACTGGCTCCGGATCAGCATCAATGCACTCAAGGAAGGTTTCGTGCTTAAGCATTTCGGCGATATCCTCTCGACCCAGCTCAAGCATAAGTTCAACAATATCGTCGACAAGGTCCAGGTGACCCTCTATGTGGATGATGCCGACGTGAAGAAGCTGCTCGCCGATGCCCAGAAAGCATATCTCGAACGCGATGTGCGTCTCGCCTCTATGACGGATGAATCAGTTGACACATTTTACTCCTGCATCCTCTGCCAGAGCTTTGCGCCTAATCACGTCTGCGTCGTTTCGCCGGAACGGCTCGGCCTCTGCGGTGCTTACAACTGGCTTGACGCGAAGGCAGCGTACGAAATCGACCCGAACGGCGCGAATCAGCCTGTTATGAAGGGCGATACTAAAGATCCGGTGAAGGGGCGCTGGACCGGCGTGGACGACTACGTTTATAAGAATTCCCACCAGGCACTCGAATACTTCAACGCCTACAGCATCATGGACGCGCCAATGACCTCGTGCGGATGCTTCGAATGCATTGTGGCTATCGTGCCAGAGGCCAATGGAGTTATGGTAGTGAACCGTGGCTACACCGGCATGACACCGATTGGCATGAAGTTCTCGACGCTTGCGGGCACCGTCGGCGGCGGAGCGCAGAGCCCGGGATTCATGGGCATTGGGCGATACTTCCTTACGAGCAAGAAGTTTCTTTCCGCGGAGGGCGGGTTCAAGCGCATCGTATGGATGACCAAGAATCTCAAGGAATCCTTTGCCGATCAGTTTAAGAAACGCGCGGAGGAAGAAGGCGTGCCAGATCTCATCGACAAGATCGCAGATGAGACGGTTGCTGAGGATTCGGAAAAGCTGATGGCCTACCTTACTGAAAAGGGCCATCCTGCTCTCACGATGGAGTCGATGTTCTAGGTTAAAACTTGCAGAAAAATCAGGCGCCCAGGAGGGCGCCTGATTTTGCGAAGGCCGGGTATGTATTAAAACACACGCCACGAAACACACCACGACCACGGTATGGCAAAGCACGACACGGCTGCCGGATTCATCTTTATGGCGGCTTTTTTTTTCCCAAGAGGATGAATGATGGAAGAAAAACTGGAACGAATACTGGGGAGATTCCGGGAAAACGAAGGAAACCTTATCTCGATCCTGTAGGATATCGAGAATGAATTCGGATTTCTCCGCGAAGACGCGATCTACAGGGTTTCAGAGAGGCTCGATGTACCGCCCGCGAAATTTTATGGAATCGCAACATTTTATGCGCAGTTTCGTCTCAAACCAAAGGGCAAGAACGTGATTACCGCGTGTTGCGGGACAGCATGCCACGTAAAAGGGTCCGAGCGGCTGATCAATAGCCTGCTGAAAGAACTGACCATCCCTGCCGGTGAGGATACTTCTGAAGACCTTAAGTTTACGGTAGAGAAAGTTAATTGTGTCGGCGCGATTAGCAAGTAAAAATGTGCACTCTATGAATGGCAAGCTGGTGAAGCTCCTAATCAGTTATTGATGAAGGGAAAACGGAAGAAACCCCAGAGGACAGAACCTGTGGCATTAAGGGAGCACTATCCGGTGCGCTCCTTGTATTGCGAGAAATCGTGAACCGGGCAACGTTCAGCGTTCTAGCGGTTGTGAACATAAATAAATAGAAAAAAGGGGAGGCAGAGAATGGCACTGGATCCAACAAGGCATGCAGACTGGGAAATTGCGGAAGATTCAGAAAAGAGGATGAAACAGATCGCGGAGATCGCGGAGAAGATGGGACTCACCAAGGAAGAGTTGTTGCCTTACGGCCACTATATCGCAAAAATCGACTTCAAGAAGGTCTTGAAGCGATTTGAGGGAAAACCGGACGGCAAATATATCGATGTGACGGCCATCACCCCTACTCCCTTAGGGGAGGGCAAATCGACATCAACCATAGGCCTGACCCAGGGTTTGGGAAAGCGCGGCAAGAATGTGATCGCTGCAATACGCCAGCCATCAGGTGGCCCGACCATGAACATCAAAGGTTCAGCAGCGGGAGGCGGCCTATCGCAAGTCATCCCGCTGACGCCGTTTTCACTCGGTCTTACAGGCGATATCAACGCCATCATGAATGCTCATAATCTGGCGATGGTTGCGCTCACGTCGCGCATGCAGCACGAATTCAATTACGATGACGAGCAGCTCGCCAAGCGAAAGCTGAAAAGGCTTAATGTCGACCCACACAATGTGGAGATGAAGTGGATCATCGACTTCTGCGCCCAGTCGCTCCGGGAGATCGTCATCGGTATGGGCGGCAAGTCGAACGGTTTCATGATGAAGTCCGGCTTTGCGATTGCCGTTTCCTCGGAAGTGATGGCAATCTTGGCTGTTGCCAGGGATTTAAAGGACATGCGCGAACGCATGGGACGGATCGTGGTTGCCTACAGCAAAGATGGTACGCCGATTACGACCGCCGACCTCGGCGTGGACGGCGCCATGACCGCATGGATGGTCGAGGCCCTGAATCCCAATCTCCTTCAGACCATCGAGGGCCAGCCGTGCTTTGTGCATGCAGGACCGTTCGCGAACATCGCTATCGGCCAATCCTCGATTATTGCGGACCGTGTCGCGCTCAAGCTGGGTGACTACGTTGTGACCGAATCCGGTTTTGCTGCTGACATCGGTTTCGAAAAGTTTTGGAACCTTAAGTGCCGCATATCGGGTCTTAAGCCCCACGCCGCAGTTGTCGTTGCCACAATCCGTGCGCTCAAGTGTCACGGCGGTGCACCCATTCCCGTGCCGGGTAAACCGATGCCGGCGGAATACAAGGGCGAGAATGTTGCTTGGGTCGAGAAGGGCTGCGAAAACTTGATCCATCATATTAAAACCGTGAAAAAAGCAGGCATCAACCCGGTGGTCTGCATCAATGCCTTCTATACCGATACGGACAACGAGATCAAGGCTGTGCGTCGTCTCGCCGAATCAGCTGGTGCCCGCGTTGCCCTGTCGAAGCACTGGGAGAAGGGAGGCGATGGAGCGCTCGAGTTCGCTGATGCAGTCGTCGATGCTTGCAATGAAAAGAATGACTTCAAGCTTCTCTACGATCTTAACACGCCACTCCGCAAACGCATCGAGCTCATTGCGAAGGAAGTGTACGGAGCAGACGGCGTAGATTATTCACCCGAGGCAGAAGCGAAGGCCAAAAAGATGGAGGCCGATCCCGAAATTGCCAAGCTCGGCACGTGCATGGTGAAGACGCACCTCTCACTCACTGACAACCCGAACTTGAAGGGTGTTCCCAAGGGTTGGAGACTTCGCATCCGCGATATCCTGACTTACAAGGGAGCAGGCTTTGTGGTCCCGGTAGCCGGTACCATCACGCTCATGCCTGGAACGTCATCCGACCCTGCTTACCGTCGAGTTGATGTGGACGTCGAGACTGGCAAGGTTCAGGGCGTCTTCTAAGACAGATGCAATATTCAATTTTCAGAGGCCTATGATGAATTCCCCCGAGCCGTCTAGCCCGGGGTGTTGAATTTTCGCCTTACCGCTTCCTCATACAACAGCTGCTTACCCTTATTTGATCGAACTCAAATAAGGGTATTTTTTTAAGGGGAGATCATGCGTGTTCAAAAACGGGTTGACGAAATGCATGGCATCAAGCTTTATTACCCCACGCCGCAAATCCGAGACCCGTAATTCCGGGAGGAAGCCAAGCCGAAAGCCAACCCTTGAATAAAGTTTTATTTACGGAGTTCACAACATCGATAGGAGCCGGAGACTTTTTTGACTTGTTACGCGCGGATAAACTTTGTGTCACGGCATAGATGATGAAAATCGTGAGTGCCTCCTGTATAGAAAAAAGGACGCCGGATGGTCCAGCGTCCCATGTCAGAAAACTGCACTTAACGAAACAGGCCTGCTAATGTGCCATCTCGACTTTATCTCTTTCATGAATGAAGGCCTGTTTGCCAGCATCAATTGCACTGTTTACGGCTTTTACCGCTTCAGTATAGAATTCTTGGGATTTGCCAATTCCGGCAACGATCTTTTCCTTGCCGTCAACCGCGAGATCTTTGATTTGTTTTCTCACTTCCCTCCCCGCTTTTGGCGCAAATAAAAGCCCCAGAGCTGCTCCCACCAAACCGCCGACTAAAAAGGGAACCAGGACGGAACGCTCTTTTGTGACCAGTTCTTCTTTCATGATAATCCCTCCTTCTTGTCTTTCAGGTTGCCCAACAAGGTAACAACCCCTGTCTTGATCCCGGCCTTTAGGCCGGACACATTTGCCCTAACCGGTTTATCCAAATTCTCCTCATAGGACTGATAAATACCTTTTAGTACATTTTGTGCTGTGGTCAATACTACAGCAGCTTCCCGCAGACCCTTTGAGAGAACTACAAGATTGTCAGTTATAATTTTTACATCTTCAAATACATGTCTTGCTGTTGCAAGCGAGGGATGGAGGTTCTCCTCTGTTTCTGCAATGAGCTGCCGTATAGCGAGACTTGTCTTTTTTACTTCAATAATGTAAGCAATATGGAAGGCTGCAAAAATGATAAATGAAACAACCCCTATTGCCAGTAGTATTTCGATGAGCGACATAATACCCTACCTTCCTTACTTTCAGTATATCACATTCCCATGTGTCATCAATTTACAGGTGAAACGGCGAAAACGAGGCCTTCCCATCGTTGAAAGGTCACAGGTTTTACCTAAAAAAATATAGAATATAAAATCGAGTTTTGTCCGTCCTCCTGCCCACGTATGGATCAGAGTAATCAATTTAGCGCTCAAAATATTGCATGGTATAAAAACTGACAGAAAGAGTTCGGGGGGACAAAAAAGTTTATTATCATACTATGGTAGTATAATCAACCAAGCCCTGGAATACCATCAAATTATAGATGAGGCGCGGAGATTTTAACATTATGCCTGGCAAATCAGCGCGGGAAGCCCCACAAGCTATAGCGGTTGGAGAATGATAGGAAAATAGATTGAAGAAATGATAGAAGGCTTCAGATATTATCTAATGGTCTCGCCTAGTCCTTTCCCTGTGAAGGGAAGATTTAAAATTTTGGACGTACGGTAGTATAGCGTGCTTTAAAATGTGCTTAGCCTGTTCAGGAAAGGGCAGTTCCTCTTTAAGTGATACCTTCTTGTTTTTAATTGAAGCGCCATTGAAGCAATTTATTGCCCGGAACGCATCCACCTCTAGCGACATTTCTACGTATCCAGAACCCCTTGAACGTCTAGATAAGAGGTCTGTCTTAATCCTGACAGATTCAACCGCACCAATCTGGTCAAAAATATTTTTCATCCCTTCCTCTGATATATCGGGCGACAGATTTTCTATAATAATTTTCATGCCCATGCACGTATTCCCCCATCTCTCCATTAAGAGAATGTGAAATAAAAATTGCAAAAAAACAGAAGCGAGGACAATAGAATTATTATACCAGAAATCACATCAAACAGGCATCACTGTAAAATAATTTTCATTACTTCTAATTTATAAAAAAAGACCTAAGTCAATTGATGAGTACCGTCAAGGTTTTTGTCGGTATTTTCAGCTTGCCACCGGTCTGCTGGTACGCTAATATGCTAATCATGCTAATCTGCCATTCCTGCAAAAAAAAGTTGTCAATTGACAGACACGTGAGCAGGAACGAAACGTGTCCCACCTGCGGCGCTGACCTTCACTGCTGTCTCAACTGCACTTTTTTTGATTCTCATGCATCGAAGCAATGTCGCGAACCTGTTGCAGAGTTGGTGAACGGGAAATCCAAGGCAAATTACTGTGATTTTTTCGTTCTTGCCAACTCCAGAGCGACTGCTAACTCCGAGGACGTGGCGATAACAAAAGCACGAGAAGGCCTCGATTCGCTGTTTAAAAAATAGAGTTCCCGACCTTATTCTCGATGCGAACCGTGAATAAGCCCATGATTGCATCTGGCTTCATAAATTGTTCCTCAGCTTATCTTTCACGCGGAACTATGCTTTTTACGCTAGCGTCCCTTTATCAGGTAGCTGATTACGGGGCACGTTTTACCCTCCCCGCCGGTGAGCACCTTTTCATCCTCATGACAGCGGCTAATCGTGACCACATAGACGCAGGATACGGAGACTTCGCGATACAGCGGCTGCCGCAGCGACCGAAACTGGCAAGATGAACGTGAAATAACATTGGTCAAACGCCCTTTCGCGATTTGTCTCGCCTATCCATATGGGTGCCGCTGATTCGTTCTTTATAGCGCCTGCTGATGATTGCACAGACCTCTTCCGGCTCGTCCACGATATGCATGAGGTCAATATCTTCGGGACTAATGGCGCCCGACTCGAGCATGGTGTTCCTGAGCCAGTCGATGAGGCCAGTCCAGTACTCTTTGCCCACTAGAACAACGGGAAAGCTCCTAATCTTTTTCGTCTGGATCAGCGTGAGGGCCTCGAACAACTCGTCCATCGTGCCCAACCCACCTGGAAAGATAACATACGCTACCGCATATTTGACGAACATCAGCTTGCGAACGAAGAAATAGCGGAATTCTAGCTTCACATCCCGATACGGGTTCGGCGATTGCTCAGAGGGCAACTCGATATTGAGGCCTACAGACGTGCCGCCGGCATTCTGTGCCCCTTTATTGGCCGCTTCCATGATGCCAGGGCCGCCACCGGAAATTATAGCGAAGCCCTCTTTCGCCAGCCTCTCCGAGACCTTCAGGCACTTGTTATAATTTGGCGAGCCGGGCTCTACGCGAGCACTTCCGAAGATGGTAACAGCAGGACCGATTTTGTTCAATGCCTCAAATCCTTCCACGAGTTCTGCCATGATCCTGAACACGCGCCAGGTATCTGACTTTGAAAGATCTTCCATGCATCTATCTCCTTGTGAAATATACTGTCATGACATCTAACCCGTACAGCGTGCTTCAAAGAACCTTGCCTGGAAGTTCCAACGGAGCGCTCAGTGTCTTTATGGCCACCAATCCGGTTCGATGCCCCGCAGATGAAAAATGGCGATGTGGGATTACTAGAATCAGAGACGCAAAAAAAGACTCGTGGTCCGAACTCAATTGTCCAAATATTCGTCGCGATAAATCTGGATAAAAGCTGTAAGCATGGTCACGACTACCGGACCCAATAATATTCCAAATATTCCGTAGACGTCCAACCCGCCCAAGATGCTGATAAACAGAAAAAAAGTCGGTATCTTTGCTTTCCGGCCGATCAGGACGGGTTTCGCAATATTGTCCGGCAACGTAACAAAGGCCAGCCCCCAAAACAAAAAAAGGATACTTCGCATGAGTGATCCTTTTACGTATAAAAAAATGACGCCGGGAACCCAGACGAGAGCAGCCCCGCCGACCGGCAAGAGAGCAGCGATGGCTGCAAGACTCCCCCAAAAGACAGGAACAGAAAGGCCGAACAGGGCGAAACCTACGCCCGTTAAAAAACCTTGAACGAGAGCAATGAGGAATACGCCGTTAATGACCGCCAGGAAGGTGTCGTGCACTTTTTCAGCTACTGCTTTCTTATGTTCGGCGGAGAAGGGAAGCATGTCAATAAAAATGCGATAGTAGTTCTCTCCTTTCAGGAAAAGGAAAAATAACGCGATCAACATGATCATGAGATCAATAGCTAAAATAACTGTATTCTTGAGCAGAGTTCCGAACTGTTCGGCAAGGCCTGATGAGACAACGCCCAGACTCCTGAGCAATAATCCCTTCATATCGAACATGGACAGGAAGGGGTACTGCGCGATCCTGCCGGAAAAACGGTCGATAACCTCGGTCCAAGCTTCAGGAAATTTATTGGACTGAATGCCGACCATGATTTCCTGGTAGACATCAATGGCCTGAGTAGAAAGAATACCGAACAAGGTCATTGCCGGACCGATGATGAGGAGGATGACAAAAAAAGTCATGAGAAAAGAAGAAAGTTTCTCACGACCTTTTAGGCAACGCACCAACCGGCGATGGATCGGGTGAAGAGCAATTGCGAGTATGACCGCTAAAAGCAAAGCCGATCCGAAAGGTGCAAGCAAGCGCAGCATCTGGTATAAGAGGAAAAGGAAGACGCCGAAAAAGGCAAGAGCAAAAATTGAGGAGCGGCTTATGAAGGGCTGCCGATCGGTCAAGTGCGCTCCTTGGCTGAATTTCGCTGATGGGCTACCATGTTGGAGGCGAGTTTGACTGCAGAAAGCAGGCTTGCCGGGTCAGCACAGCCCTTACCCGCTATATCATAGGCGGTCCCGTGATCAACTGACGTGCGGATGATGGGAAGGCCTACCGTCACATTCACCGCGTTGCCGAAGGCGAGCATCTTGAGCGGCGCAAGACCCTGGTCATGGTACATGGCGACGACGATGTCATAATAATTATTTCTGGCCTTATAGAAGAGAGTGTCCGCTGGCAGGGGATCGCTCGCGTGTATCCCCTCATCACGCGCTTTGATCACGGCGGGCAGAATTACGTCCCACTCTTCGGAGCCAAAAAGCTTCCCCTCGCCAGCATGGGGGTTGAGTGCAGCAACGCCGATACGAGGCGCACCGAAACCAAAGTCTTGCATGGCCTTGTGAGCAAGCCGCAAGGTCCTAAGTACAAGTGGGATCGTGATATGGCTTGGTACATCTTTGAGCGCCATATGGATTGTCGCCAGAATCACGCGAAGACCGCCGCCTACGAACATCATGCCATATTCCCGAGTATTCGTTAATGCGGCGAGAAGCTCGGTGTGCCCTGCATAATGATGTCCTGCGGCGTTCATCATCTCCTTGCTGATCGGTCCAGTGACGATTGCGTCAGCCTGGCGATCCATGGTGAGTGCGACGGCGCGTTTGATGTATTCAACGACTGCCGTACCCGACGAAGCATTAGGTTTTCCCCACGCATGTTTTATTAAATTAATGTTCTGCAAATCAAGCACGTCGAGGTTGCCCGGGCAAGGATCAACGTCTGCGAGCAGGGAGTGAGGACGGACCGAAAGGGCAAGACGCAGGTCCATGATTTGCCGTTTCATGACGCCCGCGTCTCCAACGATGACGGGTCGACAAAGCGAAAAGAGCTCGCCGCTGTCGATAGCCTTCGCGATGATCTCTGGGCCGATACCTGCAGGATCGCCCATGGTGATGATTATGAGAGGTTTTTTATCCATTCACCGTCTTCGCGCCTACTCCTGATCTCGGCTCGTATGAGATAAAATTTCTGCACATCCGCCTTCTGGATCGATTTCCCGACTGGAAGAGCAAGAACGTCTAAGGCGATGCTCTTTGCGGCAAACCGCAAAGCTACGTGATCACCTGGTCTCAGTACTTTAGAAGGTTTCGCCTCGTGACCATTTATGAGAACTCTTCCCGCATCGCACATCTCGCGCGCAATTGTCCTTCGTTTAACGAGGCCGCATGCTTTCAAGAATAAATCGACACGCACGTTGTAAGTATAACGTAAAAAAAACGGGTTGACAACGGGTTAAGATGCTGAGAGGGTTACTGCTCTTTCGCGTCTCCGACCGCATATTTTTTCATTAGAACATCCGCCTCCATAACGACATCCTTATAGCAGCGTAAGACTTGCGACTTTGCCGCCGAAATATAAGCCCGTAGTCCAGCGGGCAAGTCAGCGGGGACCTCGTCTTCATCGAGGACATGAACAGCGCCTGCCGTATCGACAAGGATGTCGACCGCAAGATCGCGCCAGCGAAATTCACCCGGGAGAAGGGAAATGTTGTCGGCGATGTTAAAGTAATATGCAGCATTCTTGCCGCCATTCATTTGCCATACATATAATGTGTACGGCCTGTCGGTCCAGTAGAGCGCGATGGTGACATCACCCGGCATTAATCGGATGTCGTTAACATAATACTCCCTGTCGATGACATATCGCAGAACTCCGAACGTATTGTCGAGATGAAGCAGTTCGCAGAGAAACTGCTGAACGGCTCCTGAAAGGAGGGCTTTTGTTTCAACGATATGTTGGCGCTTAAATAAGTCCACACGTTTACCAGGCATGGGGAGCTGCAGGTGACTGGCAAGAATCATCCCCTGACTGCCATCACTTGATGATACCTTGTGTGACGAGTTCAACGCTCACTTGATCCCCTTGCTGATCAGGTAAGGGCCGTACTTCTTGTCTACCTCGAGAATATGGATGTTCAGCCAGTTGCTGAGAAAAAGCATTACATCCATCATTATCAGATTGTTGCCGCGGTCTAACTGATTTTTAAGCTCATTCGTGCGCCTCGTCAGATCATCGTGCATACCTTTGTGCGCTTCGTACTCCGCATAGCCGTATTGAAGAAGAATCCGCTCTTCGGTCTCGAAATGATAGACCGTGTAACGAACCAGCTCTGTCAACACGGTGCTTAACGCCTCTTTCCCTTTTCCGGCTTTCATGGCGCTATACATCTGGTTGATAAGGTCGATGAGTTTCTTGTGCTGATCGTCGAGTTCCTTTATATTAACTGCATAAAACTTGTTCCATTTAATGAGGCACATGGAACAGCTCCTCTCTTCGGGAAGTCTCGGTTCATGCAAAAAAAAGAGCTTCATGCAGCGTTTCAGTCGGCCGCATGAGGTATTAATGACAGCTCCTGCCTGCGAGAAACTCTATGATGGCGAAATGACCCTCGCCGCAGCGAGAATCCGTTTGATCACCTTATCTTTTCCCATCACTTCGATCACCTCAAAAAT
>Ga0187779_10000754_pt1 | contig 21312 bp, 15 predicted proteins | sample 1015_Q2_SP10_10__FD_132435 | JGI IMG/M metagenome (GOLD analysis project Ga0187779, IMG submission 132435) | Tropical peat soil microbial communities from peatlands in Department of Meta, Colombia - 1015_Q2_SP10_10_MG | ecosystem: Environmental > Terrestrial > Soil > Wetlands > Peat | place... | reverse complement strand
GCTCATGAACGCCGACAGGATGTCGGCGCCAGGTCGACGCCAGCGTCGGACGGCACGCTTGAGGCCCTCCGCGCGCAGCCCCTGGGCCTCCTCCATGAAGGCCGTCAGCTGCCGTTCCAGCCGCTCCGCCAGATAGGGCCGCAGCCAGGCGTGAGCCTCGAACTCGAAGGCGTGCGTCGTCTCGTGCAGGGCGATCCACAGCCGCATCTCGTCGAGCGGCGCCCCGATCGCCGCGGCGGCCTGGCGGATGTTCTCGTCCACGAACAGCAGCCGGCCGGGGACGGCCTCGGCGGACAACAGGGCGACGTCGTACTGGCCCAGCACGCGCGTGCCCAGGAAGCCCAGCATGAGGCCCACCTGCTGGGTCGCCAGGAAGCGGTTGGCGAGCGCGGCGAAGCCGGCCAGGGGGGTGCCGTCCCGCTGGATCTCATCGAGGAACGGCTGCTCCAGGCGTCCCAGCAGGGACCGGAAGGTCGTCGTGTTGGCGGCCACCCAGCCGGCCCGCGACACGACCGCGTGGCGTTCCACCACGCCCGGCAGGGGCTGACCAAGCCGCGCCTCCAGGAGCGGCACGAGACGGTCCATGGCGTCGGCATAGGCCGGTCCGGCGGCCTCCAGGGCGGCGGCGTCGAGCGCCCCTGGAGCGCGGCGCAAGCGGCCTTCGGCGACCGCCGTCGCCCGCGGCCAGTCGACCAGGCCGCTCCGCGCGATCCGGCCCGCCCGCCGCCCCAGGTAGGTCGCCGCCAGACCGGCGGCAGCGCCCATGAGCAGGCCGTTGCGCCAGTGGCGGCGCTCGACGTCGGTCACGGTCGCCCGCTTCGCGGCCACGCCGGCTCGCCGTGCGGCGGTCACGCCGCGGCCCCGGAGACGACGATGGCTTCCACGGCGGGGAAGAGCTGCCCGAAAAGGCGTTCGGCCATGGCACGGAAGGCGCGCACCGGTCCCGTGGTGAGCTGGAGATGCATGGCGCTCGCGCCGACCGGGGCAGCCAGATCGTTGGTCTCGAGGAGGCTGGCCAGGGCCGAGGCGGTCGCCGACGCCGAATCGATCACCGCCACGTCCGGTCCCACCGCGGCCGTGATGACCGGCAGCAGGAGCGGGTAGTGCGTGCAGGCGAGCAGCAGGGTGTCGATCCGCTCGGCTGGCGGCAAGGGGAAGATGGCCTCGCCCCGGCCACCCCGCGCCCTGAGCAGCGGGGCCAGGGCCCGCGCCACCACGGCCTCGACTCGCGGCCCCTCGAGCCGGCCCTCCTCCACGAGCGGCACGAGATCCGGCGTGGCGTGCTCGTAGACCTCGACGAACGGGTCCTCGTCCTTGATGGCCTGGAAGTAGGCGTGGGAGCGCACGGTGGCCGCAGTGGCCACGACGCCGACACGACGGGTGCGCGTCGCCAGGGCGGCCGCCGTGGCGCCCGGGCGGACGACGCCCAGGATGGGCACGTCGTGGCGACGCCGCAGGTCGGGCAGGGCGACGGCCGTGGCCGTGTTGCAGGCCACCACGATGGCCTTCACGTCGCGTGCCGCGAGCTCGTCCAGGCACTGCAGGCTGAAGCGGCGGACCTCGTCATCCGTGCGCGGCCCGTACGGTGCGCGCAGGTTGTCGCCGAGGTACACGGTGGACTCGGCCGGGAGACGCCGGAGGACCTCGCGCAGGACGGTCAGGCCCCCCACGCCCGAATCGAAGAAGCCGATGGGTCTCGGATCGGCCATCGGCTAGCGCGAGGCGCCCACCGGCTCGCGGCCGGGCTGGAGCGCGCCCGCCAGCGCCGACAGATCGCGGCTGATGGCCGCGCCCGGCTCGGCCAGCACGAACGGCAGGCCCTGGTTGTTGCACTCGACGACGAGCCGGCCGTCGCTCACGACGGCGTACTCGGGCACCCGGCCCAGCTGCTCGACCAGGGCAGCCTGGGTCAGGCCGCCGTTGGCGTCGGCGCGGTTGAGGAGGTAGCGCAGCTTGCCTGGTGGGTAGCCGATGGCCCGGAACGTGTCGCCCATGGCGCGCGTGTTGTGGAGCGTGGTCGAGTCCCACGAGACGACCTGGAGGATGACATCGGCTGCGTCGAGCAGCGAGAGGACCACGTCGCCCAGGGTGGCCGGCGTGTCGATGACCACGACCTCGTAGACGCGGCGCAGGAGCGACAGGACCTTGTCGAGGTCCCGTGGCGTGATCATCTCGGCCATCTCCACCCGCGGCGGGGCGAGGAGGATGTCGATGCCCGACGGGTCGCGCCACATGACCTCGGAGAGGTCACTCTCCTGGATGCGGTCGGTCGGCAGGTCCAGTAGGGAGGGCGCGTCCTGCGGCACCTTCAACAGCGATCGCATGTCGCCGAACTGGAAGCTGCCGTCGACGAGCGCCGTGCGGAGCCCGCCCTGCTGGGTCATGGCCACGGCAAGGTTGAAGGCCAGCGTCGTCTTGCCCACGCCGCCCTTCGGCGCGTAGAGGGTGTAGACGCGACACTGGCCGACGCTCGACGCGGCGTGGGCGGCGGCCACGGTGCCGGTCAGGATGTTGACCAGGTCGAACCCGCTGAAGGGCATCGACAGGACACGGTCGACGCCCCGCGCCGGATCCACCTGGACCGGGTTCTGGGGCACCGTGAGGATGATGATCGGGGGCGCGGCGCCGTCGTGGCGGATCTGCTCGGCGACCTGGAGGCCCTTCATCCGTCCCTGGAGCAGGGAGTCGATCATCACCACGTCCGGGCGCAGCTGGTGGATCTGCTCCACGACAGCCCGGCCATCCTTCTGGATGTCGAGCAGTTTGATGCGCTGCTGGCTGTTCAGCAGGTTGCGCACGTACTGCGCCACCTGCGGGACGTCCTCGACGAGCAGCAGGCGGATCTGGTCCGGCAGCGATGCGACCACGGGCCGACTATACCAAGCGCCCGAGGAGCAGCACCCGCTCCGCACCAGGACCAAACGGCTCCATCCGATAGTCCCCCGCCAGGAGTTCCACCGTGAGGCCCGCGGCCTCGGCCATGGCCGTCAGCTCGGCGGCCGTGACGAGGCGGAGCTCATCGGTGCGGGATGTCCGCTCGACCGGTCCGCCGCTCGTGGGCCAACGGTCGAAGAAGGTGGTCAGCGCGACCGTCGCCGCCGAGGTGTCCAGCCGCGCGCTGCCGAGCTTGGCCACCTGATGGACACCGTCATCCTCCGGCCGCAGCCACTCCAGGGCCAGCCGGCCGTCATAGGCCGCCAGCTCGTCGGCGGAGGGCAGCCACACGTCCACCAGCGCCAGTCCGCCCGGTCGCAAGTGGCGGGCCAGGGCCCGCACCGCCGCCACCTGCCGCTCGTAGGTGCCCATCAGGAAGAGCGAGTTGAGTGCCAGGAAGGCGAACGCGAAGCGGGCGCCGAGGTCGACCGCCAGCAGGTCAGCGTGGACCAGTTCGAGCGTGCCGCCTCTCGCCGCGCCGGGTGACGCCGCCACGACGCGCTCCCATCGCGCCGCGGCGCGGGCCAGCATGGCGTCATCGTCGTCGACGCCGGTGACGCTATGGCCGGCCACGGCCAGGGGCACCGCCACTCGGCCGGTACCGACGCCCAGTTCCAGTACCGGGCCGGCCTCGCGGTCGGCCAGCGCCCGGTAGAGGTCCAGGTCGCCGGGGTCGTCGCGCAGGTCGAGGTCGTAGAGCGCCGCCAGGCGCGCCGCTCGCTCAGACGCCACGGAACTCCCGCCAGGCGGCCTCCGCGAGGGCCGGGTCGTCGAGGAGGTCGAGCGCCGTTCGCGCCACGAGCGTCGCGGCGAGCAGCGTCGTCTCGTCAGCGCGCGGCGTCGCGGCCGCGTCCCGGAAGCGGGTCGAGTGCCCCGGGACGCCGTCGTCGCAGATGGCGAGGGTGGGGTGGATCGTCGGGAGCATGAGGCTGACGTTGCCCATGTCGGAGCTCCCGATGCGCTCCGGGTCGACCCCCTGGTCGACACGCCCGGCCGCCTCCATATGGGCCCGGAAGCGCGCGGCCAGGGTGGCGTTGTCCTTCATCACGGTCGAGCCGCTGCTGAAGACGGTGGCCGCCTCGGTCCCGGTGGCCATCGCCGCCGCCGTGACCATCTCGCGGAACCGCTGGCGCAGCGACTCGAAGTAGGCCTGGTCCGTGCTGCGGATCATGAACCGGCCGACCGACCGGTCGGGGATGATGTTGGGCGCCGTGCCACCCTCGATGATGATGCCGTGCACCCGGGCATGCTGCGGCAGCTGCTGGCGCCACAGGCCGATCGAGGTGAACAACAGGACCATCGCGTCGAGCGCGTTGCGGCCGCTCCACGGGTCGCTCGACGCGTGCGCCTGGAGGCCCGTGAAGGTGACCTCCACGTCCTCGCAGGCGAGGAGCAGGCAGGCCGCATGGTCGCGGTCACCGGGGTGGAAGAGCAGCGCCGCATCCAGGCCCTCGAACAGCCCGTCGTCGAGCATGTACTGCTTGCCCGATCCGGATTCTTCGGCGGGCGTGCCCAGGAAGACGACCTCGCCCCGCCAATCGGGCGCCAGCTCGGCCAGGGCGATGGCCGCCCCGACCCCGCTGGCGGCCATCGTGTTGTGGCCGCAGCCGTGGCCCAGCCCTGGCAGGGCGTCGTACTCGGCGAGGATGCCCACGCGCGGCCCGTCCGGGCCCAGGCCGCCGGCCAGCGTCGCCCGCACGGCCGTCGCCAGGCGGCCGGCAGGAGCCGTCACCGCGAAGCCATGGTGGCGGAGGGCGTCGGCCACCCTCGCCGCCGCCCGGACCTCCTGGAAGGCCGGCTCCGGATCAGCGTGGATGGCATGGGAGAGGGACAGGATCTCGTCGCGATGGGCCGCCACTGCCGCGGCGACGCGTTGGCTGCCCTCGTCAAGGGTCTGGCGGCTCGGGGTACCCGCGGCGCCGCTCATCGGACGGCCGGGCCGGCGGTGGCCGCCACGAGGTCGGGAAGCCGGACACCGCGGCCGTCACGCTTCTTGACGGCCAGCGCGCTGATGGCCTCGAGCACAGCGCGGTGGGCCGCCATGGCGGTCACCTCGGCGTGATCGAACGGGGGTGAGACCTCGACCACGTCCATGCCGGCAAGTTCGACTCGGGCGGCGATGCGGCGGATCCCGCGCAGGACTTCGCGGGTGAGCATGCCGCCGGGCTCCGGGGTACCGGTGCCAGGCGCCATGCCCGGGTCGATGACGTCGACGTCCAGCGACAGGTAGATGAGGTCCGGACCGTCCAGCGCCTCGGCGATGGCGTCATCGATGACCGCCTCCGCGCCACGCTCCTCGATCTCGCGCATCAGGTGGTAGCGCATGCCCTGGGCCTGCATCCAGGCGAAGATCTCGGGCCCCGGCCAGTACCCTCGCAGGCCCACCTGCACGAAGTTGCGGCCGCTGACGGCCCCCGATTCGACGAGCCGCCGCATCGGCGTGCCGTGGCCGGCCAGGACCCCGTAGTCATCCGGCGCCGTATCCGCGTGGGCGTCGAAGTGGACGATGCCGATGCGGCGCGGCGCCACCACCTCGGCCACCGCCGACGCGCTCGGCCAGGTGATCGAGTGGTCGCCGCCGAGCACGAAGGGCACCGCTCCGGAGCGGGCGACCTGCAGCACCTTGCGGTAGATCATGGCGTGGCCCCGCTCCAGCCAGGCCGGCACGATGGCGGCGTCGCCGGTATCGACGCCGTCCAGGAAGTGCCACGGCTCTACGCCGAGCTGAAGCGAGTGGTCCCCTTCGGTGTAGGTCGCCGCGCGGATGGCCCGTGGCCCGAAGCGGGCCCCGGGTCGGTGGCTGACGGCCTCGTCGAGCGGCGCCCCGACGATGGCGACGTCCGGCGCTCGCGCGGCGAGAGCCGCCGGATCATCGACGTGATCCCGCTTGCAGAACGTCGGCAGGCCCACGTAGCTCGGCAGTTCGACCTCGGCGAGCGGTGGATACGCTCGGTCCCAGCCGTTGAGATGGGCGAATCCGCCGGAAGACGTGTGGGCCACGGCCGCCTCGCATGGCGCGCGGCGCCGCCGGTTCCGGGTGACGGTCCAGCGGGGCGCCTGGGGCGCGATGATAGCCTCCCCTCACCGCTCCACGCTCAGGCTGACCTCGACGAAGAGCGCCATCGCCGTCACGAAGAGGGCGATCGGCAGGCTGAACGCGCCGAGCTCGCGAAGCAGCACGAACAGGGCCACGAGGCCCCCAGCGCCAGCGCCACGCCGGGCCGCCCGGCCCCAGTCACCGTGGTATGCGATGCGGCGGTGGAGGCCGAACGCCGCCAGCCAGCACAGCGGGATGGCCGTCAGGCCGACCGCCACGCCGATGAGGGCCGCCCCCACGGTCTCGATCAGGAGGGTGTCGGGGTAGACGGTCGTGACCAGCAGTATCAGGGCGATCCACGAGGCCACCGCGCCGCTCAGCAGGCCCAGATTGAAGGAGCGGTCTCGCGCGTACACCGCGCACGAGTCTAGCGGCGCCCCGGCCGTAGCCGGCGAGGCCCGGCGGCGGTCAGGCAGCCGCGGCGGGACAGATCTCACGGAAGGGACAGCCACCGCAGGTCGCCGGATCGGGCGCGGCCTCGAACTCGCCCCGTCGGATACCGCCAGCGGCGGCCGTGAGCCGGGCTCGGGCTCGTTGCAGGCGACCAAGGTCCGGCGCCACGGCGCCGACCGTGTTGCTGGTCAGGAAGTAGAGCTGCACCAGGGCCGGGAGCGCGCCAGTCTCCGCCTGGTGGGCCAGCGCGTAGAGCGCCAGCTGCAGCGAGTCCCGGGCTCGCTGCCGCGCCCGCCGCCCATCCGGCACGTCACCCGACTTGTAGTCGGTGATGATGGCGACGCCGCCCGGGCCGCGGTCCACCCGGTCGTATCGGCCACGCAGGCGGTCCTCCCCGATGGTGACGCTGAACGGCGCCTCCACGGCTGTGGGTGGGGGAGCGCCGCTGGCGAGGCGATCCTCGCGGAAGCGCCGAAGGGCGGCCTGGCCCGCTGCGAATCGCGCCTCCTCGTGGGTGCGGGACAGGAAGCCCTCCGATTGCCAGTGCTCGGCGAACGCCTCCAGCAGCGTCGCCTCGCTGAGGGGATGGCCTCGACGCTCGCTCACGTGGTAGGCGGCGACCGCGGCATGCAAGGCCGAGCCGTAGACGAGAGCGTGATGCGGCGGGGTCGGCAGCCCGGTGACGTATCGGTAGCAGTACTGGCGCGGGCAGGTCAGGTAGCTGTCGAGCTGGGAGAAGCTGAGCTCGCGGGGGGCGGCCGGTGGCGTGGGCGAGGTGGAAGCCGCGTCGGCAGGCGGAGTGCCCAGGGCCTCCAGGGCGGCCCCCGGGTCGACCACCTGGTGGAGACGGACGGGCGCATGGTCGAGCGCCTCCGCCAGGAAAGGCGACGGGCGTGCGATGCGCACTCCCCGAGCCCGCTCGGACCAGGTGAGGATCAATTCGTCACGCGCCCGCGTCATGGCCACGTACGCCAGCCGCCGCTCCTCCGCGTGCGGCGCGGCGCGCGGTCCTGCGACGACCTCCGCATCCTCGAGCTCGGCTGTGAGCTCGAAGGGCGCAGCGCGGCTCCGCACCGGGAAACGGCCCTCGGCCAGCCCGGTCACGACGACGAGCGAGAACTCGAGGCCCTTCGCCTTGTGCGCCGTCAGAACGGCAACGGCGTCCGGCGCGTCGAGCGGACCGTCGTCCTCCTGGTCGTCACCCGTCCCGTCAGCCAGCAGGTCCAGGTGCGGCATGAGGAACGCAAGGCGCTGATCGGGCAGCACCGCGGCCTGGTCCCGGACGACGGTGAAGAGGCGCACCACGGCCCGCACCGAGACGTCCCCGTCGGGCTGGCGCGCCAGGCGGGCCAGGCGGCCGCTGCGCCGCAGGTGGTCGTACAGGACCTCCGGCGCCGGTCGCCGATGGGCCACCTCGCAGGCCGCCTCGAGGTCATCGACGAGCCGCTCGACTGCGGCCCGCGTGTGATCCCCGACGCGGGCGATACCGGGTTGAGCGATCAGTTCACGCAGGACGTCCCACAGCGGTCGGTGGCGCCGGCGCGCCATCTCGAGCAGCGTCGTGAGGTCCGATCCCCCGAGCCGATAGGGCTCTGCCGTGGCCAGCGCGTAGAGGTCCAGGGTCGATGCCGGGTCGGCGGCTGCCCGCAGGAACGCCAACAGCTCACGGGATTCGGGGCGGTTCAGCAAGCCGCCGCCGCCCGAGGAGCGTGTCGCCAGCCCGGCGCCGTTCAGCGCCTGGAGGAAGGGCTGCGCGTCGCGGTTGCTGCGCACCAGGACGGCCATCTCGCGCTGGGGCTGCCCGGTCGCGGCGCGTGCGGCAAGTGTGTCCGCGACCCATGCGGCTTCCGCCTCCACGGTCGCGAAGCCCTCGCAGCGCACCGGGCGGGGCCGCGCCCGGCGGTGCGCGATGAGCGGCCGGCGCGGCGTATCGACCGCATCCACGGCGTCATTGCAGGCGATCAGGCGGGCGGCGGCGGCCAGGATCGGCCGGCGCGAACGGTAGTTGCGCCGGAGGGTGATCGCGGTGGCCATGGGCCAGGTCCGGCGAGCCGCCTGGACGGCCCCGTCGAGCGCGCCCCGGAAACCGTAGATGGCCTGATCCTCGTCCCCGACGACCGTCAGGTTGCCCTGCGGCCCGACGAGCGCCTGCAGGAGCCGGAGCTGAGCGGCATCGGTGTCCTGGAACTCGTCGACGAGCACATAGCGGTAGCGCTCATGCAGGGCCCGGCGGACCTCCGGGTGCTGCTCCAGCAGACGCACGGCCAGCGCGACCTGGTCGCCGAAGTCGATGCACCCCGCGGCGAGCAGCAGGCGCTGGTACGCCGCGTAGGCCCGTGCCAGGGCGACCCGTCGCTCGGCGGCCCCGATCACCGCTGCCGCTCCCTCGCCGAGGGACTCGCCCGCACGCCTGGCCTCTGCCAGGGCCTGGCCGGCGTGGGCCTCCATGCGTTCCGCTGGCAGGCCCGCCTGCTTGGCCCGGCCGAAGGCCTCGGCGAGGCCGAGAGCGGTGCGGCCCGGATCGCCGAGGCGGACGTCGCCCTCCAGGCCGAGGTCGTACAGCCGCTCCCTGATGAAGCCGGCCGCGGCCGGGCGCGACAGGAGGCGCGGCTCGGGAGGCAGTCCCAGCTCGAACGCGTGATCGCGGACGAGCCGGTCGCCGAAGGCATGGAAGGTCTGGGTCATCACGTCGGCGTAGCCGTAAGGCACCAGCTCATCGACGCGTCCCTGAAGCTCGGCCGCCGCCTTCTCCGTGAAGGTCAGGGCCAGGATCTCCGCCGGACGCGCCCGCTTGGCTGCGATGAGCCAGGCCACGCGCCGGGTGATGACACGCGTCTTGCCCGTGCCCGGGCCGGCGACCACCACCAGCGGGCCGTCACCATGGGTGACCGCCCGCCGCTGGGACGCATCCAGCCCGTGCAGGATGGCGGCCACGGTGGCCAGGGCGACCGGCGCTCCGGACGCCGCTTCGGCCGACCGGACGACGGCCGGTGAGCGGCCGAGGGCGAGGGCTGTGGTCATGGCCCGAGGTTGCGGGGCCCCCGTGCCAGCTCGGCTGGCACGCCGCGCGGCGCAGGCAGCCGACGGCGTCGGGTATCCTGCGCGTCGATGAGCAAGCGTGTCCGTGGCCGCCGCTCCGCCGCAGGCAGGCCGGCCAACCGCCCGGCGCGCCCGCCCGCACCCACTGCCGCGACCCTCGCTCCCGCGGATCGGCTGGTCCAGGCGAGCGACCCCGACGCCGGGGCAGTGTCAGCCCTGTCCAGCGCCGCCGGCAGGACCGCGCGACCGGCGCTGCGAAGCGCCGGTCCGGCTCGCCAGAGTGCGCTGGCGGTGCGGGCCGCCAGCGAGTACGTCTACGTGGGCCAGGACCTGCGCCACATCGGACTGCTGGCCTCGGCGATCGGCGCCGTGCTGGTCGTCCTGTGGCTGGTCATCGACGTCCTCCGCCTTATCCAGCTCTGAGCGCCGGCCCGCGCCTCAGCCGTCGCCGGCATCCTCGCGCTGGGCGCCGGCGATGCGCCGTTTCTGCTCCTCCCTCGCCGGCATGACCTTCCCGGCGACACGCATGGCATCGACCTCAGGCTCGTCGGTCCGACGGGCAGCCAGCCGGCCCTTCGCCGCGGCGCGGGCGGCGCGCAATCGCGCCAGCCGCTCCCCGATCTGCTTCTCCAGGCCCTGGTCCGAGGGTACGTAGTAGTTCCGCTCGGCCAGGTCGTCGGGCAGGTACTGCTGGGCGACGTCGGCGCCCTCGAACTCGTGCGGATAGCGATACCCCGCCCCCGTCCCGAAGTCGCGCCGCTCGCGCCACGTCGCGCTGCGGAGGTGGGACGGCACGGGCAGCGAACCGTGCTGCTGGACGTCGGCCATGGCCGCCCAGTAGGCCGTCCCGGCGCGATCGGACTTGGGTGCGCTGGCCAGGTATGCCGTGGCCTGGGCCAGGGCGTACTGCGCTTCGGGCAGGCCTACCCAGTCGAGGGCATAGGCGGCCGCCACGGCCAGCTGCAAACCGCGCGGGTCGGCGTTGCCGATGTCCTCCGAGGCCAGGATGATCAGCCGCCGGGCGATGAAGCGGGGGTCCTCACCGGCCGCCACCATGGTCGCCAGCCAGTACAGGGCGGCGTCCGGGTCATTGCCCCGGACGCTCTTGATGAGGGCGCTGACGGTGTCGTAGTGTCCGTCGCCGGCTCGGTCGTAGGCGAGCACCCGTTGCTGGGCCGCGGTCTCGATCATCTCGCGGGTTGGCGTGCCGCCGTCGGCGAGGGCGATGGCCGCCTCCAGGGCGTTGAGGGCGATGCGGGCATCGCCGCCGCTGACCTCGACAAGGTGCTGCAGGGCTTCGTCGGGGAGCCCGACCCGACCGCCGTAGCCGCGCTCGTCGCCCAGGGCACGCCGCACGATCGTGGTCACATGGTCGTCGGTGAGCGGCTCCAGGCGCATCACCCGCGTGCGGGACAGCAGCGCCGAGTTGACCTCGTGATAGGGGTTCTCCGTGGTGGCCCCGATGAGCGTGACCGTGCCGGCTTCGACGTGGGGCAGGAGGGCGTCCTGCTGGCCCTTGTTGAAGCGGTGGATCTCGTCGATGAAGAGGACGGTCGGCGGCCCGCCGGTCGCGGAACGCTCGGCCGCGGTGGCGATGAGGGCGCGGACGTCAGCCACGCCGCTCATCACCGCGCTGAGGGTCTCGAAGCGGGCGCCCGCCGCGTCGGCCAGCAGGCGGGCGAGGGTCGTCTTGCCGACCCCGGGCGGGCCCCACAGGATCATGGAGGCCAGGTGGCCGTGCCGCAGCTGGCGGGTCAGCGTGCCGTGCTCCCCGATCAGGTGGCCCTGCCCGACGACCTCCGCCAGCGTGCGCGGACGCATCCGGGCGGCGAGCGGCGCGTGCTGGTCGACGGCCGGCTGGAAGAGAGCGTCGGGTCGAGCGCCGGACGGTGATCGGCGACCAGGCATGGGGCCCAGTCTAGTGCCCTGGTCCGCTGCGCCGACCGAGCTGCGCCCGGGAGGCCTAGCCGGTGCCGATCTCGAGGATGCCGTTGACGCGGGCGTAATGGGAGTAGTACGTCTCCTGGTGGATGATCTTGCCCGCGGCGTCATAGACGGTGCGCGTGACCCATGAGTCGAAGCCGGCCACGGGGTATTCGGCGCGATACGTCTGGCCCTTCTTGAGGGTCGCGGTATAGACCGTGGTGTCGACGGCGCCGAGGTAGTTCTTGACGATCGGCGTCGACAGGACGACGCGCCGGCCGTCCGGCACGCCGTAGATCTGGAAGGTGACCGACTTGTAGGTGCTGGAGCCCTTGATGAGGATCGGGTAGGCCGTGTCATTGCGGAACGTCATGTCCTGCTCCGCCCCCGACGAATCCTTCCAGACGGTCGCATCGAGGCCCACGGGGTAGCGGTTGATGTAGTAGTAGTGGTTGGCTCGCGCGCCCATCTGGAGGCCCGAGCGCAGGGCCGCGTTGAAGAGTGTCGTGGAGCACGAGCAGATGCCGCCGCCCAGGGCCCCGGTCGGGTCCGTGTGGCCATTCTTGATGATGCCGCCGGGCCCGAAGCCCAGCTTGCTGCTGACGTCGACGATCTTCCAGAAGTCGAACCACTGGCCCGCCAGCAACACCGTGCCGTTGATCTGGGCGGCCGGGATGCGGATGTTGGCGCCGAAGAAGTTGTGGTCACTGGGCACGAAGGGGACCGTCCACTGGCCCAGGATGACCATGCGCGGCACGTAGGCCGCGGCGGAAGACGAATCCAGTTTCGGGGCCAGCGTCGTCAGCGCCAGATCCACGGGTACCGGTGCACTGTGCAGATCGGCCGCCGACTGGAGCGAGGCCAGGATCCGGGTCGTGGTGACGTCGGGGTCGAGCCTCAGCCCGGGCGACGAGGGGATGACGCCGATGACCTTGGAGCCCTTGGTCACGAACACGGCGTCCTTGGCCGCCGTCCCCACCACGCTGCCGATACTGGCGAGCGAGACGGAGACCCGCGCGGGCTCGAGCTCCGGCGCGTAGGTGCCAGGCGTCGTGCTGCCGAAGGTGATCCACCCGGCCAGGGCGGCGGGCTTGATGCTCCACGTCCGGCCCGTGGCGCGGAGCGTCAGCGGGTTGGCCACGAACGCATCGGCCAGCTGCTTCGCCTGCGTCGCCGTGGCGTCGGTGACGGCCGGCGGCAGCACCTGCAGCGCGGCCGTGACGGCGATGTCGCCGCCGGCGGGACCGGTCAGGGCGGCCACCACGGCCGTCTTCGTGGCCGCCAGGTCCAGCGCCCGACCGACCGTCGAGGGCACCACCGTGAACGTCGTCGTGCCCGATGTCCAGCGCACCTGCGCGCTCACTGGGGCGAGCGCCGTGGCCGACGCCACGCGGCTCACGAAGGCATCGACGGCCGCGCTGTCGTAGACCAGCGCGGAACTGACCTGGACGCCGCCGAGCAGGCCCCGCACCTCGGCCTCCGCTCGGGTGAGGAGTGAACCGTCGTGCCCGTACCCCAGCGCGACGTCGACGGCGCCCGCGATGTCGTAGCGCCGGCCCAGGGTCGACAGGCTCACCGTCTGCGCCGCGAGCTGGCCGCCCAGGCCAAGGTGCAACTGCCCCGCGCCGACCGGTGGCAGCGCGGCGGCGAGGCGCGCCTCCGCGCCCGCCCGATCCAGGCCGGACAGGTCGACGCCGGCGACCTCCACGCCCGGCAGGATGCGGCCCTGGTAGACCACCGACAGGCCGACGAGGAAGGCGGCGGCCGCCACGAAGGCGAGGACCAGGCCCAGCAACGCCCCGCCCAGGATCCCGCCCACCCGGCGGGTCTGGCTGACCGAGGTCGCCCGCTCGTCGCCCGGCTGCTCATCCCCCGTGCGCGCGTCAGGCAGGCCGAGCCCGGTGACGGGAGTCTCGAGGCCGGGTGCTGTCACGGGTCCACGGCCGCCGTAGCCTGAAACGGTACGATGGGCAGGGCCATCCGGTCGGTGCCCGCGTCCCCTGTATCAGTCGGAGTGTTCAGTGACCCCACTCGTCACCTATCTACGGATCCCAGGCCCGACGCCCCTGCCCGACGCGGTGCGGGAGGCAGGTGCGCGGCAGATGGTCAACCATCGTGGCCCAGAGTTCAAGGCACTACTTGGCCGCGTCACGATAGGTCTAAAGGCCGCTTTCCGCACGGAGCACGACGTGCTCGTGCTGACCGCCTCCGGCACGGGGGCCCTGGAGGCGGCCGTGGTCAACCACTGCTCGCCGGGCGACCCGGTGCTGGCGGTGAGCATCGGCGCGTTCGGCGACCGGTTCGCCAGGATCGCCACGCGGTACGGGGCGGAGGTGACGCGCGTCGACGTGCCGTGGGGCCAGGCGGCCCGGCCGGAGGCGGTCACCGAGGCGCTCCAGGCCATGCGCGCCGCGGGCCGGCCAGCGCACGCGATCCTGCTGACGCACAACGAGACCTCCACCGCCGTGACGAATCCCATCGCCGAGCTTGCCGCGGCTGCCCGGGCGGCCGCCCCCGACGCCCTGCTCCTGGTGGACGGCATCAGCGGCCTGGGTGCCATCCCCTTCGAGACGGACGCGTGGGACCTCGACGTCGTGACGACGGGCTCGCAGAAGTCGTGGATGGTGCCCCCGGGCCTGGCCATGATCAGCGTCTCGCCGCGCGCCTGGGCCGCGGCCGAGCGGGCCGGCATGCCCCGCTTCTATTTCGACCTGGCCCTGCACCGCGATGCGCTGGCCAAGGGCGAGACACCGTGGACCCCGGCCGTGGGGGTCGCCTTCGCCCTCGACGTGGCGCTCGGACTCATGGAACGGGAGGGTTACCCTGCCATCTTCGCCCGACACGCCGCGTGCGGAGCGGCCGCCCGGGCGGGCCTGGCGGCGCTGGGGTTCGAGCTCTTCGCCGACCCACGTCATGCCTCCGACACCATCACCGCGGCCCGCCTGCCGGACGACCTGCCGTGGGCCGAGTTCAACGGCGCCCTGCGCACCCGGGGCCTCATCCTGGCCGGCGGCCAGGGGGCCCTGACGGGCAAGATCTTCCGCATCGGGCACCTCGGCGCGGTCACCGTCGACGAGATCCTCGTGGCGCTCGAGATGATCGAGGGCGTGCTGCTGGACCGCGGCCGCCGGGTCGACCGTGGCGCGGCCCTCGTCGCCGCGCTGCGGGCTGCGGACGCCAGCCGAGCCGAGCGGATGGCCGTGTCCGCGTGAGGATCCTCGTCGCCGAGCCCCTGGGTGCGGCCGGCCTCGAGCTCCTGCGGGCCGCCCACGAGGTCGACCTGCGACCGGGCCTCGAACGGGCGGCCTTCCTGGGCGCCCTGCCCGGGTACGACGCGCTCGTCGTGCGCAGCCAGGTCCAGGTCGACGCCGCGGCATTCGAGGCCGGCCGCCGCCTGGTGGTCGTGGGCCGGGCCGGAGTGGGCGTCGACAACGTCGACCTGGAGGCGGCCACCGCGGCCGGCGTCGTCGTGGTCAACGCGCCGACCGGCAACACCATCGCGGCGGCCGAGCAGACGCTGGCCCTGCTCTTCGCCGTCGCCCGCCGCATCGCGGCCGCGGACGCCTCGATGCGCCGCGGCGAATGGGCCCGCTCCCGTTTCACGGGCATCGAGCTGCGTGGCCGGACGCTGGGCATCCTGGGGCTCGGCAAGATCGGCATCGCCCTGGCCGACCGCGCCCGCGGCCTGGAGATGACGGTCGTCGGCCACGACCCCTTCGTGGCCCCGGAGACGGCCGCCCGGCACGGGGTGGAGCTGGTGCCGTTCGCCGAGCTGTTGGCTCGCGCCGACGCTCTGAGCGTGCACGTGCCGCTGACCCGGGCGACGCGTGGGCGCATCGGGGCGGCCGAGCTGGCAGCCCTGCCGGCCGGGGCCATCGTCCTCAACGTCGCGCGCGGCGGCATCGTCGACGAGGGGGCCCTCGCCGACGCCCTGGCCAGCGGGCACCTGGGCGGGGCGGGCATCGATGTCTACGTCGCGGAGCCGCCCCGTGACTCCCCCTTGCTGACCGCGCCCCACACCGTCCTGACGCCGCACCTGGGAGCGTCCACGGAAGAGGCCCAGGAACGGGTGGCCGTCGAGGTGGCGCAGCAGGTCCTCGATGTGCTGGCGGGTCGGCCGGCCCGCTACGCCGTCAACGGACCGGTCGTGCCGCCCGAGACGGCCGAGGCCCTGGCGCCCTTCGTCGGCCTCGCTCGGCTGCTGGGCGAGCTGTACGCGCAGGTGGCCGAACCCCAGCCGGAACTGGTCCTGGAGGTCGCCGGCGAGGTCGCCGCCTACGAGGCCGCGCCGCTCGTCGCGGCGGCCCTCAGCGGGTTGCTGGCCGTTTCCAGCGGCACGCGGGTCAACCAGGTCAACGCCCCGCTCCTGGCGCGCCAGCGCGGCCTCACCGTGAGCGAGCAACGCAATCCCGACGCCGGGCGGTATGCCTCGCTGCTCACCCTCCGCGGCGCGGCCACGGTGGCTGGCACGATCGGGGCAGGCGAACCGCGCCTCGTGCGCCTCGGCGAGCACTGGCTGGACATGGCCCTGAGCGCCTCGATGCTCATCACCCGCCACCACGACCGGCCGGGCACGATCGGCGCCGTCGGCGGCATCCTGGGGGCCGCCGACATCAACATCAGCGGCATGCACCTGGCCCGCAGCACCCCGCGCGCCGACGCGTTCATGATCCTGGCCCTGGACGAGCCGGTGCCCGACGAGGTCGCGGACCAGCTCCGCCAACTCGAGGCCGTGCTCGACCTGTGGGTCGTCCAGCTGACGTGAGGGCCGCCGCTCCCCTGCCCACCGCGGGCCTGACCTCGACGCTGGTGCTGGTGCGCCACGGCCAGTCCACGTGGATCGCCGAGGGGCGCTTCCAGGGCCGGGCCGACCCTCCCCTGTCGCCCCTCGGGGAGATGCAGGCGGCCCGCATGGCCGCGCGCCTGGGCGGACCGCGCGGCGGGGACCCCATGCCGCCGACGCCGCCGCACGCGCTGTGGTCGTCGCCGCTCGGGCGGGCGCGCGGCACCGCGCGCCATCTGGCGGCGCTGCCCGACTGGCCGGCGATCCGCACAGCCGACGGCCTGCGCGAGATCGGCCAGGGTGATTGGGAGGGCCTGCCCACGACCACCGTGGCCGAACGCTGGCCCGATCTCCTGGCCGGCTGGCGCCGCGACCCGGTCACGCATCACGCCCCGGGAGGCGAGACGGTGCGCGACGTCGACCTGCGCGTCCGGACGGCCCTCGCGGAGGTCCTGGCGGATCTTCGATCGGCCGACGCGCCGGCTCTGCCAGAACCGGGTCTCCCGCCGCCCTCACCGGTCCCCGGCTACGGAGCGGCCCGGGCCGCGCGGCCGTGGGCCGCGGTGGTGGCGCACGACGGCGTCCTGCGGCTGGCCCTCCTGGCGCTGCTCGGGCTCCAGCTCGATGCGTTCTGGCGCGTGCCGTTCGTGTTGTGCGGGATCTCCGTGGTCACGATCGACGGCGGCGCAGCCGCCCTGCGAGCGCACAACCTGGCCGAGCATCTCGACGGGCCCATCGGCGAGCCCGAGGCCCCCCGACCGGGCGCCTTCTAGCGCGGCGACCCGCTGCGCGGGCCAGCGCGGCGGGGGCGGAACCCGCGCTGCCGCCGGAAGACCAGCCGCAGCAGGCGCACGCGCAGCCGCCGGTACGCGGCATGCAGTGCCACGAGGCGGTCACCGGCCATCGTCCGGCGCCCGTAGGTGACCTCCACCTTGGCCCGGGCGACCAGCTGTAACTCGTCGCGGGCGGCGGGTACCAGCTCGCCCAGGGCTCCCGCGTATTCGTAGGCCGTCTGGGTCGGCAGCTGGCCGTAGCCCAGGCGGGTGGCGAAGCCGACCAGGCCGCGATACACGGCATCTGGTTCGCCGCGCGACAGGGCACCCGATCGGCGACTGCGCCACACCCCGAAGGCGAGGAGTAGCGCCAAGAGGCCGATGACCAGCACGGCGAGCAGGCCCACCCCTGGGCCGCCACTGCTCACCGAGCCTGGCGTGAGCGGCGGCAGGGTGCGGCGCAGCGGATCCGTCTCGTCGGCGCCGCTCTGCACGGGCCCGATGGACGGTGACGGCGTACCCGCCACCGGGCTGCCCCTGACGAACACCGTGGCCGCCTGGCCAAGGTCTCGCTGAGCGCCCGGTGTGGGGTCGAAGCGGATCCAGCCGTAGCCCGGGAAGTAGACCTGCGCCCACGCATGGGCGGCGCTGGCCTCGACCTGGAAGCTGCCGTCGGCCAGCTGCTCGCCGGGCAGGTAGCCCTTCACGTAGCGGGCAGGGATGCCCAGGGTGCGCAGCATCATGACCATCGAGGAGGCGAAGTACTCGCAGTAGCCCACCCGGTGCGACTCGACCAGGAAGCAGTCGACGATGTCGCCTGACGGGCACTCGCCACGCACGTCGGTCTGGTACCGGAACCCGTTGGCCGGGTCCAGGAAGAAGGCCTGGATCGCTTTCGCGATGTGGAACGCGTCCTGCTGGGACGCCGGCAGGCCGGACGCGACCGACCGCGCCACGGCGATCGTCTCGTCGCCGACGGCGCCCTTGTACTGCAGGTACGGTGCCACCGTCGCGGGGTAATCGGTGCCGGCCGCCGCCAGCTGCGATTCCGTGGGCGCCCCCTTCTCATCGCCCTGCGGCACCACGAGCGAGGTCGCCGTGTAGCTGTCGCCCGCGCCCAGGGCGTTCGTCAGCTCGGCCGAGTCGAAGCCGCCGCCCGGGCCGGCGGTGTAGACCGTGGTGGGCTGGTCGACCGAGACCACGTCCTCCGGCGCCACGAGCGTCGAACTGCCCAGGTTCACGTCGTGGATCGTCGTGTTGACCGTCGCCCGCGCGACGAGGGACGTGGCACCGTCCGCGGAGCCGGCCATCACCGGGGCCCCGGCCGCGACGTCGCCCGCGTTCGTGCGATCGACCTGCTTCCAGGTGGTCCCATCGAACGTGTCGTACGTGGCCCCGCGCCAGTAGTAACCCTGCCCGGTATCGGTGGTGGCGGTGAAGACGACCGTCGACGACGACTCCCACAGGCCGGTGATCGTGGACGAGGTGGCGAACAGCCCGTTCGGCCCGCGGGCGTTGCCCACGACCCCGCCGACGAGGGTGTTGAGCTGCTCGCCCAGGTTCACCAGCTGGTCGCGCACCGCAGGCTGGTTCAGCACGCCGGCCAGCGGGGCCGAGCTGGCGGTCGCCGTGAGGGCCAGGGCCCCGATCAGGGTCAGGGCGATGAAGGTCGCCCCGCTGCGCGTGTAGAGGGTCGTCACCGCCCCCTGGTCGCCGATGCCGCGGCGCATCCATCCGACCCGCTGATCGAGCAGGTTAAGGCGCATCAGGAGCACCAGCGCCGCCACGGCGAAGACGACCAGGTAGCCGTACTCGTCCTGGGCCGCCACCGAGAGCTGGACGAAGATGGCGACGCCGGTCATGGCGACCACCGCCAGGCCCCGGTGGCGGGCGAAGAGGTTGACCGCTGCCAGCTGGGCCACGGTCCACATCGCGGCACCCAGGACCAGCAGGAAGACCGACGTCTCGGACGAGCGGACGCCTTCGATGACGAGGTCGTGGTAGAAGCGGTAGACGGAGTCGGAGAGGGCCGTCAACGCCGTGCCTGGCGGCGCCCCGGGGGCGACGATGCCGGCCACGGCGAGCAGCAGGACACCGGCCCCCACGGCCGCCCCGACGGCGTCGGCGGCCAGCGCTGGCCAGCCCAGCTTGGCGCTGACGAAGCCCCACAGGGCCGCCAGCAGCATCACCGGCAGCAGGAAGCCGGTCTCGCTGGGCCCCTCGGGGACGAAGCCCGCCCAGTGGGCGGCATCGATCGACAGCGCCACCGCCCCGATCATGACGGTGAAGGCGATGACAGCCAGCCATCCTTCCTGGGGCCCGCGCAGCCACGCCGGCCCCTCGAAGCTGTCGTCGCGTCGCAGCGCCGCGGTGGTCATCGCGCCACGGCCAGACCGGCGCCGCGTGCGGTCACGAGGATCTGCCCCAGGGGCCGCCCGGGGGTCACGTGGAAGACGCGGATGTCATGTTCGGCCAGGGCGTGCTGGAGGGCTCGGGCGGCGCGCCCGTCGGACTCCGTCGCGCTCGGCCGGGCACCCGGCCCGCGGTACGCGGCATAGGCGGCCGCGTCCAGCAGGCACGCCGCCGCACGGATGCCCCGGCCGCGCAGCGACGCGAGCGGGCGCACCCAGTCGCGCTCCATCGAGGGCGTGATGACGATCGCCGTCATGCCCCGCCGCAGGCGCGGCAGGCCCTGCACGAGCGTCTCCACGAAGGGCTCCGTGCCATCGGCGGCGACCGCCGCGAGCAAGCTCATGATCTTGAGGTGCTGGCGCGCGCCGCGGTCGGCGGGCACGACGCTGGTGCGGTGGCCGGACACGGTGATGCCGACGGCCCGGTTGTCCACCAGGGCGTGCGACGCGAGGGCGGCAGCCACCCTGACGCCGGCCTCGAGCGTCGATTCATCGCCCCGGCCGGCCTGGACCGTGGCCTGCAGGTCCAGGAACAGCCACAGGTCGGCCGTCTGCTCCAGGTCGAACTCCTTCACCTGCAGCTCGCTCTGACGGGCCGTGCTCTTCCAGTGGATGCGGTTGTAGGCGTCGCCCGGGAGGTACGGCCGGATCGACGTCACGAGCGGGGTCGCCTGGAGCGTCCGCTCGGGGCTCGAGCGGCTGCCCTCGAGTGAGCTCGGCGGGAGGCGCCAGTCGGGCAGCGCCTCCACCCGCGGGTAGACCGTCACCGCGGTCGCCGCGCCGACCGTAGCGGCCGCCTCGAAGAGGCCCAGCGGATCGCCGGTGCGGATCAGCAGGGGGTCCACGCGGTAGTGCCCGCGAGCGACGAGCGGTACGCGCGCCGCCCATGAGCGTTCCGCCCGCGGGCCAAGGGAGAGTGCGCGGCCGGGCAGCGGCACGGGCAGCGTGGAGGGGCTTGACGACTCCAGCCACAGCTTGGGCAGGCGGCTGACGTTGCGCAGGGTATAGGTTGCGCGCAGCTGCTCGCCGACGTGGCCGTGGGTCCGGTCGAGGGCGTAGCCTGCCTCCAGGTCGGCCAGCCCGAAGCGGCTCAGGAGGTAGGCCCCGCCGACCACGAGGAGGACCAGGTAGACGAGGAAGAAGAGGAAGTCGGCGCCGGTCGCGAAGGCGCCCACGAGCAGGACGGCACCGACCAGGCTGATCTCCAGGCGTCGCACCACGCCGAGCCCTGAGACGCTAGGCCGGTCGGACGCTGGCGCGCGACGGGGCGGGCGCGGGCGCCTCCACCGGCACGCTGGCCAGCAGCTCGCGCACGATGGCCGTGGGATCCACGTCGCGGATGCTGGCCGCGGTGCGGATGATCAGCCGGTGCGCGAGGGCCGCCTCGGCCAGCGCCTTGATGTCGTCGGGGATGACGTAATCACGACCCTGGAACGCGGCCCACGCCTGGCCCGCGCGGAAGAGGGCCAGCGAGCCGCGAGGAGACGCGCCCAGGTAGACGTCGGGATGCACGCGTGTGGCATTCACCAGCCGGACGATGTAGTCGCTGACGGCCGAATCGACGTAGATCTCGCGGATGGCCGCCTGCATGGCGCGCACCTCCTCGAGCGAGGCGACCTCCTGGATCTCGCTCAGCGGGTGCGCCCGCTTCTGCTCGTCGAGGATGACGATCTCCTCCAGCGGCTGGGGGTAGCCCAGCCGCAGGCGCAGCATGAAGCGGTCCAGCTGGGCCTCGGGCAGGGCGAACGTGCCCTCGTACTCGATGGGGTTCTGGGTGGCGATGACGAGGAACGGCTCGGGCATGTGGTAGGTCGTGCCGTCGATGGTGGCCTGCCGCTCCTCCATGCACTCGAGCAGGGAGGACTGCGTCTTGGGCGTGGCGCGGTTGATCTCGTCGGCCAGGACGATCTGGGCCATGATGGGCCCCGGGCGGAACTCGAACTCCTGGGTCTTCTGGTT